>Ga0068705_10001712_pt1 | contig 11012 bp, 7 predicted proteins | sample YNPMSTMetaG_FD_65631 | JGI IMG/M metagenome (GOLD analysis project Ga0068705, IMG submission 65631) | Anoxygenic and chlorotrophic microbial mat microbial communities from Yellowstone National Park, USA - YNP MS-T MetaG | ecosystem: Environmental > Aquatic > Thermal springs > Hot (42-90C) >... | reverse complement strand
ACCTTTGGATGCTTTTCTTTCTGCATAAAGTCTGACAAGCTCAAGAACAGCATCTTTAATTTTTTCTTTGATTCTTTCCTTAGTGTTTTTCCATTCTGCTGTTCCTGGTTTTGATAATTTCGGAATCGCCCCATCTTTAGAAGAATATTTTTTGACTTTGTGTAGATAATTAATATTCACATAAACTATATCATTATCAGCAAAAGCAATTTTTATTACCTCATGAATTGAATCATCAAACTTTTTTTGTTCAAGTCCGAGGAACTTACCAATTCCATAATCAGCATGAACAACATAATCACCTTTTTGAATTGTTTTAAGTAATTGAGTAGTTGAAATTTTAGGTTTCCTAACCGCTTTTGAGGCAATGAAGAACGGACGGTCAAAAATCTGATGCTCAGGAAAAACAGCAACTCTTTGATTTTCAAGAATAAAACCTTCAAGAACCGGAACAACCTCGAACTTAATTGTACCATCATCTATTTTTTCAAGCAAAAACTCTGAATATTCCATCAACAAATCTTTTAACCTGGTTAGTTGTGGAAGTTGGTCAGCCACAAATATAATCTTGAAGTCTTCCTGAATTAACCTTTTTAGTTCATACTCCAATATTTCTAAATTCTTTGATATAGTGGGCAAAGAACGAGCTTTGAAATCAATTATATCCTTTGAATGAAATTCTTTTTCTATGATTAGACGAAGATTTTTGATATCAAAATTCTTATCAATGATATTTGTTTCTCTCACTACTAAAACTGGTTTATCAACATATTCAAAGACAAAACTTTCGCTGTTCACAATTTCATTTAAAGTGGACGAATAAACTGGATATTCTTCAACTACTTGAAATGATCTCTGACTTTCTGGATCAAAAAGTCTTAATGAAAATATTTCATCACCATCGAACTCAATTCTCACTGGAGTTGTGTGTGAATAAGAAAATATATCAATGATAGATCCTCTAATAGCATACTCACCTTTGGCTTCAACAAATTTCTGCCGATTGTAATTTAATTCTTCAAGTAACTGGATTAATTCATCATAATTAAGTTTTGTTTGTTTGCTAATGATAATTTGATTCTTTTGAAATGTTTCTCTTGATTGAACTTTAATGTCGAGTGTCTTCGGTGTAGTTATAATTATGAAATTCTTTTTTTGAATTTCATTTAAGAATTCTTCCGTTTCTAATGAATGGATATCCTCCTGATCGAATGTGAATAAAATTGAATCAACTGCAAATCCAAGTAAATCTAATTCGGATTTAATCTGGCGAGCTTGAATAAAATTTTCACAGATTAAAAACGGCGAGTAATTCCTCTTTAAAAGTTCAATAGCAAGATATGTTTTTAAGCTTTGCGGTAATTTTGAAATTAAAAATGTACTTTCCCCTTCCAATCTATCAAAGATTGGCTCGAAGAGATGCTGATATTTTGTAAATCTTTTTATAGTGTCTAAGTATTTCAAACTCTAATCAAACTTACCTTCAATTGCTTGTCTTACAAATCCTTCACTTAATTTTAATCTTCGGACTGCTTCTTCATATGGAACATTTGCAATAATCATTACAAGCGCTGTCTTTACATTGCCTTTTGCTTCTTTTAAATACTTTTCTGCTTCTTCATAACTTACACCTGTAATAATCATCACAATTCTTTTCGATCTCTCAACCAATTTCTGATTCGTCATTTGTAAATCAATCATCATATTTTCATAAACTTTTCCAATGCGAATCATCGCTGTAGTGGTGATCATATTTAAGATTAATTTTTGTGCTGTTCCACTCTTCATTCGAGTCGAACCCATTATAACTTCAGGACCAACCTCTGGGCAAATCGCGACATCAACTTCTTTTATATTAAATTCTTTTCTTGGATTGGATGTTATAAAAATTGTCTTTGCACCTAATTCTTTCGCTTTTTTAATTGCACCAACTACATATGGAGTTCTACGACTAGCAGCAATTCCCACAACAGTATCTTTTGAAGTAACATTTGCTTTTAAAACATCATTAGCTCCGTTTTCTTCTTTATCTTCTGCGCCTTCCTGTGCAACAAACATCGCTTCTCTTCCACCCGCAATAAACCCCTGAACCATTTCGTAAGGAGTCCCAAATGTTGGAGGACACTCGGCAGCATCAACAACTCCTAATCGACCGCTCGTACCAGCCCCAAAGTAAAGAAGTCTACCTCCTTTCTTAAAAGAATCAACGACAAATTCAACAGCTTGAGCAATGTATGGGATTTCTTTTTCAACTGCGTAAGGGACTTTTTTATCTTCTTCATTTATTATTTTTAAAATTTCTAATGTACTTTTGGAATCAATATCCATACTGTTTGGATTTCGCTGTTCAGTCAGAAGATTTTTAATTTCTTCGAATACTTTTTTACTTCCTTCCATTTATCCTCTCCACAATTACTGCAAATTTTTGATTAATGTTTTCTGGATTTTCAGGTAAATAAATTAAAGGAATTTTTTGAATTGCAATATAATTAAATCTCTTTTTTGCATCTGAAATTTCTCGTTCTAAGATATCACCTCCCTTCATTACTGCTAATTTTGAATTAGAGTCCCTTAATAACGGTTTTGAATATTCAATTAGTGTTTTTAAATCAGCTGTGGCTCTTGAAATGATTAAATCAAAATAGTTCGAATATTTTTTGATGAATTCTTTGTCCTCTACCCTTGTCCAAATTGTTTCTAAATTGTCCAATCCAATTGATTGGACAATCTCTTTGACAGCAGAAATTTTTTTATTTATGGAATCTATCAGTGTGATGCGGGATCTTCGGTTTATGATTGAAAATGGAATTCCAGGTAATCCGCCACCTGTCCCAATGTCCAGAACACTCCCTGCAAAACCTTTGAACAGTATAGAAAAAATTAGACACGGGATAATATGTCTCTCAATTATATTTTCTTCGTCTTTACGAGAGATTAAATTTATTTTTTTGTTAAAATTTAATAATTGCTCAATGTATCTTTGAAGAAAATCTACTTCAATTGCACTCAGATTGATTGAATTAAGCCTTAACGATTCATCTAATTTTTCTTTTAAAGTTTTCACGTGAAAAATTTATTTTAGATGAACTAAAAGGATTGAAAGATCAGTTACTCTTATCCCCGAAATTCTGCTAGCTTGTCCCAGTGATGTAGGTCTAATCTTTTCCAGTTTCTCTCTACTTTCCATTGAAAGCGCCTTAATCTTAGAATAGTCAAAATTCTTTGGGATTAAAATATTTTCATTTTCCAAAAATTTTTGAATTTCTTCATTCTGGCGTTTAATATATCCTTCATATTTCAATTCAATTTCTGCTTGGAAGATGGCTTCTTTTCTAATTTTTTCATCCTCGTTGAAATTAAAACCTGATCTTTCCAAAAGCTCTAACAATGTAATATCCCTTCTCTTTACAAGCTTAGAAATTGATTCATTTTGATCTATTTCACTTTGCTCATATTTCCTTAATAAATCATTCACCTGTTCAGGTCTTAGATAAGTTTTATTAGACCATTCAAGGATTCTTTGTATTTCCTTTTCTTTTTTCATAACTCTTTCATATGCCCAAGATGGTATCAAACCAAGTTGATAACCATATTTCATCAATCTTCTATCAGCGTTATCCTGTCGTAAGTTTAATCTGTATTCAGCTCTTGAAGTAAACATTCTGTAAGGCTCATCAGTACCTTTGTTTACTAAATCATCAATCAAAACTCCAATATAGGCTTCGTGTCTTTTGAGAATTAAAGGATCCTGTCCGTAAATTTTTAATGCTGCATTAATTCCAGCCATTATTCCTTGAGCCGCGGCTTCTTCATATCCAGAAGTACCATTAATTTGACCAGCAAAGTACAAACCATCGACAAGCTTTGTTTCAAGAGTTAAATCTATTTGATGTGGTGGAAAGAAATCATATTCAACGGCATAACCTGGTCGGATCATTTCTGCTTTCTCAAGGCCTGGGACTGTCCTGATAGCTCTTAATTGAATGTCCGCTGGCAAACTTGAGGAAAAACCATTGACATAAATTACATCTGTATTTAATCCATCTGGTTCGAGGAAGAGATGATGTCTTTCTTTATCACTAAAACGATAAATTTTATCTTCAATTGAAGGACAATATCTTGGCCCAACACCTTTTATAATTCCAGTAAAGAGTGGTGAATCGACAAAACCCTGTCTCAAAATATCGTGGGTTTGTTGATTGGTATAAGTAATAAAACAAGATATTTGAGGTAATGAGTAAGATGTTGTCTTATAGGAAAAGAAAACAGGATCTTCGTCCCCTTTTTGTTCTTCCATTACAGAGAAATCAATTGATTTTCTGTCAAGTCTTGGTGGAGTTCCTGTTTTTAATCTTCCACTAACGAAACCAACTTCTTGAAGCATTTCAGTCAATCCGGTGACTTTTGGTTCTCCATATCTTCCACCTTCCATTTGAACTCTACCCGTGAACATTCTACCATTTAGAAATGTGCCTGCTGCTATGATCACTGCTTTTGAGAATATTTTTATTCCGTTTAATTCAACTCCATAAACCTTGTTATTTTTAATCAGAAGTTTTGTGACAATTCCTTCTAATATCTCTAAATTTTTTATTTCAGAAAGTAATTGTAGGGCTACAACTGAATAAAGCTCTCGATCATTTTGTGTTCTGGGTGACCAGACTGCAGGACCTTTTGATCGATTAAGCATTTTGAATTGTATTGAGGTCTTGTCTGCAATTTGCCCAATCAAACCACCAAGTGAATCAATTTCTTTAACCAAATGACCTTTTGCTGTCCCACCAACAGCTGGATTACAGGACATTCTACCAATTGCATTTTTGCTCATAGTGATTAACGCTACCTGGAGTCCCATATTTGCGCCAGCTGATGCTGCTTCAATTCCAGCATGGCCACCACCAATTACAATTATATCGTACCTTTCTTTCATTTTATCCTATATTTTGTTTTCACGTGAAAATTTATTTACCTATGCAAAATTTTGAGAATATAGAATTGAGTATTTCTTCCGATGTAATTTCACCCGTTAATTCTTTCAATGAATTAGCAGCTTTACGAAGATCGATTGCAACAAACTCGTTTGACTGATTGTCGATCAAACTTTGCTTTGAATTAATTAATGAATCTTTTGCTGACTTAAGAGAATTAAAATGACGAATACTCGAAATTATAGCCACATCTTCAGAATAAACCTGATGATCTAAAATGTAATTCTTAAACAACTCAAAAAGCTTATCAATTCCCTCACCAGTTTTGGCAGAGATTTTAATTAACTCATTATGGTTATTTAGAATTTCTCTTTGGGATTTTGTCAGCAAATCAAACTTGTTCAAAACTTTAATAACCATTTTATTAGATGCATCAATTCCAAAATCGGATAAGTTTTCTATTAACGAATCAAATTCAACTAAATGAATGATAATATCAGCTTTATCAACTAAGCTTTTTGCTCGCCTTATTCCTTCCTCTTCAATCACATCACCCGAGGTTCTTAATCCAGCTGTATCAAAGAATCTGAAAAGCGTTCCATCAATAAAAATTTCCTCTTTGATCACATCTCTTGTAGTACCTGGAATATCACTTACAATTGCTCGTTCATCGTTTACTATCCTGTTTAGTAGACTTGATTTGCCAACATTTGGCCTTCCAATTATCAGAACATTAATTCCTTCATAAATAAGTTTACCTGTCTGATAAGTCGAAAGCAACTTTTCGATCAAGTTAATAATATTGTCAATTTTATTAATTAAAATGTGTTTATCGACAAGTTCAATATCATCTTCAACAAAATCTAATTCAAGTTCAAGTAGTCCAATGACTTCGACCAGGTAATCTTTTATTTCCTTGATTTTATCGGATAAAATTCCGTCCAATTGTTTTCGAGCACTTTGGACAGCAATGTCCGATCTTGATTGGATAATTTCGGATACTGCTTCCGCCTGAAGCAAATCAATTTTACCATTTAAAAAAGCTCGTTTTGTAAACTCTCCTGGTTCAGCAAGTCGGGCACCATTCTCAATCAGTAATTGGATAATTTTCCTTGTAATCAAAAAATTACCATGATGAGAAATCTCAATAGAATCTTCTCCAGTATAAGAATGAGGTTCACGAAATACAGAAATTAAAACATCATCAATATTATTAATTAATCGACCATAATATATCCTGTGAGTTGGTGAGTCAGAAATCTTATGTTTACCTACAAAGATCTTATCACCAATCTCGAGGGCTCTTGGACCACTAACACGGACAATGGAAACTGCACCTATTCCATAGGCAGTTATTGCTGCGCAAATTGTATCATTATTTTTTATCATACCAGAATCAAATTTAATGAATTATTTAACTTTTGACATCACTTCTTTTTACTTTAAATTGCAAATTCAAGCTCCAAGATTTTCTGAATTTCAACAAATTAAATTTTTCAAAATGAACGAAGAGAATGTTTATTTTATCAAAGTTGACGATGTAACTGTTAGCAGTACAGTTATAGACGAATATTTTCAATGTGATCTTGAAAAATGTAAAGGTGCTTGTTGCACAATCCCAAATGCTTATGGTGCACCAATTACTTTCGAAGAAGCAAATATACTTGTTGATATTCAAGAAAAACTTTATAAATATTTACCAGAGAAACATATCCAAATTTTACAAAAATATGGACCATACGAAGTTCATAAAGGATTTTATCACACACGAACATTTGAAGACAAAGAATGTGTTTTTGTTTATTATGATGGCGATATAGCTAAATGCGCAATTGAAAAAGCATATTTAAATGGAGAAATAGATTTCAGAAAACCAATTTCTTGTCACCTGTTTCCGATTAGAAAAATTCATTTTGGAAATGATGTTTTAAGAGCAGAATTTTTATCCATTTGTGAAGCTGCATTATCTCGTGGACTTGATTCGAAAATGCCTGTTTATGAATTTTGCAAAGAGTCATTAATACGATTGTATGGCAAAAGATGGTTTGATAAATTAAAACAAATAATAAATCAATTGAAAAGATGAGTTATGTTATCTCTAAATCAAAAATTAGCACAACAACTACAACTTCTTCCACAGCAGATTCTATATCAAAAGTTACTTCAACTTAACAATCTTTCACTCGAACAAAAGATTAGAGAAGAGCTGGATTTGAATCCTGTTTTAGAAGAAGTCCCAATTGAAGAAACTTTACAAATACAGGACGAAGAAAGATCTACATCTGAAGCAGAAATTGGCGTAGAAGAATCTGAAGATCAGTATGAAGAAGCTGAAACTTTTACGATTGAAGATTTTATGAATGATAATCCAGAAGCTTTCTCTCCTGACTATCAGAGCGAAGACGAAGAAATTACCGAAATCCCAACTCCTGAAAAGCAAAGTTTAAATGAACAATTAATGTCTCAATTAAGACTATTAAATCTTTCTCCTGAACTATTTAGATTGGGCGAAGAAATTATTGGTAACATTGACGAAGATGGTTATCTGGCAGTGAGCCTCGAGGACATAGTAAAAGATCTTGAACTTTTTGAAAACATAAAAATTCCCTACGATCAAGCAGAAAAATTATTAAAGCAAATTCAGCATTTCGAGCCTCTTGGAATTGCGTCAAGAAATCTTCAAGAATGTTTACTAGTTCAATTAGAAGAAAAAGATATCAATCCAAAGATCAAAAATATAGCCAAGAAAATTCTTAGCGAATATTTTGATGACTTTACTTCAAAAAGATATGAAGCTCTTGAAAACAAATTAAAAATTACTCGAGATGAATTAAAAGAAGCTCTAAATGTTATTCGACATTTAAATCCAAAACCGGGCGAAGGAACTTTAACAAACACTGATGTTCAACAAATCACTCCTGATTTAATCATTGAAAAGGTAGATAATAAATTTATTGTTTACCTTAACGACAAGAACATTCCACAAATTCGAATTAATCCAGAATATGAATTTATCCTTAAAAAGAAATTAAAAAAGATAAAATCCGGTGACGAAAAAGAACTTAAAAAGTTTATAAAAGAAAAACTTGATGCTGCAAAGTGGTTCATAGATGCAATCGAACAGAGAAAGATTACTTTACTGAGAGTAATGAATTTAATTGTTGAAAAACAAAAAGATTTCTTTGAGTACGGTGAAAAACATTTAAAACCGATGATTTACAAAGATATTGCGGAACCACTTAATCTTGATATTTCAACCATCAGTAGAGTTGTAAATGGTAAATATGTTCAATCCCCTGTTGGAATTCATGAATTAAAATACTTTTTCTCTGAAGGTCTTGAAACCGAGAGCGGCGAAGCAATTTCTAATAAAAATGTTAAGATCAGGATTAAAGAAATTATTGAAAACGAAGACAAAAGCAATCCATACAGTGACGATGAAATTGCAAAAATTCTAAATCAAGAAGGTATTAAAATAGCTCGTCGAACTGTGGCAAAGTACAGAGAACAGCTTGGAATACCTGTCGCAAAACTTCGAAGGCAAATTTAAGTTTAATGCAAACTTTCTTTGAAATTTTAGAAATCATTTTCTTCTTTTCGATTTTTGCAATTTCACATTCGATACTGGCAAGTTTAAAGTCTAAGAACTGGTTCAGGATTAAATTTGGTAAATTTATTGCTTTTTACAGATTTGGTTATAATATATTAAGCACTGCTTTATTTGGATTGTTTCTTTATTTATCTCCTAAGCCTCATCAAATAGTTTACGAAATTCCTAGCCCTTTTGATTTTATTTTTTACTTTCTTCAACTGTTATCTTTAGCCGGATTGTTGTGGGCTGCTAAATATATAGATTGGAAAGAATTTTTAGGTTTAAAGCAGATAAAAAGATTTTTGTCAGGTTCATACAACGATGAACTTGACGAAAAGTATTCTTTCAGAATTGATGGTCCTTACAAAATATCGAGACATCCGATTTATTTCTTTTCTATTTTGTTTCTTGCGTTAAGACCGTATATGACTTTATTCTATTTCACGACTTTATTATTGTTTATCATTTATTTTTACATTGGATCAATTTTTGAAGAAAAGAAGCTTGAAAAACTTTTTGGTGACGATTACAAAAACTACAAAAAAGAAGTTTCACGCATCTTTCCATACAAATGGTTAGTAAAAGGATTTGCTATGAAAAAGATTTTTGCATTATTCGTTGTAATAACAACTCTCTTTTCAGAGAACTTGTTTTTTGCTCAATCAAAAGACTCAATTCTTGTTGATATGGGAAATAAAGTCATCACAGTAGATGAATTTGTAACTCGTTTCGAATTCACTCCTTGGCCAAGAAGAAACATTCGATCTATTGATAATGAGTTGAAACTTGAATTTCTGAAGACATTAATGGCAGAGAAATTACTTTCTCTTTATGGAAATGAAATTAAGATCGATACAAGTTTTGACTTAAATCAAGCTTACAAAAATTTAGAAAAAATGATTGTCCGAGATGCTCTTTACAGAAAAGAAGTAATGGGCAAAGTTAAAATAGATCAAAACGAACTAAACAATGCAATTGCAAAAAGTTTAACTACTTTGTATGTGAGATACATTTTCGATCCCGATTCATCCGAGATTTATAGTATCTTTTATCAACTTCTTGGAGGTGCAAATTTTGATTCTATTTTATCAGAAAGAATTGAAAGTGAAGATCAAAAGTATCCAATGCAAGTAACTTATGGAACATTGATAGAAGATTTCGAAAATGTTGTTTATCAGACTCAACCCGGCGATTTTACACAACCACTGAAATCAACACTTGGATATTACATTTTTAAAGTCGACAGCTCAAAATTTGAAGTTGGATTAGGTCCCAAGGAATTAAATGATGCAGCTCGAAAAGCTGAAAAAATCTTAAAACAAAGAGTCGAAGAAAAACTTTATCAGGAATATTTCAAAAAATTCTTTTCGAAGAAACGAGGTGAAGCTGATGGTGAAGTATTCTGGAATCTTGTAGATGCAACTACAAAAAGATTAAAATGGAAATTTGAAAATCAAAAGCCTGTTAGAAATAACGAATACATAATTGATGTTGAAGATGTAAGACAAATTGAAAACGAACTCGGCGAAAAGAAGAATCAGGTTTTAATCAAGCTTGAAAATCGAAATGCAACTGTGAGTGAATTTTTAAGATCCTTATTGTTCAAAGGATTCACTGTGACCGATTCAAGCGAAAGACACATCGCTGCAAGATTAAACAAAGCAATTAAAAATTTTCTTGAAGATGAATATTTAGCAGAGGAAGGTTATCGTCAGGGTTTGCATTTAAATCCAGAAGTTAGAAAAGACATCGAAATGTGGCGAGATTTTTATTATGCAAACTGGTATTCACTGACATTAAAAAACAACATTCAGGTGACCGATGAAGAAATTGAAAAATATATAAAAGAAAGAGGAATAAAATCTGAAGAAGTTGTTCTTGTTAACATTCAGGAAATTCTGGTTGATAGTCTCGACCAAATCGAAACATTGCTAGAGAAATTAAGAAATGGAGAAGATTTTGGCGAACTTGCCCGAAAATATTCAAAGAGAAAATGGGCAGCAGAAAAAAATGGTGAATTTGGATATTTCCCGACTTCAATGTATGATGAAATAGGTAAAACAGCAGAAAGAATAAATGTCGGTGAAATTTATGCTCCAATTGAAACAAAAGATGGTTTTTCTATCATTAAGCTTCTTGATAAAAAAATAGAAAGACCTGATACCTCTAATGTTCAAGATTTTTCTGAATTGAAAGAAAAAATCCGTAATGAACTTAAACAAAAAAAATTTGACCGTGATAGAGATAAACTCGTCTCCAGCTTAGCTCAAAAATATGTTAAGAACATAAACATAGAGTTGTTAAACTCGATTAAAGTTACTAACCTTAATATGTTTGTATATCGATATATGGGGTTTGGTGGGAAGATGACCGCTGTTCCTGTTATTGCTCCTTATGTATCCTGGTATGAAGAATGGAAAAAAATTAACAAGACATTACCATAGGAGTTGCTATGAAAGAAATTCGTTCAACAACAATTATTGGATTAGTTC
>Ga0068705_10001710_pt1 | contig 11023 bp, 10 predicted proteins | sample YNPMSTMetaG_FD_65631 | JGI IMG/M metagenome (GOLD analysis project Ga0068705, IMG submission 65631) | Anoxygenic and chlorotrophic microbial mat microbial communities from Yellowstone National Park, USA - YNP MS-T MetaG | ecosystem: Environmental > Aquatic > Thermal springs > Hot (42-90C) >... | reverse complement strand
AGATTTTTTCCCCAAAAGTTGATAAATCTAAAAGAAGTTTTACAATAGTAATACCACCACCAAATATTACTGGAGCTCTTCATATGGGGCATGCACTTAATAATACACTCCAGGATGAGATAATAAGATACAAAAAAATGTGTGGATATAATACATATTGGGTATGTGGAACGGATCATGGGGGAATTGCAACTCAAAATGTTATTGAAAAAACGCTTAAAAAAGAAGGGATAAAAATAAGTGATATAACAAGGGAGGAGTTTTTTAATAGGATGTGGAAGTGGTATGATGAGTGCGGTGGAATGATACTTGAACAATTAAAAAAGATTGGTTGTTCTATAGATTTTTCAAAAGAAAATATAAGATTTACAATGGATGTAAAAAGATCTTATGCAGTAGTTTACGCTTTCAATGAACTATGGAAAGGTGGATATATTTATCGTGGTGAGAGAATGATAAACTGGTGTCCAAGATGTTATACTGCTTTAAGCGATATAGAGGTTGAGTATGAGGAAGAAAAATCAAAACTTTACTATATAAATTATCCTCTTAAAGACAGTGCTGGATTTTTAGCAGTTGCAACAACAAGGCCAGAAACAATGCTTGGAGACACTGCCATAGCAGTAAATCCTAATGATGGAAGATATAGAGATTTTGTTGGTAGGTATGTTATTCTTCCACTTGTTGGTAGAAAGATAAAAGTTATTGCTGATGAGAGAATAGATATGAACTTTGGAACTGGTGTTGTTAAAATAACTCCTGCTCATGATAACCTTGATTATGAGATTTCAAAAACACATAATCTTGAAGTCCTTAAAGTTATAAATGAAGATGGAAGGATGATTAACTGTCCATCAAAATATTTAGGACTTAAGGTTTTAAAGGCAAGAGAAGAGATTGTTAAGGATCTTAAAGATAATGGACTTATTATTAAAGAAGAGGATTATACTCATAATGTTTCAAAGTGTTATAGATGTGATAATTATATAGAGCCAATGTTAAGTGAGCAATGGTTTGTTAAGTATGAGCCACTTTCAAGAGCATCACTTGAAGCAATTTTAAAAGATGAGGTTAGATTTTATCCTGATAAATGGAAAAAAACAGTTGTTGATTGGCTTAATAATATAAAAGATTGGTGTATATCAAGGCAGATTTGGTGGGGGCATAGAATTCCTGCTTATTATTGTAGAAAGTGTTCTTTCAATGGTCTTGTTTTTGATGAGAAAGGGAATTTTGTTAGAGTTTCTGTTAAAGATGGTGCAAAACCTATAGTTTCTATTGAAAAGCCATCTATTTGTCCTGATTGCAAAGGAAGTGAGATACTTCAAGATCCAGATGTTCTTGATACTTGGTTTTCTTCAGCACTTTGGCCTTTTTCTGTTTTTGATTGGCCTAAGAAAACCGAAGAGTTTGAGTATTTTTATCCAACAACAACACTTGTAACTGGTTATGAAATACTTTATCTTTGGGTTGTTAGAATGATTACATCAGGACTTTTTCATACTGGAATGCTTCCTTTTAAAGATGTTTATGTTCATGGAATTGTTAGAGATAAGCATGGGCAGAAGATGTCAAAATCAAAGGGAAATGTTATAGATCCCCTTGATATGATGAAAAAATATGGAACTGATGCAATGAGATTTTCTCTTACTATAAATGGAATAGGTGGAAAGGATATACATTTTGATGAAAATATGATTATAGGAGGAAGAAATTTTGTAAATAAAATTTATAATGTTGGAAGATTTATTTATCTAAATACTGAAGAGAAAAGTTATGTTATAGATGAATCTAAACTTGATATTTCTGATAAGTGGATAATAACAAGGGTAAATGATGTTCTTGATGATTATAGAAAACTGATGGATGAGTATTTATTAAGTGAGGCACTTGACCTTGTTTATGGATTTTCATGGGATGAGTTTTGTGATTGGTATATAGAGATAACAAAGTTTTACTCAAATTCACCACTAAAAGATAATAAGATGGCTGTTGTTCTTTATGTTTATGAACTTATATTAAAGATGCTACATCCTTTTATTCCTTTTATAACTGAAGAAGTTTACGCATTGATTAAAGAAAGGTTTTTGGAAAAATCGGATTTTATAGTAAATCTTAGATTTAAAAAATTTTTATCTATAAACGATGAGTATTCAAAAAAAGTATTTAAGGAGTTAATGGAGATAATAAAAGAAATAAGAACAATAAGGTCTGAGTTTGCCATACATCCTGCAAAGGAAATTGATGTTTCTTTTGTTGGAGATTTTAAATATAAAGATTATCTTCATTATATAAAACATCTTGCAAAGGTAAAAAATATTTATTTTGAGAAAAAGGATACTAAAAGTATAAGATGTGTTGCAAAGGAGATTGAGATATATGTTATAGTTGATGAGGAGATAAATTTTGATAAAGAAAAAGAAAGAATTGAAAAGGAGATAAAAAAACTTCACGAAGCAAATATAAAATTAAAAGAGATGCTTGATAATAAAGATTTTTTAACAAAAGCACCCAAAGAAGAAGTTGAGAAAATAAGACAAAAAATATTTGAAAATGATACTAAACTTTCAAAACTTAAAAGTTATTTTACGGTATGAAGGAATTTTTTAGAAAGTTCAGAGATAAGTACTGGATAAGAAGAAAAAGGGATGATTTTTTCTTCACTGGATTTATTCTTGCATCTATCGCAGCATCAGTGATTACTACATATTGGCATTATTTCGATATGACTGAATTAAAACCAAAAATAAGATTGAAAGGAGAGAAAACAAAAAAAGAACTTTTTAAAGAAATAAAGGATGTTGATTTTATGATAAATCTAAAGAAAAGTTCAACCTTTTATAAGGTTGATGAGTATTTTAAGCCGGAAGAAAAAAATGATTAAGAAATTTGTGTATATTTTTTTGTTTTTATTATTTTTTCTTTTAGCAGGCAGAGTTTTTTCACAGGTAATAACAACATCTACTTATAAAGGGGAGATTATTGAAATAGAATGGGATAAAAATGCTGAAATAATAGATCATCCTGTGTATGGAGTTATAGTTCTTTCAAAAGATAGATGGAAGAACTGGGTTTTTAGATCTCTTGTTATAATAATGATTTATCTTTCAATGATAAGTGTTGTTCTTGCTATGGGAAAAACTTCAGAACTTGGGTTTGCAGTCTCATATATACTTTCTGGTGCACTTTTTTCAATATCAATATGGCTTGGGCTTAGTGGATGGATGCTTATGAGATTAAATAGCTATAGTTATGGATGGAGTTTTGTTGGAGTTTCAGTTCTTATGTTTGTTGGGTCTTATTTATCGCTTTTAAAGATTAAAAATTATGATATTTCATATATAAAAATACAAGAAGAATTAAAAAAAATAAATGAAATGAAAAATGCAACAGTTGAAGACAAAAGACTTGTTGCAATAAATGGTGAAGCAGGAGAATGGGAAGAGGAAGATATAATTACTTTGTAGAAAAATTATGAATTATAAATTATTGATGATGGATGATAAATTAAGGATATAATTTATGAATCCATTAACATTTTTAAGATATTTTATAAAAGGGCTTACAAAAGATAACGAGCCAAAACAAATTGCTCTTGCAATATCTTTTGGAATTTTTATAGGGATTATACCTAAAAACAATCTACTTGTTCATATTCTTTTTATACTTTTTCTTTGCTTTAGAATAAATATTCCTTTTTTTATTATATCAATAATATTTTTCTCGCTGATTTCACCATTAACAGATCCTTTAGCTGATAAGATTGGATACTTTATTTTGACATTGGACTCATTGAAAGGATTTTTTACTGAACTTTATAACATGCCTATTGTCCCTTGGACTAGTTTTAATAACACAGTGGTTATGGGAGGAATTATTCTTTCAATAATATTGTTTTTACCTTTGTATTTTCTCTCATTAAAAATTGTTTCGTATTATAATATTAAACTTAAGGATAAGATTTTAAACTCAAAGATTGTAAAAGCCCTTAAAATGAGTTTTCTTTTTGAGTGGTATTTTAAAAATGATTAGATATAGTTATATTCTGCCAAGGATTTTAATAATTCTTATTGTTTATCTGTTTTTTTATTTTTTCTTTGATTCTGTTTTAAGGATTGCTCTCATAAAGTCGCTTGAAAGTATTTTTGAGGCAAAGGTTGAGATATCAAAATTAAAAACATCTTTTATAAATCCATCAATAGAAATCTATAACCTTTCTGTTGGGAACAAAAATGATGAGTTTAAAAATCTTTTTGAGTTTAAAAAATTTGTGTTTTCTTTCAAATTAAAACCTTTATTTGAGAAAAAATTTGTGATTGAGAATTCCGTTTTAAGTGGACTTGCCTTTAATACTCCAAGAAAAACATCTTGTAAGATAAAAATAGAAAAAATGAAACTTCCACCTTTTATGGAAAAATACATTGATGAACTTAAAAATTATGCTGAACTAAGATTTGAGAGCATAAAATCACAAGCAATAGATGAAATAAAATTTGATTTTGGGAATTTAAGATCTATAAAACATTTAAAAGAAATTGAAGAAAAATATAATACTGAGTATAAAAATATATCAGAAAGTATAAATTTTGATAAATATTTGGACGAGATTAAAAGAATTCAGGATGATATTGATAAAGTTAAAAAAGAAAAAAATCTAATAAAGCAAATTAAACTTGCAGGTGAGATTAAAAAAAGAATTGAAAAACTTCAAAAAGATTTTAAAAATGATAAAAATGAGATAGAAAAAAGAATTTCAGAAATTAGATTTTATTATGAAGAACTTGAAAAAGCAAAAAAAGATGATATAAATACAATTTCTAATACTTTGAAACTGCCAAAGATTGACAAAGATTCAATTTCAAAAATGCTTTTTGGCAAAAGTGTTTATGAAAAGTTTCAATATTATTATTTGCTTTTAAACAATGCAGAAAAATATATTCCACAAAATCCTAAAAAAATGATATTTGAGGAAAAAAGAAAAAGAGGAAGAATTATTAAATATCTTAAAAAAGAAAATTTTCCATCATTTCTTTTAAAGAATTTAAGTGTGGATGGATATATAGGTGAAGATGAAAATAAAATATTTTATAAAGCATCAGTGAAGAATATAACAAACGAACCACATCTTTATCAAAGTCCACTTTTGATAGAACTATATGGGAAAAATGATAAGGGATATATCTATTTAAAATCTGATATAGATATTTATAATAATAAATCAAGGACAATTTTTGAGTTTAAAAATATGGCTTTTAGTGGTGTTAAACTTGGGAAAAATAATTTTGTTATAAACCTTGAAAAAGGATTTTCTGATATAAGGTGTGAGATTAATACTTCTTCAAATATAGTTGATGGGAAAATTAATATTTTATTTCATGATATTTTAGTAAATTCTGATGTTAAGATAAATGAAAAAATTGACAACATTATTAAAAATACTATTTCTTCTATAAAAGGTTTTAATCTAAGTGTTTTTATAACTGGTAAGCTAAAAGAGCCATCTATTATTATTGAAAGTGATATTGGAGATATTATTTCTGAGTCAGTGACCAGGGAGTATAAGAAGGAAGTTGAAGGTATAAAGAAAAAAATAGAAGAAAAAATTAATGTTGAGATTGAAAAATATAAAAAGAAATTTGAGGAAGAAGCACTGAAAAGGAAACAGGACCTCAAAGAAAAAATAAACGAGAAGTCTGGTGAGATTGATAAAAAAATACAAGATTTATTTAAAAACATAAAAATTTGATATAATTTAATAAAGGAGGTAAGTATAAGTATGAAAAAGGGTTTTACACTGATAGAGTTATTAGTTGTGGTTTTGATTATAGGGATACTTGCGGCTATAGGGATACCGCAGTATTTCAAGGCAGTTGAAAGAAGCAGAGTAACTGAGGCAACAAATACATTTGCAAATATAAAGAACGCACAGGAGAGATTTTTTTCAAGGATGAATGTGTATACTAATAGCTGGGATGACCTTGATATCACGATGAAAAATGTTGCTGGTACAGATTGTAGTGGGGTTGTTGCATGCATTTTGAAATATTACAATGTACAGATAACAGCAAACACCTCAACAAGTTATGTTATTTCGGCAACAAGGCGAGATAACGTAAACAGGTATGGCGCATATACTATTAACTTTACTGGGCCAAGTGGAGATTTGAGTTGTAGTAATACCTCCTGTGCAAGGGAACTATTACAGTAAAGATTGAAAAATAAATTTTTTCTGATGGATAACTTTATTCTATGTGTAAGGAATGAGATATATTCTGTCTTAAATTCTCTTGATGAAAGTTATAAAGGGATAATTAATGATTTTTATAATCCCGTTGGAAAAGGTGTAAGAACAGGGTTTACTTACTATTTCTCTAATATATTTGGAATAAGAAAAGATTTTTCAATAAATATAGCAACAGTTTCTGAGCTTATTCATCTTGCATCGCTTCTCCATGATGATTGCATAGATGATGCAAACTATAGAAGGAATTCTCCGACTATAAATTCAAAATATGGAATTACTTTAGCAATATTAAGTGGTGATTTTATTACTACTTCAGCTTTTAAAAAAGCAAATTCTATTTCTTGTGAACTTTCACTTTCTCTTGTTGATTGTGTTTCTTCTATGGTTAAAGGAGCAATTATTGAAGAAAGCGTAAAATACAAGGTCATAGATACCGAAAAATATATTGAGATTGTTAATTTAAAGACATCAGAGATTTTTAAATGGATAGCATTTTCTTGTGGTTATCTTTCAAATTTCAATGATTTTGAAAAATTAAAAAAAATTGCATACAACTTTGGACTTAGTTTTCAAATAGTTGATGATATTATTGATATAGAGTCGGAAAGGAAAAATATTGGAAAAGATGTTTTTAAGGATCTTATTGAAGGGAAGATAACCTATCCAGTGATAATTGCTATGGAAGATGATTTAATAAGAAAGAAGATTAATGATTTTTTAAATAACAGAAGTGATATTGGAATTGCTTATGAGATAAGAAATGAAATTCTAAATAAATCATACACTAAAAAAGCAAGAGATTATGCAATAAAACTTGTTGAAGATATTAAAGAAGATGTTTTTAATCTCGGTGATTATAAGAAAACATCAGAATTTTACGGATTTATTTATTCAACAGTTTTAAGAAATTCGTAGGGAGGTTATTATTAGTTTATTTATAAGATGGGCTATAATACTTAGATTATACTCACTTCCCGCCTCAGTTGTTCCAATACTTATTTCTGGAGTTTATTCATATAAATGCGGGTGGTTTAACTGGTTTGATTTTTTGATGATACTTTTTGCAGGTATCTTTCTACATCTTGGAGTAAATCTTTTGAATACTTATTATGATTATATAAATGGTGTTGATAAAGAAGATAGTGATGATATAGCAATAGTTAAAGGTTTTATTTCGAAAGAAAATGCTTTTAAGTTATCTATTTTACTTCTTTTAATTGCATCTATTATGGGTCTTTTCCTTGTTTTTAAATACTCACTCTATAGTTTTCTCTATATAGCAGCTTTTGGTTTTTTTCTTGCTATATTTTACACAGCAAAACCTTTCTCGTTTAAATATAGAGCGCTTGGTGAGATTGTTATATTTTTATGTTTTGGACCTCTTATTGTAAGTGGAAGTGTTATGATAATGGCAAAAAAATTTATATCTGAATCAATAATTCTTTCAATACCATCTTCTTTTCTTATAGTAAATATTCTTCTTGCAAACAATATTAGGGATGATAAATCAGATACTGAAAGAGGGATAAAAACAATTGTTGATATAATTGGTGTTGAGAAAGCAAAAAAACTTTATATACTTCTTCTTATTATAAGTTATATTGTATCCTTTTTTATTGTTGATTTTTCTTTAAGTTTAATTGTTCTTCTTTTCTCTAGTTTCCCTGCTATAAATCTTTTTAAATTATTGAAAGAAAATGATTACAAAAATCTTGTTAGGAAAACAGCTGAATTTGTTGGAGTTTTTGGAGTTTTATTTTCAGTATCAATTTTTCTTTTATGAGTATATTTATAAGAAATATAAAACAATTACTTACACTTAGAGGTCCTAAAAAGCCAAGGATAGGAAAAGAACTTTCTGAACTTGGAATGATTGAAAATGCTTGCCTTTACATTGAAAATGGAAAAATAAAATATATAGGAAAAGAAAAAGAGGTCTTTGAAAAAGTAAAAGGAAAAAAATTTTTTGAGATTGATGCAAATGGTGTTGTCCTTCCAGGTTTTATAGATTGTCATACTCATATGGCTTTTGCAAAACCAAGGCTTTTTGATTTTAGTATGAGGATAGAGGGTTATGATTATAAAAAAATTAAAGAAATGGGTGGAGGTATTAATAGAAGCGCAAGGGATATAAAAGAAATTTCAAAAGAAGACCTTATCTCAAATATTATTTATTTTTCCAAAAAATTTATTGAGTGTGGAACTACTGTTTGTGAGGTTAAAAGTGGATATGGACTTAATTTTGAAGGTGAGATAAAAATTCTTGAAAGTATAAAAGAAGCAAGGGAAAAAGTAAATCTTGATCTTATTCCAACATTTCTTGGGGCACACTCAGTTCCAGATAATTTTAAAAATTCTAAAGAGTATCTTTCATATCTTAAAAAAGAACTTATACCTTATATTTCAAAAAATAAACTTTCGGTTTATGCTGATATATTCTGTGAAAATGGTTATTTCTCAAAAAAAGAAGCAATAGATTATCTAAATTTTGCCAAAAATTATGGCCTTATACCAAAAATTCATGCTGAGCAGCTTTCAAGAAGTGGTGGTGCATATGCTGCATCAGTAGTTGGAGCAAAAACAGCAGATCATCTTGATTTTGCAAATGGTTTAGACATAAAATATTTAAAAAAATCAAAAACAGTTTCAGTTTTTCTTCCAACATCAAATTATTTTTTAGGAATTAAAAAATATCCTGATGTAAAAGAATTTATAGAAAATGGGAATATTATAGCCCTTGCGACTGATTTTAATCCAGGAACAAGTCCTTGCTGGAATATGCAGTTTGTAATCTCAGTTGCTTTAACGCAGATGAAAATGAAAATAGAACAAGCAATAGTTGCATCAACATATAATGCTGCATATTCTCTTGATCTTCATAATAGAAAAGGAATGATAGATTTGGATATGGATGCAGATATTTTAGTAATGGATGTTAAAGATTACAGAGAGATTGGTTATTATTTTGGAGATAATCTTAATAAAATGACAATAAAAAATGGAGAGATTGTTTATGAGAAAACTAGTTCTTTTTGATGTTGATGGAACGCTTGTAAATGCTGGTGGTGCCGGCAAGAGGGCTTTAAATAGAGCAATAATTGACTTTGGTGGGATTAAAGATGTTTGTAATTTTTTTGAACTTCAAGGGGAAACCGATAGGGTAAATTTTGAAAATGCGTTTTATTTTTCTTTTAAAAGAAAACCAACTCTAAAAGAATATAAAAAGATAAAATCACTTTATTTGAAATATTTACCATCAGAGGTCGATTACTCAGTTAAAAATAATCTATATTTTGAAATTGAAGGGGTTAGAAAATTACTTGAAGAACTTTTAAAAATAGATGATATAATTCTTGGGCTTGGAACCGGTAATATAGAGGAAGGTGCTTTTATAAAACTTAAGCCATCTGGTTTGGATAATTATTTTAAATTTGGTGGTTTTGGTGAAAGATATAGAGAAAGATATAAAGTTTTAAAAGAAGCACAAAGAAAAGCAGAAAAGATTTTAAAAGAAAGTATAAATGAGAATAATGTATATGTCATAGGTGATACTGAAAAAGATGTTCTTGCAGCAAAGATTAACTCATATCATTGTGGTATTGTTCTTGATGGATTTGGGAATAAAGAAAAAGTTCTTAGAAGCGGAGCAGAACTTATTGAGAAAAACTTTAAAAATACTTATATATGGCTTATTTGGCTTGGAATAAAAAAAGATCCTAAAGGTATTAAAAGAGGAACATATATCTGTCCTGATACACCAATAGAGCATTCCTATTTTGGCAAAACTGGAAGGGGAAGATATCTTTCACAAAAAGAGATGAAAGAAATTGATAGTATTCTTAGAAAAAATAAATGAAGAAACATATTCTTTTCTATAGTGGTGGAAAAGATTCACATTATGTTCTTTATAAACTTTTAAAGAAAAAAATAAAACCAATTTGTCTAAATTTAGTTCCTTTGTCATTTGTAGATGGTATTAAATATTTTAACACACTATATAAAAAAGAACTACTTGAAATTCAATCAAAACTTATGGGTATTGATATTTTTTATTTTAAACCAGAAAAAGAACTACTGAGTATTTTTAGAAAGAACCAATGTTTATTTCTTGAAAAACTTTTTTCAAAATTGCAGCAATTATTTGGAGATATGGATGTTTATATAGCTAATGATAAAAATGATATGAGAGTGGATTATGAAAAAATTAAATTGATGAAAAGTATTGCAAAACTTAATGGAATTAATAATCTTGTTTTTCCTCTTAAAAACATGGATTTAGATGATATAATATCTGAAACTTCAAAATACGGGATAAAATCAGTTTGTATCGGTATCGAAGAACCTAAGTTTTTCAATCTTGTTGGAAAGACAATTGATTTTGAGTTTTTAAAAATAATAAAAGAAAATGGTATTAAGGGAGAACACATACAAAGTTTTGTTATTGAAAGTCCTCTTTTTAATGGTAAAAAAATAAATCTTAATCCATTTAAAAGAATTAAGATAGAAAATTCATATTATTTAGATTTTTCTAAGATAAAAGTATAAGATTTAAAAAATTCTTTTAATCTTAGTAAAGATTAAACGCTTTTATGAAAATCCTGTCAATTCAAAAATAAATCTAACCATAGAAAAAATTGTCCCTAAAACAAATGGATTTAATCTATTTTTTAACTTCTCTATCTCTTTTATTTTTTCATTATTTGGGATTTGCTTTTCTTATCTAACTTCTAGATTTTTAATAAAAATCTAATTCTTTAAAAAAATAACCTTTATTTAAGA
>Ga0068705_10001708_pt1 | contig 11035 bp, 10 predicted proteins | sample YNPMSTMetaG_FD_65631 | JGI IMG/M metagenome (GOLD analysis project Ga0068705, IMG submission 65631) | Anoxygenic and chlorotrophic microbial mat microbial communities from Yellowstone National Park, USA - YNP MS-T MetaG | ecosystem: Environmental > Aquatic > Thermal springs > Hot (42-90C) >... | reverse complement strand
GGAACCGAAGGAGGAAAGCGAGGAGAGTCTCGTCGAAAGTTAAAAGCGTGTGCGCCATACATTCGCTGCCAGACCAGTTTAGGGTGCATCCGTCAGCAGCAGTTCCGCCACAGCATATTAAAAACTAGAGCCGAAGTGGTTGCATCGACCACTTCGGCTCCAGGGATTCATTTCTACCCGTCGATCAACTGGAGACTTCAACCGTCTCCGTTTCTACTGTCTCCTCCACCTCACGCGCCGGACGCAGGCGGAGATACTGTTCGCCGTTGTCGAGGGTCGCCACATCGACCAGCACCCGATCTCCGGGGCGGAAGCGACCTTCCAGCACCCCTTCCGAGAGCGGGTCTTCGATCAGGTTGGTAATGATGCGGCGCAACGGGCGGGCACCGTATGCTGGGTCGTAGCCGCGCTTTGCCAGCAGATCGCAGGCTTCGTCGGTAACTTCGAGCGTCAGATTGTGATCCTTGAGTTGATCCTGCACCCGCTTGAGCATCAACCGCGTAATCTGCCGGATCTCATCGTTGGTCAGCGGATGGAAGATGATTGTCGCATCGATGCGGTTGAGAAACTCGGGGCGGAACAACTGCTTGAGCGCGTCGTCCACCTTCTTGCGAATATCCTCGTTGTCCAGCTCGTTGCTGCCGCTGTAATTGGAGAATCCAATGCGCGACGCACGTCGGATGTGCTCGGTGCCAACGTTCGAAGTCATGATGATGATCGTATTGCGGAAATCGACCCGCCGCCCCTTGCCATCGGTCAGGTACCCGTCTTCCAGCACCTGGAGAAGCAGATTGAACGCATCGGGATGCGCTTTCTCGATCTCATCGAACAACACTACTGAGTACGGTCTACGGCGTACAGCATCGGTCAACTGGCCACCCTCGCCGTACCCCACGTACCCCGGCGGCGACCCGACCAGACGCGACGTGGTGTGGCGCTCCTGGAACTCGGACATATCGATCTTGATCAGGTGCTCTTCGGAGCCGAACATGAACTCCGCCAGCGCCTTTGCCAGCTCGGTCTTGCCGACGCCGGTAGGACCGAGGAAGATAAATGAGCCGATCGGTCGTTTGGGATCTTTCAGACCAGCGCGGGCGCGACGCACAGACTTGGAGATTGTCACAATTGCTTCATGCTGACCAATGACGCGACTGTGCAGGTACTCCTCCATCTGGAGCAGGCGCTTAGTTTCGTCACCCTTCAGGCGCTTGACCGGGATACCAGTCCACATGCCAACAACTTCGGCAATATCGTCCTCGGTGACATACGGGCGCTCCATCAGGTGCGCATCGCTGCCAATACCCAGTTCGGCTTCGATCTTCTGGATACGTGCAAGCATGCGCTCTTCTCGCTCGCGGAGATCTGCAGCAAGTTCGAACTGCTGATCCTCGATTGCCGCTTCACGCTCCTTTCGGATCGCCTCCAGACCGCGCAGCGCATCACGCAGCGAGGGGGGAGTCGCCGAGCGCGTCATGCGCACGCGTGCCGCGGCCTCATCGATCAGGTCAATCGCCTTATCTGGCAGGAAGCGATCGGGCACGTAGCGTGCTGAAAGGTGCGCTGCCGCCTTGATCGCCTCATCGGAAATCTGCAACTGATGGAAATCCTCATAGCGACTCTTAATGCCACGCAGGATTTCGATGGTTTCTTCTTCAGTCGGCTGTTCGACCATCACGGGCTGGAAGCGCCGCTCAAGGGCTGCGTCGCGCTCAATATACTTGCGATACTCGTCGAGCGTTGTAGCGCCGATCGTCTGCAACTCACCGCGCGACAACGCTGGCTTCAGAATATTCGCAGCGTCAAGCGTGCCTTCCGCGCCACCTGCACCGATGATCGTATGGAACTCATCGATGAACAGGATGCAGCGAGTTTCCTTGATCTCATCAACAACCCGCTTCAACCGTTCCTCGAACTGACCGCGATACTTCGTGCCAGCGACGAGTGCACCCATGTCAAGCGTCACGACCCGTTTCCCTTTGATGCTGTCCGGCACGTCTCCAGCCACGATCCGCTGTGCCAGGCCCTCGACAATCGCTGTCTTTCCAACGCCTGGCTCGCCAATGAGTGCTGGATTATTCTTCGTGCGACGGCTGAGAATTTGAATGACCCGCTCAATCTCGTGCTGACGACCGATGACTGGGTCAAGACGCCCAGCTTCCGCCATCTCTGTTAGATCGGTGCCCAGTGCATCGAGGTAGGGTGTCTTACTCTGGCGTTGCGATGATTGCGATGAACCTGATGAGACTGTGCCGGGGCGTTCAAGACCCGCACCAGCGCCCTGACGCAGCACGCGCATCACATTTGTGCGCACCTGTTCGAGTGATACACCAAGAATGTCGAGCACACCAGTGGCCACACCCTCACCGTTGCGCACCAGTCCGAGCAACAGGTGTTCGGTACCGATGTAGTGGTGGTTCAGCCGCTTGGCTTCCTCGACCGCATATGCAATCACTTTCTTAGCACGTGCAGTGAGTTCCAGGTCGTGTCGCGGCGGACCATCGCCATGACCAACGATGAACTCAACAGCATGGCGCGCCTGTACGAGTTTGACTCCCAACTCGTCCAGCACACGTGCTGCAACGCCTTCACCCTCACGAATCAGACCGAGCAGAAGGTGCTCGGTACCAATATATGGGTGATTGAACGCACGCGCCTCTTCAGTCGCGATTTGCAGCACCTGTTTCGCGCGTTTTGTAAACTTATCGAACGCCCGATCGGACATGGCTGTTCTCCCTGGCACTGTGGAATACAATCAGAAACCTGGAACCGTCTCTTCGCTGCGCACCAAGCATGCGGCAAGCTCACTCCCCGGCGGCGACCTCTGTATCGTCAGATGGCGGGCGCATACTTAGACCGATGCGTTTTCGTGCCGGATCGATCCGAATGATACGCGCCTGGACGACGTCCCCTTCCTGCAGCACATCGCGCGGATGCTGGACACGCCCATCACCCATTTCAGAGACGTGGATCAGTCCTTCGATGCCATCTTCGATCCGCACAAACGCTCCAAACGGCGCCAGCTGTGTCACCACTCCTTCGACCATCTGGCCAATCTGGTAGCGTTCACCGACAGTCGCCCACGGCTCGTGTTGGGTGCGCTTTAGCGAGAGCGCGATACGCTTACGTTCGTTATCGATGCTGAGAACGTAGACTTGCACCTTGTCACCTGGTTTCAGCACCTCGCTTGGATGCTTGATCCGGCTCCAGGAAATCTCGGAAAGATGCACCAGACCATCAGCGCCACCTATATCAACAAACGCGCCGAAGTCGCAGACGGATGTCACAACCCCTTCGCGGACATCGCCTTCCTTCAGCGCCGATAGCAACTCGCCCTTACGCCCTTCGCGCATATCCATCGCCGCCTGTCGTTCGGAAAGGATCAATCGGTTACGGTTCCGATTGATCTCGATCACCTTCAGCATCAGCGTCTGACCAACCATCCGCGCCATCTCCGACTGCTTCTGGGTATCAGAAATACGACTGATGCTGCTGACCTGCGATGAGGGCACGAAGCCACGTACCCCGTCGAGATTGACCAGCAAGCCGCCCTTATTATAGTTGACAACCCTGGCTTCGATGACTTCACCGGTCTCATAGCACTGCTGCAACCGCCGCCAGCTCTTTTCCTGGCGCGCCCGGTCTATCGACAGGGTTGCTCGACCTTCCTTGTCCTCCGATTGAACCACAAAAACCAACAGTGAATCGCCGGGTTTCAGCGCCGCACGATCTTCTTCGGAGAGCGATTGCATCTCCTTCGCCGGCACCACACCCTCGGCTTTGGCACCAATATCGACCAGAATCTCATCACGGCTGACCCGCATAATAATGCCATCAACCGTGTCGCCGTACTGAAGATTGCGATAGTCGTGAGCAGGGTTAGCGAGGAACTGTTCCATCAGTTCCCGGTCGCTCCGTTGATCGGCACCCTGACCGTTGGCGTGGTCGGCGTCACCGAGCGACTGAGCAGTATTCGTCGTATGGCGGTTTGTTGCAGCCTGTTCTTGCTGTTCCATGCCCTTTCCTTATCCCGGCGGCAAGAGGATATATGCGCCAGAGGGCGAATAGATGCGCGGGACTTTGTGGTATTATACGGCGTTCATATGCAAAACGCAAGCGTAACGGTACGCAATCGCCTGCCGGAAGCGAGTTAGGGGTGTCCGTCGACTTTTGTGTCCATAGGAGGGCGAGAACGACTCCGGCTTGGGGTATGGGCCGGGTATTGCGCCATGGATGGTCTGGAGGTGGTCGCCAGGGCTGCTTGGGCTGGACCACTACTTCTAACAGAAAGGACAGCCTCAGGAACGGGAGCGGTTGCTGCACTGTCCGAGCGCGGAAGCGCCTCCCTAACCGGTGGGGTGTGACGTAAGATCTTGCAGTCAGTGGTCCAATGGGGGCAGTTTTCGCTCTGCACTGGAGGTCCCAGTATGCGCAGCACAATCAACGAACAGGCCTGGCATCGCATCACCGAAGCGATCACGAGCGGGATGCGCGAGTGGCGCGCCCAGCATCCCAAAGCGACCCTGCGTGCGATGGAGGACGAACTTGATGCGCGCTGGGCGCGGGTTCGCACACGGTGCTGGAAGATATGGCCCTGGCAAGTGCTGCCGCCGATTGGAGTGCGACGCCAAACGTTCAGCATCCCCCCTGTCCGGACTGTGGCTAGCCCTCGCAGCTGCGCGGAACCGGCACGTGCACGTTCCAAACGCACGGCAGCTAGGAGCTGCAGCTGGAACGCCGCTATGGCACGTATCCGGCCTGTGGCGCCGGGCTTCTTCCCCCTCGATGACGAACTTGCGCTCCTGCCAGGCAATCTCACGCCGCGGCTCCAGGAAAGCCTCGTCCGGCTGACGACGCACATCCCCTCCTTTGCCAAAGCCAGCCCAGGAGTTCGCCTGGTTGACCGGCGCCCACGTCCATCCCGATACAGCGCGACGCCACACCGAAGCGGCGGGCGCCATGCGCGTGGCCCACGAGACGGCCGAAGCCGCCCGCATCCTGCGCGAGCATCCCGACCCCCTGTGCACCTCTGACACGCTCCTCTCCAGGGTGGACGGCACCATGATCCCGCTGGTCCACGGGCAATGGACCGAGGTGCGCACCCTGGCGGTTGGCGAGGTGCAGCCAGCCACGCCGACCGCCGCCGGGCCAGTCGTACGCACGGCCCGGCGGTCCCACTTCTCACGGCGCGTCGATAGCAGCACCTTTAGCGACCTGGCGACGCTTGAACTGCATTGGCGCGGCATCGCAGGCGCCCGCCGGGTTGGGGTTGTGGTCGACGGTGCAGACTGGTGCCAGACATTTGTCGACGATCCGTATCCTGACACCGTGCGGATTCTCGATCTCCCGCACGCTGCGGCACACGTGACCCCGATTGTCGCGCGCGCCACCGAGGTGAACGTGCGACTGCCAGCGGCGACCCTGGCAGTGGCGGGCGTGACGCTGCCTCCTGAGGACCCCATGGCCTGGTGCCAGGTGCGCAAATATGTTGGCCCAGCGGTGCTCCTGCCCGCCTTACGGGCCACCATTGCCGCCCAGCCCACAAACCAGAGTTAGTTATCCATCTGAGCTACCTGGAGGCGCGTGTGGCGGAGATGCAGTATCCGCGCTTTCGGGCAGAGGGCTGGCCGATTGGCAGTGGCATGGTGGAAAGTGCGCATAAGCTGGTCGTGGAAGACCGGTTGAAAGGGGAAGGCATGCATTGGGCCGACGTGAACGTGAACCCGCTGCTGGCGCTGCGGAATGCGGTGTGCAACGACCGCTGGGATGAATGCGGACCGTGATTGAGCGAGAATACCACCGCGCAGTGTGGGTGAAGCGCCAGCGCCAGCGGGCGAAACACCAGGCAGCGCCAGCGCCAGCCGCGCCGCCACCCGTGACAGTGCCGCAGGAGCCGGTCCCGCCGCTGGCGCCAACGCCGCCAGCCGCTCCGGATGCCGAGCCAGTGCATCCCTGGCGCCGCCCGTAGAGCGTGCGCCGCCAGCGCGAACTGGTCGGCGCCGCTTAGGTTGCAAGATCTTACGTCACACCCCAAGGTCAGGGGTGTGTCCCAAGTTCGTCGAGAATGAGTCAGGTGTCCAGTCCAATCTGTTCGCAGGCCTGCTCCCATTCCCGTTTTCCGCCCATCCCAGCCCTGTGCAAGGCTAGCATTGCTCCAAATCCTTTCCATTTCCAGCGCTGCCCACGCCCCTTCCATCGCCAGCCAATCCCCTTCCAAGCCTTCTCTACCGTTCCGCTTCCAATTGGATCCCCCGCTCGCCGAAAAACTGGATAATCCATCTGGGCTCGACGTTCCCGAAACTACTCTGCCGTCCGAACCACCCTTGCGCTCCACCCTGACTTTGTCTTCAACACCTCCTCGCACGCCTGGATGACTTGCTCAACCTCCCCTTCCCACAACTTCTGTTTCACCTGTTCCACCCATTGGCTTGCCGCTTCTCTAAACGCTTCCCGTCCTAGGGCCCACAAATGCTCCACCGCACGATACCAATCCACGCCGCGCATGCGTTTTGGACAGTACATCTCAGCAAATCCATCTATCCAGGCAGCCCCGTCGGCTATCACCGCTGCTTTTCCTTCCAGCCCCCATCCCCGATGAGAGGCATACCCCATATCGTCTTCCGAAATACATCCACATCCCCGCGTTCCGCCTAATACCCAAAGTTCCTGGCCTCGACATTCCCGTCCTTCCCTGCCCCAAAGTCAAAGCAGCTCCCCGCTTTCACTTCACGATTCACCCATACCATGACCCTATCCAGGCTGATGCCTCCCACCTGCTTTTGCCCTTCCCCGGAGCAGGGAGCGCTCCCTCTTGTTGTCCACAGCTGTTCCGCTTCTTCCCGCGGCTGCTTCACCAATCGCTCCCCATACTTCTCCGTCAGCCCATGAATCACACTCCGCGGCGCCGATTGCCCTGCCAAACGCTGCCGGGCCTCCTCTGCTTCCCGATACGAACACCTCGCTTGCGCTGTCCGCAATACCTGCGCCACAGCTGCTTCCAGCAACTGTTCTCTTGCACAGGTCTTGCACTTCTGAATCTCCTCTTCCAATTCCTTGAGAGTGCATTTCGGATGCTCCTCGGCCCACCGGAGCAACTCCTGGGAGGAACGTTCGATCTCTGTCAAAATATGTTTCACCTCCTGTCACGCCTATTTTACTCCACCGACAAAATTGGGACACACCCCAGGTCAGTTTGGCGTTGCCTGAAAACAGCTTTTTTGCTATACTTGTTGTTTGGATCGATACGCTTGCTGCATGGTATCATGCACGCAGAACGTATACCCGCCAGGTCTGGAAAGCGAGTTTCGTTGCCGTGGAGCAGTTGACCACCATCGTGGGGCATCTCGCTCCGGATCTCGATTGTCTGACGGCAATCTGGATTCTGGTGCGGTTTGGCGGCGCAAGCAACGCTGCGCTTGAATTCGTACCTGCCGGCCAGACCCTCCACAATCGCCCGCCCGACGAGGACCCTCGTATCATCCATGTCGATACTGGCGGTGGACGGTTCGACCATCATCGACCCGATGCGCAAGGATTGTGTGCTGCTGAACTAGTACGACGCAGCGTCGCTCCCGACGATGAGGCGCTCGCCCGGTTAGTCGAGCAGGTCAATCAGATCGACCATGCATCCACTCCACGCGGTTCACAGGGGTTCTTCAACGTCAATGCCCTGGTCTCCGGTTACAACTTGCTGTTCCCTAATCGCCCTCACCACGTGGCATACGCCATGTTCCCCAATCTGGATGCATGGTATGAGCACGAGCAGCGCCAGATCCGCCTTGAGAAGGCATTTGCGCGGCGCGTCGAGTTCGAAACGCCGTGGGGGTTGGGGATTGCACTTGATGGCGATGATGGCGGATCGAGTAAACTAGCATATCGCCATGGTGCAGTGCTGTATGCATATCGGAATGAACAGGGATGGATGGGCATTGCTGCCCGATCACGATCAAATGTTGATCTATCGCCAGTTTACCACGACCTTCGAATCATTGATCGTGATGCCGACTGGTATCTGCATCCGGGAAAACGGATGCTGCTCTGTGGCACGCCTAAGGCGCCGCCTCGCTCACCTTCGCGCCTGACGCTGGCAGAACTGGTACGGGTCATCCAGGGTGAGGCGCTGTTTATGGAACATGCGGCGCCGGTCGTCAGCCGACGCAAGTAGTTTTAGAATGAATGTTCCGCTGTATCTGGCGGTTACTGCAAGCGAAAGCGCGTCTCCGCCGCGTTGTCGCTTCTTCTGATGAATCCATGATTCACATTGCGAAAGTTGTTTGTGCTGCGCAATAGCGCATTGAGTCACGTGGAAGCGCCATTGCAAAGGAGACGCGTGCGCCCGTAGCGCGGGCGTCTGGCGATTGGATCACTTGATATGCGCCCTGCATCTGGCGCATAAATGAAAGGGAAGAGAGCTTTATGACACAGATTGATGAACATGGACGAAACTCTACCAGCACCCTCTTGAACGACTCCGGGCTCGATGCCGCAACGCTGATCGACTATTACCGTCAGATGGTGCTGATTCGTCGCTTCGAAGAGAAGTGCCAGGAGATGTATACCAGGGCGAAAATTGGCGGGTTCCTTCACCTGTATATTGGCGAAGAGGCGACCGCTGTTGGTGCAATTGCCGCCCTGCGACCCGATGATCATATTTTTACCCATTATCGCGATCACGGTCATGCAATTGCGCGTGGCCTCGATATTAACGCACTGATGGCGGAACTGTTCGGCAAGGTGACTGGTTGCTCGAAAGGGTTGGGCGGCTCAATGCACTTTGCCGATGCCAGCAAGAACTTCTGGGGCGGGTATGCGATCGTGGGCAGCCACCTGCCCCTGGCGACCGGCGCAGCGCTGGGAATGAAAATGCAGCGTAAAGACTCGGTCGTGATGGTGTTTTTTGGCGACGGCGCTACCAATAGCGGCGAGTTCTACGAGTCGCTCAATTTCGCACAACTCTGGAAATTGCCAGTCGTCTTCGTCTGCGAGAACAATCTCTACGCCATGGGGACGCCGCTGGAAGTCCATTCGTCGGTCACCGAGATCTACCGCAAAGCATGCGCCTTTGATATGAAGTCAGAACGGGTGGACGGCAACGATGTGCTGGCAATGCGCGAAGCATCCCTGCGCGCAGTTGAGCATGCACGCTCAGGCAAGGGGCCAGTGTTGCTCGAGGCAATGACCTACCGCTTTCGCGGTCATTCGGCGCAGGATACGCAAAAGTATCGAACCAAAGAGGATGTCGAACGCCACCGGCGGAACGATCCGATCACGCGATACCGCACGCTGTTGCTCAACGAGGGCATTGCCACCGAACAACAGATCCGTGATATTGACCGGATGGTCGACGATCAGGTCGAAGCGGCGGTACGCTTCGCCGACGAGAGTCCGGAGCCAGGGCACGAATGGATTACACAGGCTGGCGTGTATGCCGCACCGATTGCAGTTGACCCACCCATTCATGGAGAGTAACTATGCCGGTCATAACTGTCCGCGAGGCGCTGCGCCAGGCATTGCACGATGCAATGCAGGACGAGCGCGTCTTTATCATTGGTGAGGATATTGGGCATTACGGTAGCACGTATGGCGTCACCGCCGGATTTCTCGAACAGTATGGACCAGAGCGCGTCCGTGACACCCCGATCGCCGAATCCGGCATTGTCGGCATCGCCATTGGCGCGGCAATGGTTGGTATGCGCCCGATCGCCGAAATTATGTCGGTGAACTTTTCGCTGCTAGCGTTCGATATGCTCTTCAACCACGCTGCCAAGATCTACAGCATGTTCGGCGGTCAGATAACGGTGCCGATGGTGCTGCGCACCACCAATGGCTGGACGCAACTTTCCGCTACCCACTCACAGTCGTTCGATGTCTATTTTGCCCATATGCCGGGTCTCAAGGTCGTTGCGCCAGCAACGCCCTACGATATGAAGGGAATGCTGAAAGCGGCGATCGAGGACCCTGATCCGGTGGTGTTCATCGAACATACGTTGATGTACACTGTCAAAGGTGAGGTGCCGGAGGAGAGTTATACGGTTCCACTGGGCAAAGCGCGTCTGGCGCGTGAAGGGCGCGATATTACCGTCGTCACCTATTCGCGCATGGTGCACCTCTCGCAGCAGGCGGCCGACATTCTCGCCCGCGATGGTATCGAGGTCGAAATCGTTGATTTGCGCACACTGCGTCCGCTCGATATGAGTGTGGCGATCGAAAGTTTCAAGAAGACCAACCGTGCTGTCGTTGTAACCGAAGACTGGCAATCGTTCGGCACGAGTGCGGAAATTGCAGCGCGCCTGTATGAATATGGCTTCGATTATCTCGACGCACCAATTGCGCGAGTCAACTTCCGCGAAGTGCCCATGCCCTACTCGAAGAATCTGGAGTTGCAGACTGTGGTGACCGTTGATCGGATCGTGCATGCGATCCGCAAGACGCTGTCGTAGTGGAGAAGCATATGCCTGACATTACTATGCCCAAGATGGGCTTTGATATGCAGGAGGGCACTATTGTTCGCTGGCTGAAAAAGCCGGGTGACATAGTACGCCGCGGCGAACCGATCGCCGAAATCGAAACTGATAAGGTGACGATCGAAATCGAGGCGTTCGAGTCCGGCGTTCTGACAGAGATTGTCGTTCAGGAAGGGCAATCCGCACCGGTCAATGCGGTTATCGCCCGACTCAACGGCGGGAATGGTTCACAGGCGCCCGCGCCGGTCGCGGCTGCGCCAACCGTTTCTACCTCTGCAGAAGCGTCGCCTTTGCCTGCGTCGCTTCCTGAAACACCGGCACCTCCAGCCGACGTTGGCGACATTCGTGCATCGCCGCTGGCGCGTCGGCTGGCGCGTGAATACGGCATTGACCTCCGGCAGGTGCGCGGCAGTGGTCCCGCAGGGCGAATCGTAAAGGAAGATATCGAGGCGTACCTGAGTGCTCGCGGCGGTGCACCCGCCTCCACGCCGGTCAGCGCACCTCCGCCTGCCCCCACGCCGGTTAGCGCACCCCCGCCTACCTCTGCAGCGGTCAGTGCACCCTCGCCTGCCCCT
>Ga0068705_10001695_pt1 | contig 11076 bp, 12 predicted proteins | sample YNPMSTMetaG_FD_65631 | JGI IMG/M metagenome (GOLD analysis project Ga0068705, IMG submission 65631) | Anoxygenic and chlorotrophic microbial mat microbial communities from Yellowstone National Park, USA - YNP MS-T MetaG | ecosystem: Environmental > Aquatic > Thermal springs > Hot (42-90C) >... | reverse complement strand
CCTCCTCATAATGGGTTTTGAAAGTGTAATATGATAACGGAGAACACTGAGAAAGTCAAATATTGGGGAGGAAAGGGGAGTGTCGTGCTAACCAAAAAGTGGACGAAAACCTTTTTCCCACGCGATCCTTTTTTTGCTTTTTTGTCTGGAGCAAGAAAAAGCTTTCAGATAAATTGCCCTTTACCAGTTATTCACTTGTCTCAGTTTTTGAAGGGTATGGAATGCATCAAAAATACCCATTTTTCTTTTTAAATGGATAAAAATGAATCAAAATAACACATTTTTTCCGTTGCTATTTTGGTTCAAAATGAAACAATTTTAGCCTTTATGTATCATAAAATATGCTTTTTGGTAGGGAAAAATGGCTTTTGTTTTGGCACGATTTTTGCCAATATTTCTGTGAAAGAAAAAACAATAAAAAGGAGGTGGCCTATGAAACTTGTTCGAAAGAACACCTATCCCTTCAGCTGGTTGGATGAGTTTTTCAGAAACGACTGGGTCGCAACCTTTGATGACACTCCTTGGGCATTCCACATTGACCTCGAGGAAACGGACAAGTCCTATGTGGTAAAGGCAGATCTTCCCGGGTTGAATGAGAAGGACATCAAGGTTGAATTGAACGACAATATCCTCACAATCAGGGGTACTCGTGAGGAAAAGCGAGAGGAGAAAAACAAGAATTACCATCGCATTGAGCGATTTTCGGGGAGTTTCTGCCGCAGTATTGAGATTCCTCGAGAGGTGGATGCCGACAAGGCAACAGCTTCGTACAAGAATGGTGTTTTGACAATTGAACTCCCCAAGAAGGGAGATTCAAAGACCAAAAAGATTACGGTGAAAATCTAACAGAAGGAGGTTGGTATGATGAATGTTTTTTACGAACTTGAGAGAATGAAACACCTTATGAATAGCTTGTTGGATACTCCTTTCTTTTGGGAGGAGGTGAGGGAAGGCAGACTGAATTATGCCAATATCTATGAAAACGAGAGCGGGTATATGATTCAGATGCTTGCCCCCGGCGTGAAAAAGGAGAATGTAGAAGTAAACTATGAAAACGATCTCCTCACAATTACGATTCATAAGCCAGAGGAGAAGATGGAGGATGTGCGCTGGATTCGTCGTGAACGCTTGCAGCCTGTAGAGACGAGGAGCTATCGCCTTTCGGCAGACCTTGATCCGACAAAAATTGAAGCAAAGTTGGTAGATGGGGTACTTTTGGTGTTCTTGCCTCGTCGTGCACAGCGAGAAACCAAGAAAATTGACGTAAAGGTGAAATAAGGAGGTGGCTATGGAAAAACGCACCATTATTCCTGCAACAGATATCTATGAAACACAGGACAGTTATGTGGTACTCATGGAAATGCCAGGTATAGACAAGTCCACCCTTTCGGTGAAGGTGGAGGATGATAGGTTGGTTGTAGAGGCATCGTCTGTGGAAGTTGGAAAGGAGTGGAAGGTTGTCGATACGGAGTTTGAGCTTGGCAAATATCATCGCGAATTCCGTGTCGGCCCAAAGGTGAACCGTGAAAAGATTGAAGCGTCCTACGAGGATGGAATCCTCAAAATTGTGCTTCCTAAGGCGCAGGATTTCAAACCTCGTCAGATCGAGGTGAAGACCGCGTAAGGATGGTGGTTGGAAGGGCTACCCGATGAGGGTAGCCTTTTTTTGTTCTTGAAAAAAATGCCGATATATCAGATAACGATGAGGTATAAACGATTCTTTTGGCTTTTGGTAGGGAGTTTGTGTCTTAGCACTGTCTACGCAAAAATTTATGTTGTAGAATCGAGGGATACGATTTTAGGAATTGCTCGCAAGACAGGGTTTTCGGCCACCTATATTCGAAGGCTTAATCAGCTTACCACGGATACTCTTTTTGTAGGGCAGAAAATTGTTATTCCTGATGAGATGGTGTCGTATGTTGTGCAACCGGGGGATACTCTCATTGGTATAGCTCGTCGTTTTGGTGCTTCTCTGGGGGATATTCTTCTCTGTAATCAGTTGCCTGATGAGAAGATTGTGGTGGGGCAAACGCTTGTGATTCCGCGTATGGTTTCTCCGACAGAGCGTTTTCACGACACCTCTTCATCACAACCCCAGGGGGAAATGCCGCTTGTTGGGATTGTGCATGAGGTGAAAGATGGGGAGACGCTCTATGGGATTGCACGACGGTATGGGGTAAAGGTGGACGATATCCTTACCTGGAACAAGAAGAAAACAACGACACTCTTTGTGGGGGAAAAACTCAGGATTTTTTCTTCTCAAGTTTGCTCAAATTTACCACCAGAGAATCCAACTCCTGAATTAAAAGCGAAATACCAGCGGCCATCTTCTGGGTCAAGGTTGCCTGTTGATGAGAAGAATATTGAAGACTATTCGCGAACTGCTCGTGGGGTAAAGATCAAGGTGAAAGAGGCCACTACCCTTGTGGCTACTGTCTCTGGAAAGGTGGAATATACGGGATGGCTCTATGGTTTTGGGCATGTGGTGATTATTCTCATGGGGGAGGAAAAACGGCTTGTTCTGGGGGATCTGGATGGTATCATGGTGAGGAAGGGCCAATGGGTGAAACCATCAGATGAGGTGGCGACGATTGGTGCGGGAGGTGTTTTCTATCTCGAGGTGAGGATTGGGACAACGGTTCTTGATCCTTTGAACTAGTGTGGGAAACTTGGGTCAAGAAAAACGAAGCAGATTGTCTGTAAAAAGATGTTTCTCATTCGGATGCGGTGTGTTCTCCAGAGTGTATCAATTGTCAGGAGTGTGTCACCGTTTGTCCTACAGGCAAGTCAACACTCGTGAATACGTTTTTTGGGAAGAAAGTTTCTGTTTGGGTTGTGGTGGGATTGGGGCTGGGAATTTATGCTGCAACACTTGGGATTGCCTTTTTTACTGGCAATGTTTCCTATGCAGAACCATCGCTTTCTCAGCAGGCACAACAGGGAGTGTTGACACCTGAATCCATCAAGGGTTCGCATACCATTCAAGATGTCCTCTCTGCCTTTGGGTTGGACAAGGCGCTTTTCTATAAGCAGCTTGGTTTGGATGAAAACCGTGTTCCTGTATCGACTCGTCTCAAAGACATCGCAAGCCTTATAGGGAGGGATTTTGAAACTGAAATAGTTCGGGAGACGGTGAAAGCTCTTGTTGGGGACACGTCTCATTCTTCTGGAGCTCCAACAGAAGATCTTTCAGAGAAAAAAGAACAAACTCCTTCATCGAATCTTGTTGTACCAGAGGGGTTTGTACTGGAGGGAACGATGACTATTAATGAAGTGGCTGAGAAACTGCATACAACATCGCTTGAGGTGATTCGCAAGCAGGGGTTATCTGAAAATATTCCAGTGGATAAGCCACTCAGGGATTTGAAAGAGGAGTATGGTTTTACCGTTCCAGATCTTCGGAAGCGTTTACAGTAAGAGAAAATGACGGGGAAGGGTTTGGCTTTTCCCCGTTTTTTATTACCCTTTCCGAGCAAAGAAAGGGGAAAATAAATTTTTAGCTTTTGGCACAATACGAGAAAGAGGGGAGAAATTTGCCTTTTTTTGTTTTTTTTTTGCTACAATAAACTACCATCGAAAAGGAGGAAGTGATGAAAAGGCTATGTGTGGTAATGGTTGGGATTCTCATGGGGAGCGTGCTCTATGGAGAGTATCCAACACTGTCATGGGTTGTGATTTCGGATCTTCACTATTATACTCCCGAGCTTGGAACAAATGGTGCAGCGTTTGAGGAGTACCTTGCCAATGATCGGAAGCTTCTTCGCGAGTCGAGGCAACTTCTTCAGAAGTGGGCGGAGGAGATGCAGAGTCTCTCTGTGGATTATGTTTTTATCACGGGTGATCTCACCAAGGATGGTGAGCGGGTGAATCATGAGGCGGTTAGACAGATTCTTTACGAAGTCAAGAGGAAGAGTGTTCGTCCGCTTCGTATTTTTGTTATTCCGGGGAATCATGATCTCAACAATCCAGAGGCGCTTCGGTATGATGGGGATAAAACAGAACCTGTTGATTTTCTTCCAGCGGAGGAATTTGCGGATTTTTATAAGGATTTTGGGTATGGTGAGGCATGGAGTAGGGATACGGCATCCCTCTCCTATGCTGTTTTTCTCACATCAAATCTTTGGCTTGTGGCTCTCGATACAACGATCAATGAATCCAATCGTATGCTCAAGCATCCCGTTACCGCAGGGAGGCTGAAACCACAGACTTTACAATGGTTGGAAGGTGTGGCGCGTCAGGCTGTTCTTTCCAATGCAACCATCATGCTTATGATGCATCATGGGCTTTTTGAACATTGGCCGGGTCAGAGGAAGTTGCATCCCGAGTATCTCCTTGATAATCGCAAGGAATTGGCAGCCCTGATGGCAAAGTATCGTATTCGGCTGGTGTTTACAGGGCATTATCATTCTCAGGATATTTCGAGTAGTGTGGTGAAGGGACAGATACTCTATGATATTGAGACAGGCTCTCCTCTTTCCTATCCTTCCCCCTATCGTATCTGTTCTCTTCATGGGAATGTTCTCACCATTCAGACGCGGGAACTTTCCTTGTCCAATGGGTTTGCCGAGGCGAGTCGGGATTTCTTGATTCGGGGGCTCACGGGGCAGGCGTTGGAAAAGATTCGTTCCTATGGGGTGCCAGATAAGGACGGGGAACGGATAGCTCTTGATGTGGCAAAGGCGTTTGCCATTCACTATGCGGGGGATGAACCAGAGAAGCCCTTTGTGCCAGAGAGTCGTGGAATGGGAATAATGGCAAGGTTTATTCTCTGGTACCAAGGGTATGTTATTCGTGGTCTTCAGACAGATCTGCTCCCTCCCGATCGGGAAATTGAGATTGATCTCACGACAGGAGAGTGGAGGAGGCTGTAATGAAGCGCTACACGCTCTCTACTCCGAAGCGGGAGTGTATGGTTTCTTTGGATGCTTTGGTTGATGAAGCGGTGAGAGAGATGGGTGTGACAGAAGGTGTGTGCTGTGTGTTTGTTCCCCATACAACGGCCGCTGTTACCATTAATGAAAACGCTGATCCTGATGTTCAAAGGGATATTCTCTCTCATTTGGCGAAACTCATGCCCCTTGAGGCTGGATATCGTCATAGCGAGGGCAACTCTGACGCTCATATCAAGTCTGTGCTCACAGGGCAGTCCGTACTTCTGCCGATTTCAGGGGGAAGGGTGCAACGAGGCACCTGGCAAAGTGTTTTTTTCTGCGAGTTTGATGGACCACGAGCACGAGAGGTGTGGATTAGTGTGGTAGGCTCTCGTTAGGTTGGAAGCCTTCGGTAGAAAAAGATTGATATCCCAGCAAGGAGGAAAATGGCGAGAAATCCTCCCAAAATGGGAGGGAGATCCCCATTTCCCGCAAAGCTCGCTCCCATGGCAAAAATGACATACGAAAGACCAAAACTCACGAAACAGACAACAAGGTTTTCGATGAGGGATATCTTTTTCTTGGAGATATCGATAAAGCCGACAATGAGAAGAACAAGGAAAAAGGCATTCATCATGTAGGCGATGTTGGAGTAAAAGATGGCTTCAAGGTCGGCCGCAAACTGCCCTGACTGGCGCTTGAGTTTGATCATCGCTTGGAGTTGGGATGGTCTCATGGCGGTGGTATCGTACCAGATTTTTTCGAGATAGTATGGCTGGATGGTGAGGATGTTGGTGGTGAGTTGGGTGAATTGTTCCACCTGAATGGAGGAAGTTTTGGTATCAATACTCCAGATTGTTCCATTGTAGAGGATCCAGTGGTCTTTGTCCCATACCATGGATTCGGCGTCAATACGCATGGAAAAATTGATTCTTTCGAGTACATCGAGAGAGCGTTGTTGTTCGATGATGTCACGGTTGCTAATGAGGTACTCGTTAGAGATGGTTTGCTCAACGCCAAAAAGTGCACCCCGTGTTTCTGGGATGAGGGAGAGTATCACAACATTTTCGAGCTTTTTGGCGATGGCAAGGTATCTGTCCCCCATATAAAGGGTGTGGTTGGGACCATAGACAACAACATTGTCGTTATTTTTGAATCGGTCAATATCGTGGAGGGGAACTTTTTCAAAGACGAGTTTTTTGTACCAGAAGTACTTTTGGTAGAGGGGAAAAATAACATGCTCTTGAAGAATTCCAATGGTGAAGAGGGCAAAAATGGCTGTGAAGAGGAGGGGGTAGAGCATGACTCGGCGGAGGCTGATTCCAGTTGTTACCATGGCACGGAGTTCGTGGTGGTTGGCGAGTCGGGTGAAGACGACAACAGCACCGAGGGTGAAGGAAAGGGGGAGAAAGATCATTGCCCAGTATACGCCTTCATGGAGGTTCATGATGAAGATATCCCAACCTCGTGTTCCTTCGGGATAGAAGCGCAGAAACTGGAAGACTTGAATAATTTCATAGAGTATAACAATGCCTATAAGGGAAAAGAAAGTTACAGTGATAAATTGTCGGAGAATATACCTATCAAAGATGGATGGCTTGTAGTATTTCCACCAGATAGGGAGTTTCTCTTTGATGGTTGAAATGAGGAGGTTTTGTATCCACTCTTTCATAACCTACTCTCGCAGTTTTTTCCACATGATGCCCAGTCCAAAGAGAAGGTAAATGATGTTGGGAAGCCAGACAAACCAGGCATCGACTTTTTGGGATTCTATGAGACGGCGAGCCCCCATCCAGGCTCCATAGTAGACAATCATAACAATGATGGCTATACCGAGATTTTCGTTTCTTCCCCCACGGGGGAGAAACATTCCTAAAAAGACAGAGACCAGAGCAAACACAATGATAGCCGCAGGAAAAGAATACTTTTCCATGAGGCTCATCCGTTCTCGGGAAAGGATGGTTCGGGTGAGTTGTTTTTCTCTTTTTGAGAGTGCTTTTTGCTCTTGTGCGATGGCTTTGAGACGGGAACGAATCTGTTGAGTGCGGAGATTTCGTTCACTTGGATTGGCTATGGTTTTTGAAAGCTCTTGGAGTTCTTTTTTGAGGGAGGTGGCTTCGTTTTTGAGACGGATTTTGTCGTTGTAGATACTCACCCACGAGGGGTTATTTTTCTCTTCGCTGGTGAGGAGTTGTTGAAGTTCCCAGACAGTCATGCTTTCGGGGATTTTCCCAACATCCCAACCTGTTACTGAGACAGGAAGGTAGACGGTGAGGTATTTAAAAGAAGCGATGAACATTTTTTGTTCTATTTTGCCGTTTTCGGTTTCTACTGTCTGGATTTCGGAGATGCTCCCGTTCTGGAGTTTGATAACATAGTTGTTGGCGGACTCAGGGTCTTTGTAGAGGCGGCCCTTTTCAGCGACGATGGTTCGTTTTCTAGGGAGGTCGATCATCTGAACAGAGAGAAGCACCTCGAGGTTCTCAAAGGTAATGCTTCGGTCAAACTTGAGTTGGTACTGGCCTACATTGAGAAAAGCCTGATTTTTGAGCTGGACAATGGGCTTTTCTCTTTCGGACTGAACACGGAGTTGGAGGTAGTTTCGGGTGGCGGGATACCCGACGAGGTTGTTGAAAACAAGGGCAAAAAGGGTGAGAAGAACACTCCACACTAATCCTGGGAGAACAATCCTCCAGGTTGAGACACCACACGAGCGGAGGGCGATAATCTCAGAGTCTCGAGAGAGTCTCCCCATGGCAAGAATATAGCCAATGGGAACACCGAGAGGAAGGGTAATGGTTGTTAAAAAGGGAAGAAGGTTGATAAGCATGAGAAGTATGTTTTTGAGGGGAACATTGGACTTGATGTAGAGTTGGATAAGATTGTAAAGTTCTACAATTCCCTGAAAAAGGGTTACAAAAACGAAACCAACGAGAAATGAAGGGATAAGGATACTATAGAAATACCTATCATAGGTGGAGAAGAAGTACTGGCGGAAGAAATCTTTTGCTGATTTCATGCCAATCCCTGAAGCCCAATACTGATGAGGGCTTTCAGAACGATGAAAAGAAAAGTGAAGAACATTCCCAGCGCTGGGGTTATAACAACGAAGAAGGCTTTGCCCCGCGAGATAGAATACTCGATACGGAGGGATTCCCACAACCAGAGAAGAGAGAGAAGGCTTCCGATAAAGGCAATGAGATTTTTCCAGCTACTATTGAGGATAGCGAGAGGAATCATAAAAGGAAAGATGAAAACACTGGGAAACGAAGAGATAACAATAAGCAAGAAAAGCCGCTGTGGTACTACCATTCTGTGAAAAATTCCCTGAAGAACAGCGAGCATCCCTGCAAAACTGACAGCCCAGCCTAATCCAAGTGTCATCATGCTGATGATGAAAGCCCCAACGAATCCTCCTATGGAGGCGAAGCTTCCTCCGAGTGTGAGAAAATTGGAGAAAACGAGGGTAGAAGAAACAACCAGGATGAGGATATTTCGCTCATGGTTGGGAATTTCACGGATGTGGGAGAGGGCTTCGGCTCCTTTGAATGGACGGAGCCAGTATTTTCCGAGGGTTAAAAACCAATCTTTAGACATACTTCCTCCTAAAGTGGCGTTGACGCTAACCGTACCTCTTCAAAGGAGAGATCTGGCATTTCGGGGAGAATGAGGTGTGCCAGTGAGTGGAGGTGTTCGGTAATATCCGTGGCATAAAATCGATGGGAGGGCTGGAGTTCATCGGAGAGCCAGTCCCGTTCAAGGAGAAGGCGACGAAGTTCTCGTGCGGTTGAATAGGCAGAGTCGACGATTGTCACATCGGGGAGGATGCTTTGGATCGTGTCACGGATAAGGGGGTAGTGGGTGCAACCGAGAATAAGGGTATCAATGGTGTTTTTGAATGGGGTAAGGTATTCTTCGGCGATGAGGTGTGTTGCCTTGTGATGGAGAAATCCCTCCTCGATAAGGGGTACAAAGAGGGGACAGGCTTTGCCTTTTACGATGCAAGAATTGTTCAACTCGTGAATTTTGTGGGTGTACATTTCGCTTCGGATGGTTCTTTTGGTGCCAATGACACCGATATTTTTTGTTTGGGTGAGTCGTACTGCCTCCCGGGCAGCTGGTTCGATCACACCAATAATGGGGAAATCAAATGTTTCCTGAAGTTCAGAGAGGGCAACAGAGGAGGCAGTGTTGCAAGCCACTACCATTACTTTGATATCGAAGTCTTGAAGAAATCTGGCATTGTGGAGGGCATACTGTCGCACCATTTCTGCTGATTTTTCTCCGTAGGGGAGGTTGGCCGTGTCACCAAGATAAACAATCGACTCCGAAGGAAGCACCTCGCGTATAGCCTTAACGACGGTGAGACCTCCCACACCAGAATCGAAAAGCCCAATGGGGCGGTACTTCATATCATTCATGTTATTTTTCCACCTTCATAAGGATGTAGTGCATGCTATCAACAAGGGCTTGCCAGCTGGCTTCGATGATGTTGCTTGAAACTCCAACGGTTTGCCATTCGTAGCCATTGTACTGGAAGGAAACGAGAACGCGTGTGACGGCTGCGGTCCCTGCTTTGGGGTTGAGGATGCGCACCTTGTAGTCGGTGAGTTTGACGGCCTTGATAATGGGGTAGAAAACGGAGAGTCCCTTCTTGAGGGCAACATCAAGGGCATTCACAGGTCCGTCTCCTTCTCCCACCGTGAGTTCTTCCATTTCTCCAACGCGGAGTTTTACTGTGGCTTCAACGATACTGTAGTTGTTCACCTTGACGAAGGAGGAAACCCGAAATGAGGATATCTCAAATCTCTCAACAAACTGACCGGTAATGCGTCTCACAAGTAGTTCAAAGGAGGCGTCGGCTCCTTCAAACTCGTATCCCATATTTTCCATTTCTTTGACGCGTTGAAGGAGGGGTTGAACGAAGGCATCTCGGATTTCCAGTCCCAATTCTTTTGCTTTTTCAAGAATGTTGGATTTGCCAGACTGTTCAGAGATGAGGATACGGCGGTGATTGCCAACTATTTCTGGTTCAATGTGCTCGTAGGTTTTTGGATTTTTTTCTACAGCATTGACATGAACACCACCCTTGTGGGCAAAGGCGCTTTGGCCAGTGTAGGGTTGCTTGTTATCAGGGGTGATATTGGCTATTTCGTAGACATAGTGGGAAACCTCGGTGAGCATTTTGAGTTTTTCTCGGGTTATATTGCCGCAATCATAGCCAAGCTTGAGAATGAGGTTGGGGATAATCGAGGCGAGGTTGGCATTGCCACAACGTTCACCGATTCCGTTCATGGTTCCCTGAACTTGCACAGCTCCTCCGAGTACTGCCTCGATTGAGTTGGCAACGGCACAGTCACTGTCATTATGAGCATGAATGCCAATGTGGGTCTTGATCTCTCGGGTAACAACAGCCATGATATCACGGATCATCGAGGGAAGCATGCCCCCATTGGTATCGGCAAGCACAATGGTATCCGCACCTGCTTTTTCAGCAACCTCAAGCACCTTCATGGCATATTCTGGGTTATTTCGATAGCCATCGAAGAAATGTTCTGCATCAAAAAATACTCTTTTGTTCTTGGATTTGAGGTAGTCAATCGATTCATAGACAAGCTTGAGGTTTTCTTCGAAAGAGATATGAAAAACATCAGTTACATGAAGATCCCAGCTCTTGCCAAAGATGGTGACAATAGGGGTGTCTGCTTTGAGAAGAGCCTCAAGGTTTGGATCCTCTGTTACCTTGTATTTGGCATGACGAGTACTCCCAAAGGCAGCAATTTGTGCGTGTTGGAGTTCTACTTTTTTGATCTCTTCGAAGAATGTTTTATCTTTAGGATTAGCGGCAGGCCAACCACATTCGAGATAGTCCACGCCAAACTGGTCAAGTTTTTTGGCAATGGCAATCATATCTCCCAGAGAGAGGTTCATATTTTCTGCTTGTTTGCCATCTCGAAGGGTGGTATCATAGATCCAAATCCGTTTCATAATCCACTCCTTTTTTTCCCTTTTTATTATAAGTAGCATCGTCATTTCTGTCAAAAAAACAAAGCAGAAGAGAGAAAAAGTATCTAAATGCCCCGTCGTGCTAGCAAAAAAGAAGGGTGGGTGTGTAGCTCCTCAGATGTTGCACAAAGGGGGTAGCTCCTTAGTTATTGCACCTTCGAGAGGGGTGGAACACTTCTTCCCTCCTCACATATCACAC
>Ga0068705_10001692_pt1 | contig 11086 bp, 1 predicted proteins | sample YNPMSTMetaG_FD_65631 | JGI IMG/M metagenome (GOLD analysis project Ga0068705, IMG submission 65631) | Anoxygenic and chlorotrophic microbial mat microbial communities from Yellowstone National Park, USA - YNP MS-T MetaG | ecosystem: Environmental > Aquatic > Thermal springs > Hot (42-90C) >... | reverse complement strand
GATAATCGCCAAAAGGCCACCAAAAACGAGCAGGAAATACAAATAGGACATTTTACGGTTCATTACGGTCACTTCCATCAGATCCTTGTCGAATGTTTAGAATGGGACGAATAATGGTCCAGGCCAGGACCGCCTCAGTAACCCGATTTCGCAAAGACGCGTGCAAGTTTGACGCCACAACTTACCACGGTCCACGAGTTACCACGCCCCTAAGCCATCCCCGGCGGCCTTGCTTATTGTACCATTTCGGTTGTCACTAAGCATCGTTTTTCTTGTCGGGGGAACGAATCGGCTGCTGGAACCAACGATCCCCGATGTCCAGTCGGCACCAAACTATAAACCAGGTGCGCTAATGATTCACCTTTAATGGGTGTATTGTATGCACCTACAGTTGTATATTAAACGAACCTGTTTCCAATCGGGGATTGAGCTGGCCGTCGTTTTCGCACAGGCAAGGGGAAAATCCATTGTTTTCGGACGTTTGGAACAGTTGGCTTCACTATTATCGGAACTCTTGATAAGACTTGCGCGATCAAACAAATACAGGTCCAGCATTTGGGGTTAGGGCGCCCTATAGGTCTCCGGTTCTTGTTCGCTTGCCGGTAGGTGTCGGTGTGTGCGAATGGTCGGCCGGATGTCTCTCGTTAAAAGCCCCGGTTTGAAGCGGGAAATGCCGGGTTGGCTGCGTATTTCGCCGGTTAAGAACAAGGGGACGGAAGAGCAGGAACCGCATGGCGTTGACTTGACGCTTGGCCTTGCCGTAATCATGATAAAACAGTCGAAATGGCCATTTTAGTGAAAATATGCAGAGTAGTCGCGGGTCCCTATTGTCGGGTGTAGCAGCTTTGAAGGAGGCCATGCTTTTCTGGTGAAAAATGCATGTGTCAGGTGTGTGCTACCAACTGGAAGTGGGATATCGGATTCCCAATTGTCATTTGCAAGGAGGTTATCGATCGGCTAGGGGGAGGTAACGGGCGGTCGTTAATTGGGGCGTTGGAAACCAAAGCAATTCTCGGACTTGAACAGATTGTCATCAGTTGAGGTCGTCTCACTATGTTAAAACAGCGGGTTGCTCGTCAGCGAAGGAAGGGTTCTATGCTTGCCAACCTGTTGGCTCCGTTCCGTCGGACTCGCCAGAAATTTCACACGTCACGGGAGCGACGTCGCTTGCGCGTTGATGCCCTGGAAGAGCGAATGCTCCTCAGTGTGACGCCTGTGGATATCCTGGACAAACTCGTCAACCAGTCGCTCATCCCGTCCGGTGGAACAATTGCCGGTCAATCTGTGGCTGTGGACACAGATGGCGATTTTGTGGTCGTTTGGACGCGGTACGACACGATCATTGATCCGAACACTAACTTACCGCTGATCGACCCGCTCACCGGGCAGCCGCAAACCGAGGCAAACATCTATGCCCGATACCTGACCGACGAGGTCCAGCGGATCACCTTGCCGAGTGGGGTTCTGAACGACACATTGCCCACTCAGTACGGCCGTTTTTCGTTGATCTATGGCGGCACAACTCTTGTGCAGAAATTGACCATTTCGGCAACATACGAGCCGTTTACCGCATTCCAAAACAACATTGCCGGGACATTTGTCCTTCAGGCGGATGCCAATGGTGATGGTATTATTTCGCCCACGGAAAGGGCCACAATTGTCTATGATGAGACGACCAATATCAACACCCTGGCTAGCAGCATTCAAACGGCATTGCAAGGGATTGGAGGACCTCTTCAAAACGCCAAGGTCAGGCCGGTCAACGCCAAGGAGTTCGTGATTGAATATGGCAGCGCCGCCTTGGGCACCAATCAGCCCAAGCTTTCAGTCGCCAATGTCAACTTCACGAGCGGTTTCTATCCGGCTGTTCAGATTAGAACGGTTCGGGAACCGATTTTGATCTCAAACATCCCGATCTCGCCGACCAATCCTCAGTTAACGGCGCAGGCCCTGGAACAGGCGTTTAATACGCGGCTTCAGGCGTATGCCATCGGCCCTATTGATTTTCCGCCTCCGAATCGGGTCCCCAGTGCCACAGAAGGGCCTTATACTGATCCTCTGGTTGTTGCGGCTAGCATCCCACAGATTTCCGTGACCGCTGTGAACGCGACGACGTTCGATATCCGGTTCATCGGTGATTCAGGTAAGCAGGACCATCCTGAGCTTATCATCGCCGCAGTTACCGACGAGCTTGGCAATAGTCTCCTCCCGTCCCCGCAGGCCACTGTGAGAACCCTGAAACAGTCAAGCCCCGAATTCCGCGTCAATCCCGAAGAGCCAGATGATCCGTTCACGCCAGGTCCGGATAAGTATAACCAGACAAATCCCGCCGTGGCCATGGATGCTGACGGTGATTTCGTCATCGTGTGGGAGAGCGAGGTTCCCAACTCGGTCACTTTTGCCAGTGTGAGTGACATCTTTGCCCGTCGCTTTCGCCCGGTGGGCGTCGCCAACCTGGGTGTCTCACAGTTTGTGGTGGACATGAATGCCGATGGTATTCCGGAAACACCGATCGACGGCATTCTTCCGCTCCTTTCACCGTTGAATACGGTCACCCAAACTTTAACGATTGACGCTTTCCTGCCTGGGGTAACCAGGGGGCAATTTCGCTTGAGTGTTGCCGGTCGCCTGACCGAGGACATCACGTTTGACAGCACCCAGTTAGCAACGACAGCGGCCAACATTCAGGGTGCGCTTGTGATGGCTGGTTTTCAGAATGTCACAGTTCAAGTGGTTTCTTCCACCGATCCGTATAAGTTCCGCGTGACGTTCACTCAGACCTTCTCCGGTCCTAACGGTCTGGCAGATGCTATTTTGCAATATGTTGATCCTTCGGCAGGCGTGCCGTTGTCGTCGCGGGCAACTATTTCCTCCCAACTCGCCACGGGTATCGATCTATTTACCTTCCGGGTAAACACGGAGACACTGCGCCGTCAATTTGCCCCGGCAGTTGCGATGGACATGCTTGGCAACTTCGTCATTGCCTGGGCCAACAGTGCGCAGGACTTCAGCTATTACAATGGCATCAAAGCACAGATCTTCGATCGCAATGGGAACAAAGTCGGTAATGAATTTCTGGTCAACGCCGAGGATACGGCCGTCTATCTAAACCCCGCTGTGGGAATGGCGAGAACTGGCGAGTTCGTGATCGCTTGGGAACGGACTCATGACGTCAATTATCTCACGGGTGGGGCTTATGCTACGGCCATTCAAGCGAAGGCTTATAACCTTTCCGGACAGGTCATCCTACCGCAATTCGGCATCGGCGGGGGCGGCGACCCAGCGATCGCCTTTGACTCGGCGAATCATTTCCTTGTCACATGGAACGTCGTCGGAGACCCGGATAATACTGGACAAACCACTATGGGCGTTCGTGGGATCGTTTATGACCTGAATGGAAACACGATCCGCGACGTTTTCCGGGCAAACAGTGCCACTTTTGACCCGGGCAACAATACGTTATGGCCACTGTATCAGGGTAGAGCCCAAGGCGGCCTGGACGCCGACGGCGATATGGTCGTCGTTTACAACGGATACGGCCCCGACGTCTCTGAGAATGTCTCAGGCTTTGCCACGGCCGTGCAACAATTGTTGAGAAACCAGATCAATGCGACAACCAATGCAGACCTCCTCAACTATTTTGACCCGCAGAATGAGTACTTGCTGACCGCAGGCTCACCCAGCAACGGTGATGTGGATGGCGTGATCAACGCGATTCTGATCCGGGCGCTGAACCGTGGCGCTAATGCGGAACAGGTCGGTCGGCTCCGCGCCATTCTGGATAGTGTGGCCGGACTGCTCCGTGGTGAAGCCAATGGCGTCATGTTCAGTCGGTTCGACGCCAGTCCCACAATGGCGTACACCACGCTTTTCAGCGATAGTGTCGCTAACACAGTGCGCGACGGTCGCAACACGCGCTATCTGATCCTGATGAATGCTAACCTGAATTGGGAATCGTTCATCATTCGCTTGTATCGTGATGGATTCGCCGGTTACGAAGACATCACGATTAACAACATTCAAACCAATCAGAATTGGAATATCGCGCTGACCCGCGATCGGATTGACCAACTGCTCGAGGGCGCTGTACGAACCGGAACCACTTGGGCAGAGCCCCGCTATGAAGGATCGATTGATGTTAGAATCCTGTCGTTCGCGGAAGTGGCCAGTCGAATCGGCACGCCGTGGCAAATCCCCGTAGCTAATCCCGGGCAATATGTCATTTATGAAGTGACGTTCCAGGGCGAGGGCCATGATTGGCCGTTCTACATGACGGGCGTCTTCCCCGGACGTGCCGGCGGAAACGATGTCGCTCCCCCCTTGATGATTGCCGAAGCCTATGGTGATTCCGGCGTGACGCAGGCAAACGCCTCGATGGGGATCACACCTGAAGGGTCATTCGTCGTTGTTTATACGCAATACGAGGAGAACACCGACGGGTCTGTTACAAACGCAACGATTCGCTACCGGCAGTTCCAGGAAACAGCCGACACGGCTGGGCCTTTCGTTACAGACATTCTGGCCCCCACGGGGACCAGCCTGTGGGGTGGTGCCACAGTGGAAGGCTCAGTTAATCATATCGTGATTACCTTTAACGAGGAACTTCTCCGCGGGGATCCTCAGGCAATTCTCGATAGTGTTCTCAATCCGGAAAACTTTGTCCTTTATCGCAACGGCGTCGAAATCCCGCGGGGAGTTGTGAAGGTCGATTTCGGCATGAACGCCGCATCGCTCCTTAATGGCACAACCTACGACGTCAATGGCGATGGCGTGGCCGATGGCACATACCAGCTCTATTCACTTCCCACGAACAAATGGGAAGCCGTGCTGACGCTTGATGGTAATGGCGCATTGGAATCCGGAATACCTGGGCTAGCTGATGGTGATTATCAGCTTGTGATTCGGGCGCCGTCCGGGGCCAATTCCGGCATTCGTGACAAGGCCGGTAATGCCCTCAATTCGACAGGGTTTGTCCCCGCCGGTGCAGATGCGACGTTGAGTTTCCACGTGACGGTTTCCGCTCAGGACCAGCCTGTGCTTGACACCAACGCCCGGACGCAGCCGGAGAGTCCGAACGCGGTCGCCCGAGATGCCGACGGCGACTACGTGGTCGTCTGGACGCAGACCGATGCGCTTGGTCGCAATCGCGTGTACTTCCGCATGTATGATCGGGACGGAACACCGGCAAATCTGGATTTGAATGGCAATGGTATCATCGATCCCTGGGAAATTGACAACGCACCGGCGACACCGGTGACCACCAGTTCGGCCTTTGCCGCGGATGATCAGCAATATGCCTCGGTGGCGATGACGCCGGACGGCGACTTTGTCATCACCTGGACAAACACCCGCAGCGGGAATGCCGACATTTACGCCCGGCGGTTTGCCTCTAGCGGTCAGCCCTTGGGCGAGGCCTTTCTTGTCAATTCGGTGACCGGTGGCGATCAGAAATGGTCAGATGTGGCCATGGACGCCGAGGGCAACTTCGTGGTGGCCTGGTCGAGCTGGGGCCAAGAGACAGGTGGCGTAGCCAATCGCTGGGGGATCTTCGCTCGCCGTTTCGATCAATTAGGGCAGCCGTTAGGGACAGATTTTGCCGTCAACACGGTCGTTGCTGGGGATCAGGTACTCCCCAGTGTGTCGATGGACTATCGAGGCAATTTCGCAATCGCCTGGCAAACGGGCGGTGGTATTGCACTGCGAACGTATGCTCTAACAGGAGTGGCTCAACAAGCTGCCGAGATCGCCCTGGGGGCCAGTGTCATCGGTCAGAAGGCCTACCCCGACGTGGCCATGGCAGCGTCCGGGCAATATTTGGTTGTCAGCTGGATGGGTCCCGATGGAAACGGCAATGGTGTTTATGTGGACCTGTTGCAATGGGATCCTGTCGGCCTTGCCTGGACACCTGTCGGTACAAGCCAGCTGGTCAACACGACCGTCGTTGGCGAACAGGGGTACGCCTCCGTGGCAATGGCCGTCAATGGAAGCTTCGTGGTGTCCTGGAGTGGCATTGGAACGCAGATCGGGCAGGAAGACCAGGTCGAATCCGGTGTGTTCTATCAGCAGTTCTCAAACACGGGCACAAAGATCGGCGGCGAACGCCGCGTGAACCAGGTGATCAACGGGAAGCAATGGGCACCGTCGGTTGGAGCCGATGCCGACGGGAATTTCATTGTTGTCTTCACTGGCCCCTCTATGATGAATCCGGCGTTGACGACGGTCTATCGGTTTGACAGCCGGGTCTATCTGAACCAGGGGGATGTGTCGGCCCCGATCGTGACCAAGGTGCTGACGGGCGACGGCACGTTGGTGACAGAGGGGGCACGCGTCACGCCCGGCCCACAGCAGCTGGTGGTGGTCTTGAGTGAGGCGATGTCGCAGCGGCTCGCTGACATCAACGGAGATGGGCTGATCGACAGTCGTGACAGTGCTGCGCCAGACAGTGTCCTGAACCTACAAAACTGGAAGTTGTTCCGCGATGGCCAGGAGGTCGTCGGGGCAATCAAGGCGGTGAGCTTCCGCTATAACGATCTTATGCGGCGGTACGAGGCGGTCCTCACGCTGGACAGTAATCCAGTCACATCGGCACTCGATGCCCTGGTCCCGGGTGAGTATCAGTTGGTGGTTGGAGATGTGATGACGGACGAATACCCCTACTTCCGGTTGACCGATCCGATTACAGGGCGGCAACTGGATGGGGATCGAGACGGAGTTTCGGGGACCGCGGGAGGTGCGATGGGGTTCGTGCGGAATTTCCGGGTGATCGGTGGAATCCCAGGACAGGATACTTCGGTGATCCCCGGCGTGCCCACACAGAACGCCCGGACGCAACCGGAGAGTCCGAACGCGGTCGCCCGGGATGCCGACGGCGACTACGTGGTCGTCTGGACGCAGACCGATGCCAGCGGGCGGAATCGGGTGTATTTCCGTCTCTTTGACCGAGATGGGACACCGGCCGATTTGGACCTCAACGGGAACGGTGTGATTGACGCTTCAGAGGTCAACAACGCACCGGCGACACCAGTCACAACGAGTTCCGCTTTTGCGACGGACGATCAGCAGTATGCCTCGGTGGCGATGACGCCGGACGGCGACTTTGTCATCACCTGGACGAACACGCGCAACGGAAATGCCGACGTTTACGCCCGGCGCTTTGCAGCCAACGGACAGCCGCTCGGTGAGGCGTTTTTGGTGAACACGTTCACGACCAATGACCAGAAGTGGTCGGATGTGGCCATGGATGCGGAAGGGCGGTTCGTCGTCGTCTGGTCAAGCCTTGGCCAAGAGACAGGGACAACGGTGCCGAGCTATGGCATCTTCGCTCGGCGGTTTGACGAGAACGGACAAGCTGTTGGCGCTGAATTCCAGATTAACACGACAACTGCCGGCGACCAGATGTTGCCGAGCGTATCGATGGACTATCGTGGCAACTTTGGAGTGGCTTGGCAGACCTTGGTGGGCGGCACGAATACGGATATCGCCGTTTCCTTGTTCGACTGGGCTGGAACCCCACTTCTGGCGGAGACGATCGTCAACGTCACAACGGTTGGACCACAGACCAATCCAGATATCGCGCTGGCTGCCGGTGGACGGAGTTTCGTGGTCACCTGGGCGAGCGCCGACGGCTCGGGGACGGGCGTCTTTGCTCAATTGTATGCCTGGGATCCTGTAACGTTAGCCTGGGTTGGTTTACCGGCTGATTTGCAGGTCAACACCACGGTCGCTGGTGATCAGCGGTTTGCCTCGGTCAGCATGGATGCTTTGGGGAATTTCGTCGTCGCCTGGAGCGGCATGGGAAATCAGTTGAACGAGGAAGACCTGGCGGAGTCGGGTGTCTTTTATCAACGGTTTGATGCGACGGGCAACCGGATCGCTGGTGAACGCCGCGTTAATCAGGTCGTGGCAGGCAAACAGTGGCTACCGTCTGTGGCCGCCGATGCCGACGGGAATTTCATCGTTGTGTTCACGGGTCCATCCTCCGTGAATCCCACGGTCAGCACCATCTATGCCTTCGACAGCCGGACGCATCTCACGTTAGACGACATTGCAGCCCCAATCGCAACCAAAGTTTGGACAAACGATCGGCAATTGATTACAGAAGGAAGTCGGATCGCCACTGGTCCGACTCAGTTGATTGTCCAGTTGAGCGAGGAGATGTCGCAACGCCTGATGGATGCGAATGGGAATGGAATCTATGACGCAGGGGACGTCGCCGGTCCGGATAGTGTTGTCAATCGAGAGAATTGGCGAATCTTCCGCAATGGTCAGGAGATTGTGGGAGCCGTCAAATCCGTGACCTTTAGCTTCAACCCCCTGACCCGAAAATGGGAAGCCGTGCTCACCCTGGACGGTAATCCCGACAGTCCACTGAACGATCCATTGCCTTCCGGCGACTACCAGTTGCTAGTAGCCGATTTGATGACGGATGCCTACCCGTTCTACCGTGTCAGTGATCCTGTCACGGGATTCCAGTTGGATGGTGATCGCGACGCAATTGCAGGGACGGTCGCCGGACTGGGATATGTTCGGACCTTTATCGTGGGTGAAGGAAGCGGCATCGGACCGGGAACGCCTGGCGATCCGGGTGTGGGGGATGTCAACCCGATCGTTAATACAACTCTGATCGGCAATCAGGGTCAACCGGCCGTCGGCATGAATGCCAACGGTGACTACGTGGTGGTCTGGGTCAGTCCCGGTCAGGGCGCGGATGCCACGACGACAGCCACCAACATCATCGCCCAGCGGTACAATCGCCGCGGCGAGGCCCAAGGGACGGAATTCATCGTCAACAATTATGAGACAGGCGATCAGAATCAACCCGCTGTCGCCATGGACAGTGCAGGCAACTTCATTGTCGTCTGGGCAGGAGCTGGGGCGGACGATACCGATGGTGTTTGGGCAAGGATCTTTGATCGCTTCGGGAACCCACTGGGCGACCAATTCCGTGTGAATCAGTACCGGGCCAACGCCCAATACAGTCCGAAAGTTGCCGTCGATGCTGTTGGCAATTTCGTCGTGACCTGGAGCAGTTACGGCCAGGATGGCGATAAGGACGGTGTCTATGCCCGTCTTTATAACGCCTTCGGCCAAGCGAGAAGTGATGAATTCCGGGTTAATACCACAACGGCCAATTATCAGCGGCTTTCTGATGTGGCGATGGACGATGCCGGCAACTTCGTGGTTGTGTGGATGAGTTACGGCCAGGATGGCAGCGGTTATGCCGTGATGGGCCGAGTGTTCAACGCAAATGGTTCTGCTCGCACCGGCGAACTGCGAATTAACCAATACACGACCAACGACCAAATCGACCCGCGAGTCGCTATGGATCCCAGCGGGAACTTCGTCGTGACCTGGTCCAGCTTCGGTCAGGACGGTAGCGGCTACGGGGTCTTTGCTCGGTTGTATTCGCCCGATGGAACGGCCAAAGGAAACGAATTCCGGGTCAACCAGACGACCCTTCATTGGCAGTATCGGCCCGATGTGGCAATGGATCGGTCAGGGAACTTCACCATCGTGTGGATGACTTCCGGCCAGGACAACGATTTGCAAAACGATTGGGGTATCTACGCCCGAATGTTTACGGCAAACGGGGCCGACTATGTGTTGCCGCCCAAAGGCCACGTTGGTGAGTTCCGCGTGAACGCCGCTGTTGAAGGAAATCAGACAGATCCTGCAATTGCCATGGACGCAGTGGGCAATTTCATTGTGGCCTGGGCCGGACCTTCCACGAATCCTGACCCGGTGGTTGCCGCAGCCAATGGCACCGACATCTTTGCCCGGCTGATCGATCCGCCCAATCAGGTCGATCTCCAGGGCACAGCGGGTAACGATACGCTCGAATTTGTGGCCGGTTCGTCTCTCGCGACTTCCGTGGTGAAACTCAACGGTACAGTCGTCAGCGTTCCGACATCCGGGACCTCGCTCGTCTTCGAAGGTCTGGGAGGTGTGGATACCGTCATCGTGACGGGGACCTCGGGTAAGGAAGTCGTGACATTGTGGCCCACCGGCGGTAGGTTCCAATTCCCTGGCGGGTACACTTTGGAAGTTCGCTCGGTTGAGAAAATCACGGTCGATGCCAAAGGTGGAACTGATGAACTTACCGTCTACGATTCCAGTCTGACCGACACCATGACGGCGACACCGACCCAGGTGACGGCTGCGAGCCAAGATGGAAGCTTTTCTCATTCGGCCAAGAACTTCGAAACCGTTACCCTCATTTCAACTGCCGGTGGTGAAGACCTGGCCATGTTGTACGACTCGGCAGGTAACGACACGTTCGTTGCAACGCCCACCTACATTGAGATGTCAGGGACCGGGTACAAGCTGCGGGCGGAAGGATTCCGTTATGCCCACGGATACGCCTCTGCTGGCGGGATTGATACCGCAATGATGTACGATTCGGCAGGCGACGATGAATACGTGTGCACCCCGGATTATAACATTCTCCGCGGTGACAACTTCTTCATCCGGGCCAAGTTCTTCGATTACGTCCACGCTTACGCCACGGCGGGCGGTTACGACAAGGCCACCATTAAGGGTTCAACTGGTGCCGACAAGATCGTGATCGATCCGCAGGTAGTAAGGCTGAACGCTGGAAGCTACGTGCACCGTGGCAAATTCTTCGAGGAAGTAACAGTTCGTGGTGGCGGTGGCCAGGATATCGCTTACGTCTATGACGGAGTTGTCTTACCAGGAATGGTGGCACGCGGCGTCGCACCAGTGCCTCTCAGCGCTTCTCAGCTTGTCTATCTCCAACAGCTTTACAAGATTCAGACATATAATAAAGGAGGAACTGGGACAAATCGGACAATTCGGCCAGCCGTGGATGCCGTGTTCTCTGCGTATTGGCCATGATCTGATAGTGAATCTCATCGGCGGAACCCGATCGGCTGTCTGATTGGGGGTTCCCCTTTTCTCCGTGGACCAACAGCAAGAACCAAGAAGCCCACCATGATGGTGGGCTTTTTTGTTGGCTCGATCCAATTGCCGTGAGGGGCACGGTCCCGCATGTGCGTCAGATTTATCGGTAGAAACCACCAGCAAACGGAGGGGCATCATCGTTACACCCGCTCGGAGGGGCGTGCTT
>Ga0068705_10001690_pt1 | contig 11086 bp, 6 predicted proteins | sample YNPMSTMetaG_FD_65631 | JGI IMG/M metagenome (GOLD analysis project Ga0068705, IMG submission 65631) | Anoxygenic and chlorotrophic microbial mat microbial communities from Yellowstone National Park, USA - YNP MS-T MetaG | ecosystem: Environmental > Aquatic > Thermal springs > Hot (42-90C) >... | reverse complement strand
AACCAATGATTTAGAATAGCGATAACTAAGATTGAAATTTAAATCATTCGATAAGTAGTAAGTCGATTTTAATTTTCCGGACCAAACATCTTTTTCACTATTGATAAATCTTCCAAGTGCATTATGTTTTGTAATTCCAAATTCAAAGTTGATTTTTTTTGTGAGATTGACATTGAACATCCCATCAAAAAATAAATTGTCATAAGGAGCTTCAATGTATTTAATTCGTGAATATGGAATGGGAGAATATCTTTTCCATTCATTGAAAACAATTGTAGCTGGATTATTGTACCTCGAAAGAAGAAATGAAAGAGTTGGAAAAATAATTTCGATCGACTCGAATTCATCAAATCTTAAATCTCTCAAGTCAATGATATTTGTCAAAGGATCATTGAGTTCGTAGTTGTTAATTAGAAAAGAAGTTGATCGATTATCGGCTTGAAATAACGAAAAGTCATAAAAGTTTGAAGGTAAGCCTAAATCGAGTAAAAATGAATTTGTCTGCCAGTTAATTAAATGAATTGGTGAAAAAAAGTTTTTTCGATCAATTAAAAATTTATCAATGAACTGAGAGTTACTTGAGATTAATGAAACTGAATTTATTGGTATGACTGTATCCTGAACGGAAATTTTTTTGTCAGAAATTTCAACTGAATCTTCAAATAAAACTCTGTCTTGATTTAATAATTGGAAAAAAGTAAACGATGTATTCGTTTTTAGTTCTAAAAGATGATTATCAATTGAGTAAAGTGAATTAAATGAAATCAGAAATATTAGACCTATAGCCCAGAATTTAGAGATGAGATTTTTCAATTTACTTTTCAAGAAGATTTTGAAATGAGTTCTCTTGTTTCGTGAGCAACTTCTGCAATATAAGATGCAATGGCAGCAAGATCATCTGGAATGCACGCATCAGCAATTACACTCTCAACAATGACAAGTATATCAGTATCATCTTCATTTATGATTGCAAATGAACCATAATCAAGTTCAAAATTATTTTTCAAAAATGTGTAAAGTAAATCAGGATTTTTAATTATTGGTCCGATTGTCACAGTGCAATCAATTTTGGCAACATCGTAAGAATCAATTGTTTCATAAAAACTTACTTCTTCGTTATTGCCGTCTTCTGTCTTAACCGTAAGAGTGTAGACATCGTCTTCGAGAGTGTAACTTGTTTCGAGTATTTCGCAAACTTCTTCAATTAATTCTTTGAGATTATATTCTTCTTCCATCTTTTCCATTCTCTTTTGTTGACAAATTTAAATTAATTACTGAAAGGCTAAAAATTAAAGTGATGAATGAATTTTTTACAAAGTTTCATATTTAATTAAATTTTTTTGTTAATGTGAAAATGAATTTGATCTTATTTTTCAGATTGATGAAGTTTATCATTAGCTTTGTCGAGGGATTGAAACCTGGAATTTAAATTAAATGTCTTGTTTAGTTATCTTGTCTTGAGCCATACGAAGCAGAAAGTCTGAAAGAAAAAGCCCTTCAAAATTTCTCAAGTGTATAATCGTCATACTTCGACCCTTCGACAGGCTCAGGACAGGCTTACTCAGTGTGACATTAAGTTTAACTCTTTGTCAGGCTGAGTTTATCGAAGCCTAACGGAAAACTTTTCAGAATTTTAATTAGCTTAATTGTCCCACTTAGGCGAACTCAAAGTAAGCTTATTACCTGTGAAAGGAATTATTATTTCAATTGCCATTTAAATCTTTTTATTAAGTTAAACTAAAATATTCATTGAAATCAATCTTGAAATTCTCGGGATGATAACTTCCGCTCTTTTTATCCTGAATGTAAACGCCTTTGTATTCCTTATTAATTATCATTCTTAAAACTTTGATAAACTCATCAATTTCTTCTTTTGTATTGTAAATGCCCAGACTTGCTCTAACTGCACCAGGAAGATTTGAACGATCACCAGAAATTATTCGCTGCCTCATTTGTTCAGCTTCTTCTTCAGAGACTTTTAATAATTTCTTCACATAAGGATGAGCACAAAAACAACCATTGCGAACACCAACTCCACCTTCGTAACAGAGAATCGCTGCAACAAATGAATGATACATTCCTTTAACATTGAAAGTTAAAACTCCAAGTTTATTCTCATAATTTGAAAAATTATCTGGACCTAAGAATTCAATTTCATCAAGTTCATTCATTTTTTTATAAGCATATTCAGTTAGTTCCATTTCGTGCTGGGCGACATTTTCCATTCCAATTTTTTCAAGCATTTGAATTGCATAAGCTAAGGAAACCGCACCAATTAAATTTGGTGTGCCAGCTTCCTCTCGATCTGGAAGATGAGTCCATTTCACTTCTGTCTCTGAAACAAGATCAACAGTCCCACCACCAACTTGATCTGGATCGCCTTCTTCGAAAATTGATTTTGGCCCTATCAAAACTCCTGTTCCAAACGGTGCATACATTTTATGCGCAGAGAACACAAGAAAATCAATGTGTTGTGGATCATCATCAGATTTAACATCAATTTTTCGATGAGGAATCCACTGTGCAGCATCAACAAGAATCTTCGAACCATATTTGTGAACAATCTCAGCAATTTGATGAACTGGATTTACCAGTCCAGTTACATTTGCTGCACCAGTGATTGCGACAAGTTTAAGTTTGTTTTGATACTTTTTAATTTTGTCTTCCAGATCATTCAAGTCAAGTGTTCCATCTTCATTAACATTTGAATGAATTAATTTTGAGTGTTTTCTCCAGGGCAGATCGTTTGAATGATGATCCATCAGAGAACAAATTACAACATCATCTTTTTGTAGATTTAATCTATTTGCAACTTTGTTTATCGCTTCAGTAGTGTTTTTTGTATAAATGACAGTGTTCTTATCAAGATTTGCATTTACAAATTTTGCGACAATCTCACGACTATCATCATAAGCTTTGGTTGCAACAAGAGATTTTATTCCAGCACCACGATGAACACCAGAATACCATTCAAGAATTTCATTGACAGCATCTCGTATAAAAGTGAAAGTTGGTGTGCTTGCGGCGTTATCAAAGTAGATGTATTGTTTTTCAGTTCCCTCAAGGAGTTTTACTCTTTTATTCAATCCGATTAAATAATTTCTAACATTGTGGATGGATAAATCGGCGGGAATTAAATTTTTGGAACAACACATAGACAACTCTATTTTGTTCAACATCTAATACGAAAATAAGAAAGTTGATAATTAAAATTTTTTGGGATGGAAAGATAATCAGGTTATTGATTTAATCACGACCAAAAAATTGTAGAAAAATCGAGCAACATTTGAAAAAACGACAAAATTCTATGTAGAGGTCAAATTATTGTAGGACGGAAATGCGTATAAAAAACAAAAACCTCGTAGAGGTTTAATGATTGGAATTTCAATAAAAGAGCAAATATCTTTTTTGAAATTCTTGTTTAATAATTTCTGTTTTCTCGGATGGTAACTTTCTTGATCCTGGTGCGGATCTAACGGGAACAATTCCATGGACAGAGTTGGTCAAAAATACTTCATCTGCTTCATTGAATATTGTTTGATATAAAGGTTCTTCAAAAATTCTGATTCTCAGTTCTTTGCAAAGCTTGATAACTTTTTCTCTCGCAATACCGGGCAAAATTCCGCAATCAAGTGAAGGAGTTTTGATATAAAATTTTCCTAACTTCTCTCCATAAAAAATGAAAAAGATATTTGTCCGTGAACCTTCAAGAATATGTCCGGCATCATCGAAAAAAATCACTTCATCAATTCCGCGATAATGAGCATTTATAAATTCTAAAAAGTAAATAAAATTACTCGTAGTCTTGAATCGACGAAGTTCATCATTATGTTTTAGAATAAACTTGCTGAATGTAATCTTTGCTTGCTTTTGAAATAAAGGCTCAAAAGGTAAGACTTCATAGTTTAACAACGCTTTCAAATTCGGTCCCTGAAGTGAGTATGTCACTCTTATTCGGGCATCATCCAAATTTTTCTTTTCCATTTTTTCTTTTATTGTAAAATTAATCTCACGAGGATCAACAAGCGGAAGTTTAAAGCGATTCAATGCATTCCACAGGCGATTAAAGTGTTCGGTAAAAAAGATGATTTCTTTGTTAATTGCTCTCATCGTTTCGTAAAGACCTAAACCATATCTGAATGCAGTGTTTGTAAATGGACTAATTTTTCGTCTCATTTTTATCCTAGTATTGATTCAAAAATTTTCTTTCCTTTATGAAGAGTTTCTTCAAATTCTTTTTCTGGATCGCTATCATAAACAATACCGCCACCGAGACTTAAATAAAGTTTTCTGTTGTCATAAACGATTGTTCGAATTGCAATGTTAAATTTCGCATTTCCACTCAGATCAATAAATCCAATCGATCCAGTGTAAACTCCTCTTTTACATTTTTCAAGTTCATCAATAATTTCCATCGATCTTTTCTTTGGTGCACCAGTAATTGAACCACCAGGAAAGATCGCATTAATCAAATCAAAAATATCTTTTCCATCTTCAAGTTCACTTTCGATTTCTGCAACCAAATGATGAACCGATGCATAACTTTCGATTTTTTTAAGTGAATTAACTTTCACACTTCCGGGTTTTGAAACTTTTCCCAGATCGTTTCTTTCCAAATCGGCAATCATTAAAAGTTCTGCTGAATCTTTTTCACTGTTGAACAATTGTATTTTCAATTCTTTATCTTCTTCTGCTGAGTTACCACGACGGATTGTTCCTTTTATTGGTTTGGTTATAACTTTACCTTTATTCAAATCAATGAACAACTCAGGTGATGAACTCAATATCCATTGATTCTGATTTACGCAAATCAATGCACTGAATTGGGCTGGATTGTTTTCTCTTAACCGTGAATAAATTTGAATTGGATGTTTATCTGTTTCACAGGAAAACTGTTGTGAAAGATTTACCTGATAAATATCTCCCGCTTCAATATATTCTCTGGCTTTCTGAACTGATCTGATGTATTCTTCTTTTGTAAAATTTGAAATGAGTTCTGAAGTGAAATTCTGATTTGCAAACTTAAAAACAGAATATCGTTTGAAAAGTCGATAGAGAAATTCTCTAACATTATTAAGCGAATAGGCAGTATATTTTTTTGTCTCGTGATTGTAAACAAGACTTGATTTAAAAAATCCAAAGAAGATTTCCGGAAAATTATAAGAAGATTTTTTGTTACTTATAACTTTTTCAATTCTCAATCCAAAATCATAGCTCAAATATCCAGCAAATCCACAACGAAAAATCGAGATACCATTTTCATTAAAATTGAATTCCGATTTTAAATCATAGAAAAGCTTTTTTAGAAAAGTGATTGGATCATCGTAAAAAATCTCTGTTCTATCATCTCGAAGAATGGAAATCTTTTCACCATCATAAGAAAAGATAAACTCAGGCATTGGAGCAATGATGGAATATTTACCATAATTGTCTTGATGATAAGTGCTTTCAAAAAGTATCCAGCCAGTTTCAGGATTCAAATTCTTAAAGAGTTCAAATGGCGAAATGTTGATTGAGAATTCTAAACTTTCCATAGTGAGAGTAATTTAATTTGAGCGAGTAAAATGAGGCAAGTTTAAAAGAAAAGAATAATTAAGAAGTTTTCTTTTTCAATGAGTTCAATTGTGAGTAAACATTTAAAAATGAGTGAACGATTTCAAGACATTCAAACACAAATTAAAAATCTAAAAATTATCTTTTACTGTTTCACAACTTCTTCTCTCTTATAAACTTTCAAAATATTGTAGAGTGTATCTCTTTGGGCTGCGTCGAAGCCTGCGCCGTGGATTAAGTCAATCACTTCTTCTGTTGAACTTTTGTTTATGAAGTTTGCTGCTGCGTGGACATTTTCTTCTTCGAGTGTTCCACCAAAATCATCTGCACCAAAATGAAGAGCAACTTGACCAATCTTTTTTCCTTCGCTGAACCACGATGCCTGAATATGAGGAAAGTTATCAAGATAAATTCTCGAAATAGCAATCATCTGCAAATATCTGTAAGGCGAAGCAAATGATTTAATGTGTTTTTCAAGTGGAGTATTTTCTGGTTTGAAACTCCATGGAATAAAAGCTGTGAAACCTCCAGTTTCATCCTGCAATTTTCTAATACTTTCGAGATGAATAACTATATCCTCATCAGTTTCGATGTGACCGAACATCATAGTTGCGGTTGTTTTGTATCCAAGTAGATGAGCTTCACGCATTACATTAAGCCAGTCAGCACTTGTTCCTTTTTTCTTGCTGATTTTTCTTTTCACTCGATCGCTCAAAATTTCAGCACCACCACCAGGAATTGTGTTCAATCCAGCTTCTTTTAATTTCATCAAAACTTCTCGAACTGATAAACCACTTACTTCACTCATTCCAATTATCTCAGATGTTGAAAAGAAATGTGGGTGAATTTCTGGAACTTCTTTTCTTGTTCTTTCAACAAGTTCAAGATAATAATCGAACGGAAGGTCTGGATTTACTCCACCTTGAAGAAGGACAGTTGTTACACCTCTTTTAGCTGACTCTTTAAATTTTTGAATCATCTCATCAACAGAATAAGTATAAGCATCGGGTTCATCACGATGACGATAAAAAGCACAAAATGTACAATCGATTTCGCAGACATTGGTGTAATTTGGATTTGTATCGATTACAAATGTCACTTGATTTTCGGGATTATGTCTGAAACGAATTTCATTTGCTGTTTCACCAAGTTCGAGGATATCGTTGTATTTCAAAAGTTGTAAACACTCTTCGTTTGTAATTCTTTCACCATTTAATGCTTTTTGAAGTATGTCTTTTGTGTTCATAGCTTTTCCCTTAGTGTATTTAGAGAATTAATTTCTGTACTAATCTTTGAAACCTTATGAAATAAACCTTCAAAATTTTTTAGCGTCTTATGTCACACTTCGACAAGCTCAGTGTGACAAAAGATTTAAACATTAATGTCAGGCTGAGTTCATCGAAGCCTGACGAAAGAACGTTTGATGTTTCAAAAAAGCTCAATGTCACACTTCGATTAAACTCAGTGTGACAAAGAGTTAAAACCATTATGTCAGGCTGAGCTTGTCGAAGCCTGACAATAAACATTTCAGAATTTCTTGAGCGTTTATCGTCACCCTTCGACAAGCTCAGGGTGATATTATAAAATCATCACCCTTTGACGAACTCAGGGTGACATTGAATTTAATTCACAAGTTTTTCTTCTACTAAATGTTTCTGTTTCAAAGTCTGGTACAAGTTCTTAAAGACATCAATTGCTTTTAATTCATTTTTACCCAAGCGATAGACTATATTGTTTAAGTAATCTTTAATTTCTTCTTTTGTCAGACCAATTTTTGAATTATAAAATTCTTCTATTTGTGTATCTGTTGAGAAGAATTTATTCAAGGCATCGTTAAGTAATTCATCGAGGGCGTTGACTTTTTGCTGCGAAAGATCTTTTTTAACTGCCCAGACAGCAAACACAAATGGAAGTCCCTGCCATTCATACCAGAGTTGAGCAAGATCATAGATATAATCAAATCCTTCGAGTTTATGTTTCATAAATCTAAGGGCATCATCTCCAATTGTAAGAAACGCATCGAAACTTGGTAGATTTTTTTCACGGGCAGAAATTTTTTCTCTCACATAAACGACATCAAGTCCGTATTTCATCTCAAGCAAAACCTGAAGCAATCTAAACGATGTGGATGTTTCATCAGTCACAGCGATATTTTTCTTATCGAGTTTTTCTATTGGATATTTCGAATAGAGAATTACACTTTTAACATTTTTATTTCCAACAATTCCATATTTAAGAAATGTGAAATCGTTTTCTTTTTCAAAGTAATCGACAAGGGAGACTATTCCAGCATCAATGTTTCCATCTTTGAATAAGAATCCAAGTTGTCTTGGTGGTGCTGGAAAGATTTTATACTCACGATTGTCTAAAAACTTGAAGAATGGAAGTGTGTTCAAGTAAGAAACTCTTCCAATGATATTGTTCGAATGAAGTTTGACTGGTTTGTAGAAAATATCTCTTTCAACAGGAATTTTATTTGCGTCGTTGATAATCTTGATGAGTTTATTCTTTGCAAGTTGCATTGGAGAAATTGCACCAGCATCGTGAGCTATTCTTTCTCCACCAACGGTTCCATCCATATCATCTGCACCAAAGTTCAAAGCAACAGCAGCTAATTCTTCTGTCAACATCACCCAATAAGCTTTAATGTGATCAAAATTGTGAAGCATCAAGCGTGAAATAGCAATTGTCTTTAAGTCATCAATCGCGGATGTAAATTGATTCCTTGGTTTGATGCCTGTATCTCCCGGTTGAAAAGCAAGTGGAATAAATGACAGAAATCCACCAGTTTCTTTTTGCAATTCTCTCAATAAGATTAAATGTTTGACTCTTTCTTCAATTGTTTCAATGTGACCGTAAAGCAGAGTTGCATTTGATCTAATACCAAGTTGATGTGCTGTTTTATGAATTTCAAGCCAGCGTTTTGCGCCAATTTTTTGATTGAATAGAAGTCTTCGAACTCTTTCGGAAAAAACTTCAGCTCCACCGCCGGGCAAAGTTCTCAATCCAGCTTCTTTCAATTCCAACAAAACTTCTTCAATTGATTTCTTAAATTTTTTTGAGAAGAAATCTATCTCAACAGCGGTAAATGCTTTTACATCAATTTTTGGAAAATGTCTTTTTATTTCTCTAACCATATTGACATAATAATCCCACTGCCAATCTGGATGCAATCCACCAGTAATGTGTACTTCTAAAAGCTCTGGATTTAATTTTTCTAAAATAGCTTCAATTGTCATTTCATAAGCTTCGGGAGAATTTTTCTTTACAGCGAAATCGCAGAATTTGCAGGAGAGAACGCAGATATTTGTCGGTTCAATTTTTTGATTGACAACAAAATAAACAGCATCACCACTTTTTTCTCTCTGAAGCCAATGAGCCATCTTTCCTATTGAAATCAAATCCGGCGAATTGTAAAGAGCAATTCCATCTTCAAATGTAAGTTCCTGTCCGCTTTGAACTTTCTCCCAGATTGGAATTAAACTTTTATCCTTAAAGTTTATCATAAGTATTCCAGAATTAATTTTACAAAAATCTTAAATAGTTATTAACTAAATCAATCTACAAATTTATCCATCATATAAATGGATAAAAAAAGAATATCCTCTCTAATAAACATTTAATTGGTCATTTGAAGTTCAATTCAAATTCAGTACAGCAAATAAAAACCAGATGCAAATTTCAAAAACTTAAAACTACATTCTCTGAATCCTATTTCAAATAAATCATCTTCTTGATTGCTACATAATCACTTGCAATTAATTGATAGAAATAAACACCGCTTGGGAGATTAAGGACATTTGCATTTAGAATGTAACTGTGAATTCCGGCTTCTTTTTCTTCGTTAATTAAAGTTGTGATTTCTCTTCCAAGTGCATCGAATAATTTTAAATTAACTTTTGATTTGTTCTTCAAAGCAAATTTGATTCTGGTTTCAGGATTAAATGGATTGGGATAATTCTGATAGAGTTCTGTCCGTTCTGGAATAATCACGGGTGATAATCTCAGCAACTTGATGTTTGCATCTTGAATAACTAATTCATTCCCTGCTTCAAGTATTTCATCTACTTTCGGATTTAATTCACTTTCTATTTTCAAAGTGTATTTGGTGGATTTAATCTTTACAGGATAATCAGCAGAATTAATCAATAGATAATTTTCCTGGTTTACATTTTCAACAAAACGATTAGTTGCAAATCTTACATCAAAAATTTCAGATGGTGGAACTGGTGGAAGTTCAAACTCACCACTCGAATTTTCACTCAAGTAAAGTTTAGCCATTCTGTTCTTATTGTCAGTAATTATTATTTCACCAGCATTTTTTAAGACTTTGTCCAATGATGAGATTTCAGATGAAACTTTACTCAGTGTATTGTTGAAAATTATTTTTCCATCACGAGAAACTTTAACCCAATAACCTTTTCCTTTTCTAATTGTATCTGCAACAAAATAACCATTGTAATATCCAAATAGATATGATTGTATAATACCTGGTGGATTGGTTGTGATTGAATTAACAGAAACATCGCTTTCAAATCCACCAATTAAATTCCATCCATTCTTAACAAAAGCAATTGGATTTTCGACAGGCAATCCACACAAATTAATTTGAGCTGAATTTGGATACTTCAACCAATAACCATTACCATTCGATAAAGTATCAACAGCGTAATAACCGAGAGATTGACTGAAAGCAAATGCAGAAGATGTTGCGTTCGGGAAAAGATCCGACTTAGACATATTAGTTCTTACGACCGGGACAGATACAATATTCCATCCAGAATTCAATGAAAAACTTACACACAGTTCATTTCTAATGGAGAAAGTATTATCACTCACATCAAAAACATTAGGATTTTCAACTGAAGATATTTTGATTAAGCATTGTTCAGACGCAGGTCCAGTAACAGTCCATTCATAAGAGCCAGTTTGAGCGGGAACATTGGTTGCAATTAAATTCCAGTTTGTTCCATTGTTAGTTGAAATTTCAATTTTTACATTGTTCACACCTGTGCTTGTCCATTCAATTAATTTATGCTGATTGATATACCATATTTCACCACCATTTGGTTTTATTACTTGTATCGTTGCAGGTGGAATAATCAATCCACCAGAGATTAAGGCAACATTTCCAAGATTCGAACCGACTAAAATGTCTTTCGAGCCGTTGTTATCTAAATCTGGGACTACAGCAACTTCTCTTGCTTGAGTTGTTCCACCAAATGAATAAAGAGCTAGTTCATTTCCATTACTTCCATTTACAATCAAAGCTCCTTGATTTTGAACTGCAAAAACAACATCATCAGAACCATCGCCATTCAAATCTGGAATTACATCAACTCCCATCGTATTGCCAGTTGGTTTGTACCAGATTTGATTTCCAGTTGCACCATCAACACAAGCAGCACCACCTGCTAAAATTGAAATCACAACTTCATCAATACCATCACCATTAACATCTCTTAAAACTTTCATCTGAGTTGGTGCGCCACCGCCAGTTGAATATGTCCAAATAGGAACTCCAGTTGTTCCT
>Ga0068705_10001689_pt1 | contig 11091 bp, 13 predicted proteins | sample YNPMSTMetaG_FD_65631 | JGI IMG/M metagenome (GOLD analysis project Ga0068705, IMG submission 65631) | Anoxygenic and chlorotrophic microbial mat microbial communities from Yellowstone National Park, USA - YNP MS-T MetaG | ecosystem: Environmental > Aquatic > Thermal springs > Hot (42-90C) >... | reverse complement strand
TTTGTCGATTTCAGCAATTTCGGCTCGTTGAAGAGCACTGAAACGGGGTATGAAGTTCGGCGTCGCCAGGAACAAACTTGATTTCAGCAATTTCGGCTCGTTGAAGAGCACTGAAACGCGAGGAATGACGACAATGTCGAAAACGACATTCGCAGATTTCAGCAATTTCGGCTCGTTGAAGAGCACTGAAACTTCGATCAACGACGTAGCGCCCGTCGCTGCGAATCAATTTCAGCAATTTCGGCTCGTTGAAGAGCACTGAAACTTCAAGCCCGTCAAGCGACGTCGTGTCGCTTCTATCGATTTCAGCAATTTCGGCTCGTTGAAGAGCACTGAAACGCCGGGCCGCCGTACATCGTGTGGCGCAACCGGACGGCATTTCAGCAATTTCGGCTCGTTGAAGAGCACTGAAACTCGTCATGTGTCGCATTCATGATAAGACATGGCATGCTGCATTTCAGCAATTTCGGCTCGTTGAAGAGCACTGAAACGGCGTGCCGTAAGCCGCACCGACCCCGCCGCTGCCATTTCAGCAATTTCGGCTCGTTGAAGAGCACTGAAACCGGAAATTGCAGCAGCGGCGCGGATCGCATCAGTTCCGAATTTCAGCAATTTCGGCTCGTTGAAGAGCACTGAAACTTGGGCGCGAGTATCAACTCACGCTGGAGACCAAACATTTCAGCAATTTCGGCTCGTTGAAGAGCACTGAAACTTCACCGCAGCGCAGTCACGAAATCGTCGGGATTGAATTTCAGCAATTTCGGCTCGTTGAAGAGCACTGAAACGGTGAGGCGCTGGATCGCCTCGGCTTTCTCCAGTTCGATTTCAGCAATTTCGGCTCGTTGAAGAGCACTGAAACTCGGCGAGCGGTACGCCGACCTCGCGCGCCGCGACGATTTCAGCAATTTCGGCTCGTTGAAGAGCACTGAAACGTTCGGGCTGCCGTATGAGCGAGTGATCGCGCAGACGATTTCAGCAATTTCGGCTCGTTGAAGAGCACTGAAACCATTGCGGTGCACCAGTTGCGTCTAAGTCTTCTCGATGAATTTCAGCAATTTCGGCTCGTTGAAGAGCACTGAAACCTCGGACGCGACAGCTCAACGTCGTCTATCTTCACCGATTTCAGCAATTTCGGCTCGTTGAAGAGCACTGAAACCCGCCGCAGCGCGGCGTGGAGCGCTTGTTCATCCATATTTCAGCAATTTCGGCTCGTTGAAGAGCACTGAAACTCTTCGTATCTGACAGGCGTGACTTTCCCGACTACGATTTCAGCAATTTCGGCTCGTTGAAGAGCACTGAAACTCCATCACCCAGCACCAGCCCACCGGCGCCAGAGTCAATTTCAGCAATTTCGGCTCGTTGAAGAGCACTGAAACGCGACCGGAATGTTGCTCACCAGATCGAGACCGAGGATTTCAGCAATTTCGGCTCGTTGAAGAGCACTGAAACTCCGATTGCGATTGAGATTTCCGCGTTCCCGGCGCATTTCAGCAATTTCGGCTCGTTGAAGAGCACTGAAACGGCGCGTTCAAGGATCGCGCGGCAATCGTTGCGGGTAAGATTTCAGCAATTTCGGCTCGTTGAAGAGCACTGAAACTTCGTTTCCAACGAGGTTCGCTTTTAGAACGGAACGTCGATTTCAGCAATTTCGGCTCGTTGAAGAGCACTGAAACCAACGGCGACTGGGCGCGCGCGGCGCGGCTGAAGGATTTCAGCAATTTCGGCTCGTTGAAGAGCACTGAAACGGTCAACCCGCGCGCCGTTTTCGGTGCGCGTCGGAAATTTCAGCAATTTCGGCTCGTTGAAGAGCACTGAAACACGGCGTAATGCTGGTCGCCAAGAAGTTCGACGACAAATTTCAGCAATTTCGGCTCGTTGAAGAGCACTGAAACTCGCACGGAGATACGGGTAGCGCCGGACCAGCGCCCACATTTCAGCAATTTCGGCTCGTTGAAGAGCACTGAAACGATCGTAGAGTCGCGGCGTTGCGACCGCGAGCCACATTTCAGCAATTTCGGCTCGTTGAAGAGCACTGAAACGCAGCGCCAGTTCCGCCGCGTTCGTGCGCAGCATCAACATTTCAGCAATTTCGGCTCGTTGAAGAGCACTGAAACGCGGACGGCGCGCGCGCGGTACGGGTATCGGGATGATGATTTCAGCAATTTCGGCTCGTTGAAGAGCACTGAAACGATCACGTCGAGAGCGGCATCGGCGTCTTGGTCAACATTTCAGCAATTTCGGCTCGTTGAAGAGCACTGAAACAACTCGTTGCAATGATCGAACCGGTCGTTGGAGCGAAATTTCAGCAATTTCGGCTCGTTGAAGAGCACTGAAACTCAGCATCAGTTCCGCAACCGCCTGCGTATCGTTGCATTTCAGCAATTTCGGCTCGTTGAAGAGCACTGAAACTCCAGCGCCAGCGACTGAAGTCGCAGCGCCTTATACAATTTCAGCAATTTCGGCTCGTTGAAGAGCACTGAAACTCGTCAATAATCACTTGCGCGCCGCCCGCAAGCGCAAATTTCAGCAATTTCGGCTCGTTGAAGAGCACTGAAACCGTGAGATATCCTGGAGCCGCGCAAACTGCAAGCGTAAATTTCAGCAATTTCGGCTCGTTGAAGAGCACTGAAACGCCAGAACTCAGTTGATTGCGGCCAAAAGCCGAACGTCATTTCAGCAATTTCGGCTCGTTGAAGAGCACTGAAACGTCTCGATACGAGAACGGCGCTGCGGCTGGCGGGGGATTTCAGCAATTTCGGCTCGTTGAAGAGCACTGAAACAGTAGCGATACTTCGCATCGAGCAGCCCGCGGATAAATTTCAGCAATTTCGGCTCGTTGAAGAGCACTGAAACGACGAACTGTGAAATGTCTCTGTTGCCGTGGACGCCCATTTCAGCAATTTCGGCTCGTTGAAGAGCACTGAAACCGTTGTTGATACTGGAGAATGCGCCGAGCGTCAGCGTGTATTTCAGCAATTTCGGCTCGTTGAAGAGCACTGAAACTTGAGAGAAATCGATACGTTCTTGAGATCGATTTAATTTCAGCAATTTCGGCTCGTTGAAGAGCACTGAAACCTTCCCGTCTTCGTAGTACGGAGTCAAATTGAGCCGCGATTTCAGCAATTTCGGCTCGTTGAAGAGCACTGAAACGTCGCCAGACCCGTTGTAGCTACTCCTACATATAGAATTTCAGCAATTTCGGCTCGTTGAAGAGCACTGAAACTCGCGCGGTTCGCCTGGAACCAGATCAAGACGCTGAATTTCAGCAATTTCGGCTCGTTGAAGAGCACTGAAACACCGTCTCAACCGACATAAAGGCGCAACCGTACAAGCGATTTCAGCAATTTCGGCTCGTTGAAGAGCACTGAAACGAGCGGTACGGCATGCGGGATGCGTTTCCCGATTTCATTTCAGCAATTTCGGCTCGTTGAAGAGCACTGAAACCTTTCGATAGAACTGCTCATCAGATACGTCAACGTGAATTTCAGCAATTTCGGCTCGTTGAAGAGCACTGAAACTCGGATGTCTGATAAACGTAGTAGGTCTTTCCGTCAAATTTCAGCAATTTCGGCTCGTTGAAGAGCACTGAAACTGATGATTCGGTTGAGGATCGCGCGAACATCAGCGAATTTCAGCAATTTCGGCTCGTTGAAGAGCACTGAAACATCGTTCTCGATCCGCAATCGGCGGCGCGTCTGTCCAATTTCAGCAATTTCGGCTCGTTGAAGAGCACTGAAACCCGCATTCTGGAGTTGTTCGTCTGACATCACCGACAATTTCAGCAATTTCGGCTCGTTGAAGAGCACTGAAACTCGTCGGACTGGTACGGCATGTCGGGCGACGGTACGGATTTCAGCAATTTCGGCTCGTTGAAGAGCACTGAAACGGCGCGGTCTGCCACTCCATCTCCTCACCTCCCCTTCAATTTCAGCAATTTCGGCTCGTTGAAGAGCACTGAAACCTCGTCCTCGCGCTTATTATGGAGCGCGCCGCATATCATTTCAGCAATTTCGGCTCGTTGAAGAGCACTGAAACGCGCCGACGAGCACGCGCCCCAGCGCGCCCAACTCGATTTCAGCAATTTCGGCTCGTTGAAGAGCACTGAAACCTGATCCCAGAGACGGCGGGCTTCGGTGAAGTGTTATTTCAGCAATTTCGGCTCGTTGAAGAGCACTGAAACTCGTTCTCGGACGCGGGGCGTCCGTTATTAGCCAGAATTTCAGCAATTTCGGCTCGTTGAAGAGCACTGAAACAAGGGCGGGTTGGTCGGCACGATGTCAAAGCGTTCGATTTCAGCAATTTCGGCTCGTTGAAGAGCACTGAAACTCGGAGAGTGCGACATAGGCGGCATTAATCCGCGCCAAATTTCAGCAATTTCGGCTCGTTGAAGAGCACTGAAACCTGGAGACGGGCAGGGTCTCTTGCGGATTGCTGGCATCATTTCAGCAATTTCGGCTCGTTGAAGAGCACTGAAACGAGACGTTTCGCCTATTGCCGGTCGTGCGCACGTTTAATTTCAGCAATTTCGGCTCGTTGAAGAGCACTGAAACTCCGACGCGATCCGCAACAGCACCCCGTACCCGCCGCATTTCAGCAATTTCGGCTCGTTGAAGAGCACTGAAACGCACTCACTCAAGGCGATGATCGATCCGTTTACGTTTGATTTCAGCAATTTCGGCTCGTTGAAGAGCACTGAAACCGCGGTACGACGAGCATCTTGGCGCAGAGGTGGCGGGCGAATTTCAGCAATTTCGGCTCGTTGAAGAGCACTGAAACTTGCGCTGCCGCCGACGTTCGCCAGACCGAGCGCGAGATTTCAGCAATTTCGGCTCGTTGAAGAGCACTGAAACCCTTCGCTGCGTCTGCCGCCGCTTGCGCCAGCCCGCGATTTCAGCAATTTCGGCTCGTTGAAGAGCACTGAAACCGGTGTCGTTTCGTGCAATAGTCAATATGTCTGATAATTTCAGCAATTTCGGCTCGTTGAAGAGCACTGAAACAGAACTCGATAGAGCACGGAAAGAATCCTAGTTCACCAATTTCAGCAATTTCGGCTCGTTGAAGAGCACTGAAACGCGCATGGTTGCGGTCTCCAAACGAGGCCGCAATTTTATTTCAGCAATTTCGGCTCGTTGAAGAGCACTGAAACCTGTAGTAGATTGTGACAGAAGCGTACCACTGGTACTATTTCAGCAATTTCGGCTCGTTGAAGAGCACTGAAACTCAACGCTGCGCCGGGGATGGATGAGCGGCGGCTCGCAAATTTCAGCAATTTCGGCTCGTTGAAGAGCACTGAAACAAATTGGGGCTTGACAAATCGCGGCGTGTGCGGTATAGTATTTCAGCAATTTCGGCTCGTTGAAGAGCACTGAAACTCCGACGCTATCTGTACGACAAGTACAAGCGTGAAAAATTTCAGCAATTTCGGCTCGTTGAAGAGCACTGAAACCGTGACCGCACTCGTCCAGAGCACGCGGTACGACGAGATTTCAGCAATTTCGGCTCGTTGAAGAGCACTGAAACTTGCTCCTCCAGTTGCCAACGTCGAACGAGCGCGACATTTCAGCAATTTCGGCTCGTTGAAGAGCACTGAAACGCGCGGTTGCCGCGTGGCGACGGATGCCGGGGGCGGAATTTCAGCAATTTCGGCTCGTTGAAGAGCACTGAAACACTCCTTAGCGCTGACGGTTTTGATGTCAACGACCGTATTTCAGCAATTTCGGCTCGTTGAAGAGCACTGAAACTCACTTTAATTATACAGCAAAAGCCCAGACTTTTCGATTTCAGCAATTTCGGCTCGTTGAAGAGCACTGAAACTTGGGACGGGCCCGTTGATGATCGTAACGTCTCGAAACAATTTCAGCAATTTCGGCTCGTTGAAGAGCACTGAAACGCTAAGCGCCGCAAAACCCCTCCTCGCAGAAGTCGCATTTCAGCAATTTCGGCTCGTTGAAGAGCACTGAAACGCTCATCTTTGCGCCGCACAGCATCAGCGCCAATACATTTCAGCAATTTCGGCTCGTTGAAGAGCACTGAAACTCTGCGTGTCGATTACCTCGTAGCAACGTATGATCTATTTCAGCAATTTCGGCTCGTTGAAGAGCACTGAAACACGAGCGTCCCCGCTCCCGCGCCGACCAGCACCCGCATTTCAGCAATTTCGGCTCGTTGAAGAGCACTGAAACCCTCTTCGACGGTGAGGCGTCTTACGTCCCAGTTGCCGATTTCAGCAATTTCGGCTCGTTGAAGAGCACTGAAACACGGAGATCGACACGCACCCGCCCGACGCGCCGTACAATTTCAGCAATTTCGGCTCGTTGAAGAGCACTGAAACGACGGTCGCCGACGGCGGGCTGGTGCTGCTGCCGTCGGATTTCAGCAATTTCGGCTCGTTGAAGAGCACTGAAACGGTAAATTCCCCAAGCGTCAGCGTATATGTGTCTGAATTTCAGCAATTTCGGCTCGTTGAAGAGCACTGAAACCGCGTCGTCTGCGTCGAGATCGAGCGACGCGAAGGCGGATTTCAGCAATTTCGGCTCGTTGAAGAGCACTGAAACGCAGCGCTTCCGGCACAATCGCCAGCGCCTCATCGATTTCAGCAATTTCGGCTCGTTGAAGAGCACTGAAACCTCGAAGCGTATCGAGAACGTCTACCCACTCGTGGACATTTCAGCAATTTCGGCTCGTTGAAGAGCACTGAAACTTGACGCCCGCCAGCCGCAGCGCCGTCCTCGGATCGATTTCAGCAATTTCGGCTCGTTGAAGAGCACTGAAACCGGTCAACGCGGATTGTGTCGATGTCGTATATCTCTGCATTTCAGCAATTTCGGCTCGTTGAAGAGCACTGAAACCGTCGCGCGGGTCATCTACCAGCGCGACGTAGTCCATTTCAGCAATTTCGGCTCGTTGAAGAGCACTGAAACGCACGCTCATCTCCTTCAGCACTTTCACGTTCGGAATTTCAGCAATTTCGGCTCGTTGAAGAGCACTGAAACGCCACCGCCTGGAACTTGAAGAGCGCGCTCTCGAAGATTTCAGCAATTTCGGCTCGTTGAAGAGCACTGAAACCAGATACGGAAACAACTTCATAATCACAGCAATCGGAATTTCAGCAATTTCGGCTCGTTGAAGAGCACTGAAACTTACACTCCCCGCAATACCCGTACCGCCGCGCAGCATTTCAGCAATTTCGGCTCGTTGAAGAGCACTGAAACCCATCCCGATAAAGCTTCCGGTTGCGTCGAAGAATTATTTCAGCAATTTCGGCTCGTTGAAGAGCACTGAAACCGGCGGGCAGATCGATCCCGGCGAACTCACGCAGCGATTTCAGCAATTTCGGCTCGTTGAAGAGCACTGAAACGTGTTGATGCTGATGCTGGTGCTGCTGGAGCATATGATTTCAGCAATTTCGGCTCGTTGAAGAGCACTGAAACTCCGGGTGGGTTGAGATCGTTCATATCGCACCCGTCCGATTTCAGCAATTTCGGCTCGTTGAAGAGCACTGAAACTCGTTGCTCGTTCCGTACGCTCGCGCCGAACCGACAAATTTCAGCAATTTCGGCTCGTTGAAGAGCACTGAAACGCGACTTCTGGAGCACGTCTTCCGGCGACGGCAGCAGATTTCAGCAATTTCGGCTCGTTGAAGAGCACTGAAACGCCAGCAGTTCGATAATGTCGGTTACAGCGCTAGAATTTCAGCAATTTCGGCTCGTTGAAGAGCACTGAAACTCCCGAAACCCTCCGCGTCAAACAACGAGCAGTGGAATTTCAGCAATTTCGGCTCGTTGAAGAGCACTGAAACGTCGGGCTGGCGAAGAAGTTACACATAACGGCAGACGATTTCAGCAATTTCGGCTCGTTGAAGAGCACTGAAACGCCAACTCGCCGCGCGTCGGGGCGAGGGCGCGCTGGATTTCAGCAATTTCGGCTCGTTGAAGAGCACTGAAACATTCCTGGAGCACGCCCGTCTCAACGCCGACATGAATTTCAGCAATTTCGGCTCGTTGAAGAGCACTGAAACAGATCATCACGTACTCCAGATTGTGTTCCGCCCGCAGCATTTCAGCAATTTCGGCTCGTTGAAGAGCACTGAAACCGCTGCCACGCTTCAACGAGCGCGACGGCTTCTTTGTATTTCAGCAATTTCGGCTCGTTGAAGAGCACTGAAACTACTGCTGAGCATCAGCACCAGCACCAGCAGCAAAGATTTCAGCAATTTCGGCTCGTTGAAGAGCACTGAAACTCGCAAAACTAGGACTCGTGTAGACGCAGATCACACCATTTCAGCAATTTCGGCTCGTTGAAGAGCACTGAAACTTTATCCGTGGCGCTTTGTTAGACCGCAACCCTCCAATTTCAGCAATTTCGGCTCGTTGAAGAGCACTGAAACAACATCGTCGTCATCCGATCCGCCAAAGGTACCGGATTTCAGCAATTTCGGCTCGTTGAAGAGCACTGAAACTCAACGCCCCGACTGTGCTGACTTTCCGGCTCTTCAATTTCAGCAATTTCGGCTCGTTGAAGAGCACTGAAACTCGGCGCTGCCGGACGATGTACGCGCGATACTGGAGCGATTTCAGCAATTTCGGCTCGTTGAAGAGCACTGAAACGGTACGCGGCGTCGTTCAGTGCGTGGTACGCGCGCAATTTCAGCAATTTCGGCTCGTTGAAGAGCACTGAAACGCGGATATCGTGCACGCGACGATCCGGCTGGCGGCGTGGATTTCAGCAATTTCGGCTCGTTGAAGAGCACTGAAACTTGCGACCTCTACGTCCTCGACCGACGCGAAGCGCATTTCAGCAATTTCGGCTCGTTGAAGAGCACTGAAACGGATGGTCGTGGAGATGGGGTATGTGATCGTTCCGATTTCAGCAATTTCGGCTCGTTGAAGAGCACTGAAACCGACGCCATCCGCCGTGAGCAGCGTCACCATATCCATTTCAGCAATTTCGGCTCGTTGAAGAGCACTGAAACTCGCGCTGCGCGCGACTCGGTTCGCGCGTTTGGAGCCATTTCAGCAATTTCGGCTCGTTGAAGAGCACTGAAACTCCGCGTGGACGGGCGTATTCGGCGACAACGACGCATTTCAGCAATTTCGGCTCGTTGAAGAGCACTGAAACTTCGGCGCGGACGCGCTCTTGCGCTTCGCGCTGCTCGATTTCAGCAATTTCGGCTCGTTGAAGAGCACTGAAACGGTTGTCGTTTGATGATGTCAAGCAGAAGGCGCTTGAGTATTTCAGCAATTTCGGCTCGTTGAAGAGCACTGAAACAGCAATCGGCACCGGCGGCCCGCAGCGTCGCAATCGCATTTCAGCAATTTCGGCTCGTTGAAGAGCACTGAAACTCGCGGGCATTCCGATTGCGTACAGCGAACACCTGCATTTCAGCAATTTCGGCTCGTTGAAGAGCACTGAAACACCAGCCCGATCTGCGCCGCCAACGCTGCGACGGGATATTTCAGCAATTTCGGCTCGTTGAAGAGCACTGAAACAAGACGACTAACAACCCCTCAACGTCCCCGCTCTCGATTTCAGCAATTTCGGCTCGTTGAAGAGCACTGAAACAGGAGAGATCATCGCCGGACGGCGGCGGCGTGACGGATTTCAGCAATTTCGGCTCGTTGAAGAGCACTGAAACGTAGCAGACGCGCTCAACGCGCGCGGGAGTCGCAAAATTTCAGCAATTTCGGCTCGTTGAAGAGCACTGAAACACATATGCCTCACCGCTAGGGCGGCTCAATTCAACGATTTCAGCAATTTCGGCTCGTTGAAGAGCACTGAAACTTCTACTCTTCAAGTTGCGGTCGTTGACAATCGCTTTATTTCAGCAATTTCGGCTCGTTGAAGAGCACTGAAACGTATAATAAGAATGGAGGGGTGAGAGCGCCCCGCAGAATTTCAGCAATTTCGGCTCGTTGAAGAGCACTGAAACGCATCACGGTTCCTGGCCACCGGCCGCCAGCATCACGATTTCAGCAATTTCGGCTCGTTGAAGAGCACTGAAACAGCGCGGGTCGTCCAGCGCGGTCTGGTGAATGCGCCAGATTTCAGCAATTTCGGCTCGTTGAAGAGCACTGAAACTTCTCGTATCGAGACCGGCAGCAACTGCTTCCCGCGCTATATTTCAGCAATTTCGGCTCGTTGAAGAGCACTGAAACACGCGCCCGGTCGAAGTCAAAAGGCGGGCAAGCGACGATTTCAGCAATTTCGGCTCGTTGAAGAGCACTGAAACCATCGCGGGATAGAGCGTCTCGCTGAACATCTGCGCATTTCAGCAATTTCGGCTCGTTGAAGAGCACTGAAACCGTGACCGTAACCGCGCAGAGCACGCGGTACGACGAGATTTCAGCAATTTCGGCTCGTTGAAGAGCACTGAAACCCGGATCGGAACAGCGCCAGCAGCGCGGGGTCTTCTATTTCAGCAATTTCGGCTCGTTGAAGAGCACTGAAACGGCTCAACCTCGCCGCGTACCGACGGCTCCCAGAGAATTTCAGCAATTTCGGCTCGTTGAAGAGCACTGAAACCCGCGCCTCACACGCGCGGGGGTTTCGTTCTTGAATTTCAGCAATTTCGGCTCGTTGAAGAGCACTGAAACCTCAACGTCGCCGGTGTACGCCGCCTTCAACGCCGCATTTCAGCAATTTCGGCTCGTTGAAGAGCACTGAAACGAATATGTATCGGTTAGTCATCAAGTAGGAGGAGGGGAGATTTCAGCAATTTCGGCTCGTTGAAGAGCACTGAAACGAAGGTTATCTCTGGCGTAGTGGTGATACGCGATCAATTTCAGCAATTTCGGCTCGTTGAAGAGCACTGAAACCGCGGCGTCGCTCGTATTATCGAGCGTCCAGCCGTATTTCAGCAATTTCGGCTCGTTGAAGAGCACTGAAACGTCGGAGCTTCGGGACGTGGCGGTCGAACTGGTGAATTTCAGCAATTTCGGCTCGTTGAAGAGCACTGAAACACGGCGAGGACATCCTCAACGAACCGTACGCCGCCGATTTCAGCAATTTCGGCTCGTTGAAGAGCACTGAAACGCGAGATTGACCGCAGCCGCGCCGATCTGCCGCAACATTTCAGCAATTTCGGCTCGTTGA
>Ga0068705_10001671_pt1 | contig 11136 bp, 12 predicted proteins | sample YNPMSTMetaG_FD_65631 | JGI IMG/M metagenome (GOLD analysis project Ga0068705, IMG submission 65631) | Anoxygenic and chlorotrophic microbial mat microbial communities from Yellowstone National Park, USA - YNP MS-T MetaG | ecosystem: Environmental > Aquatic > Thermal springs > Hot (42-90C) >... | reverse complement strand
AGCCCCCAGCGCACCCGCTCTGTGGGGCGGGGGCGCTCAAAATGTCCCTCTTACCATCCCCCCACTCCCTACACCCTCTCCCCCCTTCTCGAGGGGGGAGAGGGTCGGGGTGAAGGGGGATCGTACACCCATGTGCCGTGCCCCTTTGGGGCCCTCCTCGTGACCTTATACCACTTTAAGTCAAAGGCCTTCTTACTGTGAGGAGGAGGTGGGCATGCCTGCCTGAGGGGGGAGCGGCAGCCACACCTAACTCTACCTTCCTACATTCAGAAACCCTTTGCCCGGAATTGGTATAAGAAGACGGTTTTGGGGTATGTGGGTGTACGGTGGAGATTGTGCCCCCTCTTCACCTCCCAAAGAAGCCCACCAGAAACAACCCTCCCTTTCCTCGGAAAAGAGTAAACCCCTTCTAACTACGCCCTTAGGCCTTCTTCTTCTCGTAGAATCGCTTTTCCCAGGCCAGCTGGTTCTGTTCGGCTTCGGTAATGTAAGAGCTAAAATAGGCGATATTTAGCACCAGCCAGTTGAGAAAATTCGCGGGGAAATAGGTAGGGCGTACAAAGTCCACAAATAAAACTACACGGGTCTCGTTGGTATTGTTATGGACTTCATGGTCAAAGCAGTCATCAAAGATGATGACTTTGCCTTCTTCCCAGTGGAGTTTTTGGTCGTGGACGCGAATCCAGCACTTTTCGCGCTCCTTGGGGACAATTAGGCCCAGATGCAGGCGCAATACCCCATTATACGGTCCTCGGTGCGGGGGAATGTACTTCCCGGGCTCTAAAATAGAGAAGAATGCGGTCTTTATCCCGGGGATTTCTCGCAGCAGGCGCGCGGTTTCAGGACATTGGCGACAGTTAGCCTCGCTCCAATGCCCATACCCACAAAACATGAAAGTCTTCCACTGCTTATCCTGCGTAATGGTAGTGACTTCTGGCGTAATCTCATGAAAGGCCGGCAGCTCATCCTTGTAAGCCAAAATAGCATCCAGTTCTTTACGGATGGTTTGCCAGTTGTCTTCCAATTTTTTTGCCCAAGGAAAGAGATTGACATCATAGACGGGGGGATTGCCATGCACGGAAAAGCGGGCATTGACTTCCTCAACAAAGTCTATAAAAGCCTGCGTGACCCTTTCGCCGAAAGTGCGCGGCTGTTTGAGGGTCCCTTTATACACCTGTGCCATGCGACAAAGTTACACTGAAATCTCTGATAGGAGGCTCTGGTTCTAAGGAAGTTTATGGTTTGCGGGCCAGAAGGCCTGAAGGTAGTAGGTAGGTCCTCCTTTTTTACGCTGGAAGTCGGTTTCTATGGTGAGCCAGGGGGAAGGGAGATGGGGTAGGGTTACTTTTCCGCTCCAGTGGATTTGGGCGCCTTGGAGGAGGAGCTGCTCCTCGGAATAGGGCCATAGGAGTTCGTCGTCTGTGCGCAGGTGCAGGAGACCTTGGGGTTGGAGGATGTGGTGATAGAGTCGGAGGAAGCGGGGGTGGGTCAGGCGATGTTTAGCTTGGCGGGGCTTGGGGTAGGGGTCTGGGTGGACCAGCCATATTTCGGAGACCTCCCCCGCCGCAAAGGTGGCCTCTAAAAGCAAGGCATCCCCTTGCCAGAAAAAGACATTGGGGAGGTGCAGGGTTTCAGCAGCACGTACGGCGGCGTATAAGCGGTCTGCTTTCCGATCCATGCCAATGACCAGCACCTCGGGCAGGAACTTAGCCAGGGCTATGGAAAAGTCGCCTTTACCGCAGCCTACCTCTAGGATGAGGGGGGTTTCTTCCGAAAAGCCTAACTGTTGGCGCCAGTGGCCGGGCGGGGGAACTTTTTCGCCATAGAGGGCATAAGGGCTAGCCCAGTAGCGGCGCTTTTTTTCCAGCTTACCCAGCATGGGGGTAAGGGGGAGTTTATGTTAGGGGCGTTCGGGTACCAGGTCTTTTCGGCGGATGAGCCAATCTTCACGCTGAGGGCCTGTAGAAATGGCCCACACGGGGAGGCCGGTATGCGCTTCAATCCAGCGGAGAAATGCCTCGTAGTTGGGATCGGAAAGGCTGGACCACCCGGGGAGCTCTTCGTAGAGGGGATTGTGGTCGGGACCGCCAATGCGCACTTTGATGGTGGGAAGTCCGGCGAGGACATCCCCCTTAGTAACGATGAGGGCGGTAACGCCGTTGATTTGGATGGCATATTGGAGGAGGGGGAGGTCCAGCCAACCGCATCGACGTAAGCGGCCGGTGGTGGAGCCGCGTTCGCCGCCCCGCTCTTGGAGCCAGGTTGCCAGCTCCCCCGTGATCTCCGTCGGAAAAGGCCCCGCTCCTACTCGCGTAGCATAGGCCTTAATCACGCCCCAGACCTGCCCTATCTGACGCGGCGAGACCAGCAGCCCCGCACATACCCCCGCCACCGTCGTGTGCGAAGAGGTTACATACGGATAACTCCCCGCAAACACATCCAGCAGCGTCCCTTGCGACCCCTCCGCTAAAATACGCCTATGCTGACGCAGCCACTCATAAGTCGAGACCCAACGCAACCGCCGCAAACTTTCCAAGGCCGCCCAAAAACTCTCCGGTATCTCCACCGGCGGCGCACCCGGAACCTGCTTCTGATGATAGGCAGTCAAACTCCATATCCGCTCTCGGTAGTCCGGCTTCTCCAAGTCCCCCACCGAAATCCCCCGACGCGCATACCTATCCGCATAGGCCGGACCAATGCCCCGCCGTGTCGTACCAATCTTCTCGGCTTCTTGCGAAACCTCCTCCAGCCACCGATGCACCGGCAAAATCAAATGCACCCCCCGCCCTAAAAAAAGCCGATCCTCCACTGAAACCCCCATCCTCTCCAAACCCGCTATCTCCCCCACGAGTATCTCGGGGTCTATTACTACACCGTCTCCAATCAGACATTGCACCGTGTCATGAAATATGCCTGCCGGTACCTGATGGAGGACGACTTTCTGGCCGCGATGATATAGCGTATGCCCTGCATTCGGCCCGCCTTGAAAGCGCGCCACCACCTCATACCCTCGCGCTAATGCATCCACCACCTTACCCTTCCCCTCATCGCCCCACTGCAAGCCTAAAACGACATCAACCTGCACTGGCCTCCAGCCGCTTCAAAGCTTCGTCCACCGTGTCAGTCACCACAAATACCGTATCTAACCGAGTAATATGCAGAAGATTACGCACATTCTGCGGCACCGCAGCCAAAATAAACTCCCCCCCTACCGAACGCGTCCGAGAAAATAACGTAATCAGCGACCCTAAGCCAGCACTATTGATATTGCGCACATGAGAAAGGTCCAGCACAATGTGCTTTTGGCCTTGCTCAAGGAGTTTGAGAACGGCATCTTTGAACTGCTGCTGGGTAGAGTCTCCCATGAGGGAACCTTCCAACCGAAAGATAGTAGCTGTACCCTGGACTTCTTGCGTATATATCATACTCGTGTCGGGATTGAAGTTGCTCATTTCCGGTCAAAGGTAGGGATTTTTTTGCGGTTGGAGCAGTTGGGTCGCTCACAGCTGGCGTAGATGACTAGGTCATGGCGCTTAGGGCGCATCCCAAAGAGTCGCCCTACCGACTCACTCACCAATCCCATCTGCGGATCACAGAACTCCTCAATCTCCCCGCAGTCCAGGCATATGAGATGATCATGCTGCTGGCGACCCAGACTCCGCTCATAAAGCATGCGCCCCTCCCCAAATAAGTACCGCCGCACCAAACCCGCCTCCACGAAAAGCTGCAAAGCATTGTACACGGTGGCTCGGCTAACTTTTATGCCTCGACCTAAAAGCTGATTGTACAACTGCTCGGCGTCAAAGTGATCCAGATGAAGGTAGATTTCTTTTAGGATGGCGTACCGTTCTCGGGTTTCCCGAAGGCCCCGGCTGCGGATATAGGTTTTCAGGGCGGCTTCAGCCGCATGGTAGGCATCTTGGGCAGAGGCAGACATCGCTTCAAAGAAAAGCAAAAGTTCGGAGTGAGGCGAGTTTTTGGAGGCCCAATTGGAAACTTACTCCTGGAAGGCTCTCTGGAGGTCTATAGGGGTGATTTTCTGCGGCTGGCCCTGGAAGCGGTCTCGGAGAAAAGCGATTTGAGCGGCGCGACGCAGCCAACCTATGAGATCAGCCCGGCTAAACCCTTCGGTTTTTTCAGCCCAGGTGGCCCAGTCTATGTCGCTTTCCACAGGAAAGTCTCGGGATGCCTGGCGTAAGATCAGCTCCCTTTCCCACACATCGGGCAGGGAAATATAGAGGCGATGGTCAATACGTTCGCTTCGTAGGAGGGCGCTTTCCAGCGCATGCCGGCGGTTCGTTAGACCCACTACCGCTACGGGCTTTTGTCGGTGCTTTAGCTCGTCTATTAGTAAGAGAAGCTGATTTGTCATGCCATTGAGCCAGGGGAGATTCGCTTCCCGGGAAGGGAAAAGGCTATCAAACTCTTCAAAGACGAGCACGACAGGGGCATGGCGGAGGGCTTTGTGAAAGATTCGCCGCAGCCGTCCCTCTGACTCTCCAAACCACATAGAAGCCAAGGCAGGCGTGTGAATGAAACGCGTAGGAAGCTGTCCTCCCTTTGAAAGAGCCCGAAAGAGGTAGCTTTTGCCCGTGCCGGGAGGGCCTTCCACGATAATCATCGGAGAGACCGAAACGCCATACTGCTTAGCCAAGGCAGGATAACGTAAGGGTAGATAAAGATGCTCAATCAGGAATTCTTTTTCGGTTTCCATGCCGTAGAGGCCGGGGAAGAGTTTCTCCCGCAGTTCGGCAAGGGAGATAGCTGGGGGATAAGTAGACTCAGAGGGAGATGGGGATGGCTCTTTGGGGATGCCGAGGTGGGTACGCACATAGGGAAGCTCCCACAAGCTATTGCCTAAGCGGCGCAAGAGCCGGCGCAGCCCCGCCGTATCATAATGAGAAAGCGGATACAGAGGTGCGAGGAGTTTCCTTTCGCGCGCTTCCTTCGCTAAAATCAGAAGCACGCGGCGATCGGCTTCGCTCAGGAAGCGCTCCAACTCCGCCCTCCTACTCATAAGTGGCGAGAGCGGGAATCGAACCCGCGACCTCAGGGTTATGAATCCTGCGCTCTTACCAACTGAGCTATCTCGCCCACCTATGGCAAATATACAGCCTTCCGTTTATCTGATGCCCCCTCGCCCAGGCCCTTTCTATAAACCCCCTCCCCCCACATAGCTGGATTCTTCTTATTTTTGCCTTGGAGAGATGCCGGAGTGGTCGAACGGGCCTGACTTGAAATCAGGTAGCCCGCTCAACGCGGGCTCGGGGGTTCGAATCCCTCTCTCTCCGCATGCAGCTCGTTACGCTTGAACAGTTCATTGCCGATCGCCAGCAAGAAATCGAGGGAGCCAGCGGTGCCCTCTCCAAAATCCTGCGCGACCTTTCCCTGGGCGCTAAACTCATTAGCTTCCACCTCCGACGAGCCGCCCTCTCCGGCATCCTCGGCGAACTTGGCCTTACCAACATCCAAGGCGAATCCGTCCAAAAATTAGACCACCTCGCAAACACCCTCTTCCGCCACCTTTTTGCTAAAAATCCTCACATCGCCGGTTTCGCCTCCGAGGAAGATGACACCTTCACCCCCCTCAACCCAAATGGAAAATATGTCATCCTCTTAGACCCTTTGGACGGCTCCTCCAACATTGATGTCGGCGTCCCCGTGGGAACCATCTTTTCCATTTATCGGCGCAAGACGCTCCCCGGAAGCCCCTGCACAGAGGCGGACTTCTTACAAGGGGGGCGTGCCCAGGTAGCCGCAGGCTATGTGCTCTATGGCACCAGCACCCTCCTCTTTTACACCACCGGCAAAGGCGTACATGGCTTTACCTTAGAACCCGCCGCAGGCGACTTCATCCTTTCTCACCCCGACGTGCACATGCCCGAAAAAAGTAGCTACTACTCCTTCAACGACAACCAGCTCCACGAGTGGCATCCAGCCCTCCAAGAGTTTATCCAGACCTTCCACCAAGAAAATCGCCAAAGCCCTAAGCCCCAGTCCCTCCGCTATGTAGGATCCCTGGTAGCAGACTTTCATCGCAATCTTCTCAAAGGCGGCTTTTTCATGTACCCAGGCACCGTCGCTAAACCCGAAGGCAAACTGCGCCTTCTATATGAGGCCTATCCCATGGCCTGGCTCATAGAAGAGGCCGGCGGCGCCGCCACCAACGGCATACAGCCCATCTTAGACATCCCACCCACCAAAATCCATCAGCGCACAGCGCTCTTCCTCGGGCCTAAGAGCTTCTTGGAGAAAATCGCTCAAACTCTCTCTACTCATGTCTCTGTGGCAAAGGTTTAAGCGGGCTATTCGGGCGCTTTTTGGCAAAGCCGTAGAAGCCATTGAAGACCCCCGCCTCATCCTTGAACAAAATATCCGCGACCTGAATGACCAGGTCCCCAAAATGAACCAGCACATCGCCTCCGTCAAAGCCACCGTCACCCTTCTTGAACGCGAACTGAACAAGTCCAAAAAAGAGTACGAAGAGCTGATCGCTCGGGTCAAAGCCGCCCTGGCCCAAAACCGCGAAGACCTGGCCGAACAGTACGCCCTGAGAATAGAAAAGCTCAAGCAGTCTATTGCGCAGACGCAGGTAGAGCTGGAAGCCGCTCAGAAAGCCTACGAAAAAGCCTTAGAGATCAAAAAGCTCTTCCTGCGAGAGAAAGAACGGAAGATTCAAGAGGCGCGGGCCGCCCTTCAGCAGTATGAGCGGGCGCAATGGCAGGCTAAGATCGCCGAGGTCTTTGAGCAGTTTGAGGTGGGAGGCATTGACCAGACCCATGACGAGATGGTACGTCGCCTCCAAGAAAAAGCCGCCCAAAATGAAGCCCGTTTAGAACTCGCTCTGGACTCCATTGACACCTCCAAGCTCAAAATAGAAGAAGAAATGGAGCGCATCCAAGCCAAAGAGTCCCTCAGTCGTCTGAAAGCCGAACTGGGCTTAGAAATGCCCCCCAAACCCACCAGCTCCGAACCTACACCGCCCACCTCCCCCTCCGATAAAGAGCCTCCCTCTAAGGAGCCTCTCCTATAGCCTATGCCCTATACGCCCGAAGAGTACGAAAAGCTCAAAGCCGCCTACAAAGAAGAACTGCGACAACGCAAAGCCATCTTAGAGGCAGCACGTCAGGCCCACCCGCGCCAAAAAGCGGAATGGCATCTGGCCCAAATGCAATCCGCCTTAGAAGCCCTCGGATATAGCTTAGAACCGCCCCTTGCGCCCTCCGAGCCTACCCCCTCGCCACAAGAAGTCAAGGAACCCTCTTCTACAGAGCCCCCTTCTCCCCCTGAGACTAAGACGCTCTTTTGAGCCTGCGCATCCTTCAGCTGACTCCAAAGCCCAACTATCCGCCCCGCGATGGAGGGGCCTTAGCCAGCCTCCACTTTGTGGAAATGTGGCTTCGTCTGGGATGGCAGGTGGAGACCCTAGCTATGAGCACCCCGAAACATCCCGCCCCACCTCAAACGCCCTTCCCCCAAAAGACTCTCTTCGTAGATACCACCCCTCGCCCCTGGCCCGCTATCAAAAATCTCCTTTTCTCTCAGCGCCCCTACCACGTGGAGCGCTTCTGGAGTCCCGATTATCAAGCCGCCTTAGCCGAAACCATAGCCTCTTTCAAGCCCCACCTGATCCAAGTAGAGTCGCCTTATCTGACCCCATACGTGGAAAAGCTTCCGCTCCCCCGCATCTATCGACTCCACAACATAGAATACCTCATCTGGGAGCGCTTAGCCCAAGAAAAACCCTGGCCCCTACGTCTCTACCTTTCCTTGCAGGCCCGGCGCATCCGCTCTTATGAAACGCATATTCTTCCCACCTATCAGGGTCTTATCCCCATTTCCGAAAGAGAGCTCGCCTTTGTGAAGGCGAGTGGTTACCGGGGAGCCGTAGAGCTTATTCCGTATGCGATTGATGTAGGAGCCTATGCAGCGCCTCCCCTCCGAAAGCAAAACCCCCGCATAGGGTTCATTGGCGGACTGGACTGGCTGCCCAACCTTGCCGGCATAGAGTGGTTTCTGAGGCGGGTATGGCCGGAATTTGCTCGGCGGCACCCGCAGGCCCAGCTATCCATTGCCGGCCGAAACTGCCCGCCCCGTCTCTACCGGTATGCCAGCCCCCAAGTCCGCATCTTAGGCGAAATCCCCGATAGCAAAGCCTTCCTCTACGAGCACGATATTCTCATTGTGCCGCTTTTTTCGGGGAGCGGTATCCGAATCAAGATCATTGAAGGTTGGGCCGCAGGCCGAGCTATCCTCTCTACCAGCATAGGAGCAGAAAACTTAGTTTGCCAGCCCGGACGCGACCTTCTCATTGCCGATGATGAAAAGGGGTTTCTAAATGCTCTGGAAGCTCTCTATACGGATGCTTCCCTCCGACAAAAGCTCGCCCACCATGGCCGCCTTTTAGCCGAGACCATGTATAACCGAGAGTCGCAGCTGCCTCGGTTTCGGCGCTTTTATGAGCAGGTAGCGCATGGATAGGCCTTCGTTTCGGGTGGTAGGGCTCATGGCTGGCAGCTCTCATGATGGCTTAGATATAGCCCTAGTACGGTTTTGGTCCTCCCAGGGCTATTGGCGCTACGCCCTCCTTTCGGCCGAAACCGTCCCCTATCCCCCCTCTCTAAAGGACGCCCTTCACCAAACCCTCCACCTGCCTGGCGAAGCCCTCCTCAAACTTAGCATTCTCTACACCGACTGGACAGCGCATATCCTTCGGGAAAAGCTCCAGGGACAGGTATTTGATCTCATTAGCTGGCATGGGCCGACCGTATTTCATCAGCCAGCGGGAGGGCTTACTTGGAGCTTAGGGGATTCCGAGAGGCTGAGGGCTCTCACAGGAAAGCCGGTCGTGACGCACTTTCGGGCTCGGGACATAGCTCTGGGTGGTCAAGGCGCACCGCTTATTCCTCATGCCGATGCCCTCCTCTGGCCCGAATATGAAACCCTCCTCAACCTCGGCGGCATCGCCAACATCACCCACTGCCCTACCTACACAGCCTTTGACATCACCCCTTGCAATCAGCTCCTCAACGCCTTAGCCCAGCAACTCCATCCACCTCTCCCTTATGACCCCCATGGAACTTTCGCCCGACAAGGACAGCTCATCCCCCCTCTCCAAGAAACCTTCGCTTCAGCACCCGTTTTTCAGAGTCCTACTCCCACCGCCATCACGAATGAAATCGTCCATACGCAGTTTATAGCCCCCTTTCTGGCTTACCCCGCTCCCGCCCAAGACAAACTCCACACCGCTGTCCATGCTATCACTACCCGAATTAGCCAGACCCTCCGAGACCTTTCCTGCCAAAAAGTTTATCTCACCGGAGGCAGCGCATGGAATACCTATCTCGTGGAAACCATTCAGAGGCTTTCGCCCTGTACCTGTCTTTTAGCTCCAAAGGAACTGGTGGATTTCCGCGAAGCCATTGGATTTGCGTTTTTGGGACTTTTGCGATACCTCGGGCAAGATAATCTCTTCGGTTTCTGGACGCAGACCCGGCAAAATCAGTGCGCGGGCCTCCTTAGCCTGTGAAAGTTTCCTTGAGTTATACTATTTCCTGGCACAGACTTTCTTTTTAGGCGGTACCTACCCCTACCGCCCCCACCCCACAGGGCGGGGGCGCTCAAAATGTCCCTCTTACCACTCGCAAACCCTCTACAGAAAATTGGGTATTACATCCCCCCACTCCCTACACCCTCTCCCCCCTTCTCAAGGGGGGAGAGGGTCGGGGTGAGGGGGGATCATACACCCATGTGCCGTGCCCCTTCGGCGTCCTCCTCGTGACCTTATACCAAATTTTAGCAAAGGGGTTCTGAATGGGAAGAGGAACATGGAGGGCGGCGGCCAGCGCCCTTTGGGCGCTGGCCGCCGCTGTGAGGCCGCGCCCGCCCGCAGGGCGGGCGCGGCCATCTCCTCTTCGCATTAAGAAACCCTTGGTCTCAAAATGGTATTAGGAGCTACAAAAAGCGCAGCGGCTCGGAAAGAGCGCTCCTTGCCACTTGAGGGACTTTTTGGGCCCCTCTATAACCCCCTCTTAGCTCTCTAGCGGAATAGCTAACAGCGGATAAGAAAGGTGCTGCGCCACATTCTCCGTAATACTCCCAAAGAGAAACTGCGCTAACCCCTTCCGACCATGCGTCCCCATAATCAGCAGGTCCGCCTTCTCGCTCTCCATAGCCTGCCGAAGCCCCTCCTCCACCGAAATGTCATTATACACTTTCAGCTCCCAAGGATCATAACTGACCTCCCCACGCAAACGTTCCACAAACTTCTGAATGGTCGGCGTATCATAAAACACATACGGCGTATTGATAACCGATAAAATCACCCGAACTCCCGCCCAGGGCTTGAGAAACTCCAGCGCCTTTTGAATGACGATGAGCGACTTATCTTCAAAAATATCTACGGGAAGCAAGACCTTTTCGTAGGGTTTGTAAGTGTTTTTGGGGTGGATGGCGAGTACGGGCACCGGGCTATGACGAATCACCCGAGCGGTATTAGTCCCAAAGAGTCCCCCATGCCAAATACTTGTCGCTCCTCGCGTCCCCATTACAACGAGTCCTACCCCCGGGTACTTCTCTATATAATCCGACACCCGCCACACCGTATAGTCTGCTAAAAGATGGGCATGGAGTTCCACACCCTCTCTCTCCTCAGAACGCGCATACTCAGCCAAATGCTTGACAAGTTCCTCCCGGATTCGCCGATCCATTTCTACATCCACGACAGCCGAAAGGCCCCCCTGATAAGCAATGCTGGCATAGGGCCGATCATATACATGCACCACGTGAATAGCGGCTTGGTGCTTCTTGGCTATAGCCAAGGCATACCGATACGCCTGACGCGCTGTCTCGGAAAAGTCTGTAAGGTGCAGGATGGATTTCATACCAACGCGAACTTACACAAAACTTCCCACACCCGAGGAGATGGCCTTGGCAGTTTATAGCCACCTAAGGGGAGCAAGCCGTTATCTTTTTGGGTTTGGGCCGCCCTGGCAAAGAGTCTATTCTACCCTCGCACGAGAATTCGCTTGATCTCGGGGAAGCCGGCGGCTCGGAGAGCTTCGGCTAAGGCCGCCACTCGGTAGCGGACTTCTTCCCGCACCAAAGGGTCCTTGATAATGACGGTAAGCCCATGCT
>Ga0068705_10001667_pt1 | contig 11144 bp, 11 predicted proteins | sample YNPMSTMetaG_FD_65631 | JGI IMG/M metagenome (GOLD analysis project Ga0068705, IMG submission 65631) | Anoxygenic and chlorotrophic microbial mat microbial communities from Yellowstone National Park, USA - YNP MS-T MetaG | ecosystem: Environmental > Aquatic > Thermal springs > Hot (42-90C) >... | reverse complement strand
TTATATATTGGGACAACCAGGAATGGGATTTAGAATAGCTATGCAAACACTTGATGGAGGAAGAATAGGGATAGCATCTCAAGCTCTCGGAATTGCTCAAGGTGCTCTTGATGAGGCTATAAAATATGTAAAAGAGAGAGAACAGTTTGGTAAACCTATTGCTGTAAATCAAGGTCTACAGTGGTACATAGCAGAGATGGCAACAAGAGTTGAAGCAGCAAGACTTTTAGTTTATAATGCTGCAAGATTAAAAGATGCTAAAAAACCATTCAGCAAAGAGGCTGCTATGGCTAAGTGGTACGCTTCAGAAACTGCAACTTTTGTATCTCATAAGGCTATACAGTTATTTGGTGGATATGGTTATACAAAAGACTATCCAGTTGAAAGATTCTATAGGGATGCAAGGATTACAGAAATATATGAAGGTACTTCAGAAGTACAAAAAATGGTAATTGCTGCTAATGTTTTAAAGTAGGAATAGGAGGAAGATATGGCTATAAATAATATAATTGTTTTAATAAAACAAGTTCCTAATACTAATGAAATAAAGATAGACCCAAAAACAGGTACTTTGATAAGAGAAGGAATACCAAGTATAATGAATCCTGATGATAAGCATGCTCTTGAAGAGGCTTTAAGGATAAAAGAAAAAACAGGTGCAACTGTTACTGTTATTACAATGGGTCCAGCTCAGGCTGAAAAAATACTTATAGAGGCATTAGGTATGGGTGCTGATAAGGCTTATCATTTGACTGATAGACTTTTTGCTGGTGCTGATACATGGGCTACTGCTTATACTTTAAGTTCAGCAATAAAAAAATTAGGTAATTTTGATATAATTTTTGCAGGTAGAGAGGCTATAGATGGTGACACTGCTCAAGTAGGACCACAAGTTTCAGAAATGCTTGAAATACCTCAAGTAACTTATGTTAAGAGTGTTGAAATAAAGGACAATAAACTTAAAGTTAAAAGAGCATTAGAAAACGGATACTATGAGATCGAGGTTCAAACTCCTGTTTTACTTACTGCTATAAAGGATCTTAACACTCCAAGATATCCGAATGTAGCAAGACTTGCAGATGTTTTCTCTAATAAAAATGAGTATATAAAACTACTTACAGCAAGTTCATTGGATGTTGATACTAATCTTCTTGGTCTTAAAGGTTCACCTACTCAAGTTTTTAAAAGCTTCTCACCTACTATAAAGAGAGAGGGTGAGATTCTTAGTGGAAGTGTTAAAGAATCTGTATCAAAACTTAAAGCAAAACTAAAAGAAAGGCACTTAATTTAGGGGGTGAAAAATGGAAAATTATAGAGGAATACTAGTATTTATAGAACAAAGAGAGGGTGAACTTCAAAATGTTGGTCTTGAACTATTAGGTGAAGCAAGAAAAATAGCTGGAAAGATTGGTGTTGAGGTAAGTGCTCTTTTGATAGGTCATAAAGTTGAAAAACTTTCTTCTACTCTGTTTGAATATGGTGCTGATAATGTTTATTTAGTTGATGATAAGTCTTATAACTACTATGTTACTGATCTTTATGCTCATGTTTTTACAGAGGCTATAAAACAATTAAAGCCAGAAATAGTTCTAATAGGTGCAACTAGTATAGGTAGGGACTTGGCTCCTAGAGTTTCAGCAAGGTTACATACTGGTCTTACTGCTGACTGTACATCTCTTGATGTTGATGTTGAGAAAAGACTTTTATTACAGACAAGACCTGCTTTTGGTGGTAATGTTATGGCAACTATAATATGCCCTAATTACAGACCTCAAATGTCTACTGTAAGACCAGGAGTTATGGAAAAGAAATATGAAAAAGGTAGAACTGGTAAGGTTGTAGAATTAAATATTCCAAAGATTGAATCAAAGTTAAAAGTCTTAAACGTTGTTAAAGAGGCTAAAAAGTCTGTTTCATTAACTGAGGCTAAGATAATAGTTGCAGGTGGTAGAGGTGTTGGTTCAAAAGAAGGCTTCAAGCTTATAGAGGACCTTGCAAAAGCATTAGGCGGTGAGGTTGGAGCATCAAGGGCAGCTGTTGAAGCAGGCTATATAACTAAGGACCATCAGGTTGGACAAACAGGTCAGACTGTTAAACCAGAACTTTATATTGCTTGTGGTATATCAGGTGCTATTCAACACTTGGCTGGTATGCAGTCATCAAGAACGATAATTGCTATAAACAAAGACCCTAATGCACCTATATTTAAAGTTTGTGATTATGGTATAGTGGGAGAAATAAAGGAAGTTATTCCTGCTCTCCTAGAAGAATTAAAAAAATAATTTAGGAGGATTTGATGGATATTATTGGAGTTACTATTGATAATATCAAAGTTGGAGATAAAGCTTTAATAAGAAAAACTATAACAGAAGCTGATATTCTTCTGTTTTCAGCTGTTTCAACAGATGCCAATCCTGCTCATATAGATGAAGAGTATGCTAAGACAACAATTTTCAAAAAGAGGATTGCTCATGGTGCTTTAACAAGTAGCCTTGTTTCAGCAGTACTTGGAATGAAGTTGCCAGGACCTGGTACTATATATATAAGTCAATTATCTAAGTTTCTTGCCCCTGTGTACATAGGTGATACTATAACTGCCATTGTTGAAGCAAAGGAAGTTAACACTGAAAAGAATAGAGTAGTTTTTAGGACATACTGTGAGAACCAAGATGGGAAAGTTGTAATGGATGGTGAAGCAGTAGTAATGCCACCTAAGAAAAAATAGAGACTTTTCTAATTTTGCCCTGAGTCTTTCTCAGGGCTTTTAGAATATCTATCTCTTAAATCTTTATGAAGACTGATTTTAAAATTGGTAATTACTTAAAATATTCCACTTAGTTATAATTATAAAATTGAATTAAAATATTGTATTTTAAAATTGGCAATTTTTTAAATTGCACAATTTTTAAGAGAAATTATATTAAGTTACTTTACTTAAGAGATTGTTTAAATTGAACTACCTTTAATAAAAATTGTTTTAAAGTATTAAAATCTTTAAAAAAGATTAAAAATAAAATCAATAAGATAATCTTATATTTTTTTAATAAATATTCTTTTTAATATTTTGTAAAAAATTAGTTTTAATTAAAATTTATTATATTAATTAATCACAATATTTATATAAAAGACTACAAAAAAATACAAAATTTTTCTAGAAAAAATAAACTTTACTTTAAAATTTTTTAAAAAAATTTTAATCAATTTTTTTGGCATAAAATAATATTTTTGATTTTTAAAGGTTTACTAAGCTACTCTTCTAAAGTTTACAAATGTTATCTAGATAAAATTAAGCACTTCAGAGAGTTTTTTTATAACAATTTGATCATTTCCAAACTCTTTTTTAAATCTTTCCCTTGAAAATATACCTTCTTTTGCAATAAACTTTATACCAAAATTATAAGCTCTCTCCCCATCTTTAAGAGAATCCCCAATAAAAATTACATCATCTTTAGAAAAACCAGTAACTTTAAGAAAATATAAAAAATGGTCAGCACCCTTTTCAAAATTATCTCTATGCCCCATAACAACATCAAAAACTATGTTTTCCTTTTTTAAAAAATTGTATATAACGTCCTCGAAATTACCTGACGATATACCAATTTTTATATTTTTTTTCTTAAGTTCATTAAGTGTATATAAAGAGTCATCATCTATTCTTTCATTTTCAATACCTTTTAATTTTTCTCTCTCAAAATCTTCTACTATCTTCTTATTGTCTTCACCATTTGGGTTAATAATCTCAATTTGTCTTAAAAAAGCAACACCAGATGTCTCAATATAAAGTCTTTCAGCTTCTTCAACAGGTATTCCTAAATACTTGTTTATAATTTTACCTGCAACTTTTTTGAAGTGCTCCATCGTATCTATAAGTGTCCCATCAAAGTCAACTATAACACCTTTTATTCTCATAATACTTTCCTATTAAAATAAAAAATAAACTTAAAATTTATATAGTCTAAAATAAAGATTACAAAAATCTTTTTAAAATTTTAAAAAAAATTTTAAATAAGATATTTTTTTGTTAATTTTACTATGTATATAGAGAAAACAGGAGGAATAATGAAAAAAATTATAGTTCTATTTGTTATGCTATTATTGATAGCATATTGTAGTAAAAAAGGTGCATCAACACCTAACGATGCAGTACAAGCAATGTATAATGCTGTTATCAAGAGCGATGGTGGTGCATTCTATGATACACTATCTAAAGAATCTGCTGATAACATGGAAAAGATGTTTAAAGGTATGTTCCAGTTTGTACTACAAATGAGTAAACAAAGTGGTCAACAAAATGAACAAACTAAAATGATGGAAGAGTTAAACAATGTAAATGGAAGAGACTTTTTTGTAAAACTTTTTGCTCAACCTGATGTTTCTAAATCTATGAAAGATAAAACAGGAGAAAAGTTTGAAATAGTTGACACAAAAATAGATGGTGATAAAGCAGTTGTAAAAACAAAAACAGGAGATAAAGAAGAAGATATTGAAGTTGTAAAAGAAAATGGTGTATGGAAGATAAAGTTTGACTTAAAAGAAAAAGAAAACTAAATATGACTTTAAGACATCCATGGCTTTATGTCATGGTTGTTTATCTAAATCTAAAAATTATAAATTAATTAGTCAATATTTAAAAAGTAGATCTAATCATTAAAATATAAAATATTTAACTAATTTTTGTGTTTCTGTGCAGGCTCAAAATAAAGATATAAATGTGGTATAATTTATTAAAAAACTTTAATTTTTTATAAGACTTTATACTCATTTAAAGACTAAAAAATCAAGATTTTTTAAAAAAAAATAAATTTTACTTTAAAATTTTTTAAAAAATTTCATCAATTTTTCTTGGTATAAACTAGTAGTTTTTAGTTTTTAAAATCTAAGTACTCATGTATGTTAAAGTTTTAACTGTCAATATTGTATTTTCTAAGTTTTCTATATAAACAAGTTCTTTCTATCTTTAGAAGTTTTGAAACATCTTTTTTACTCTTACATTTACTTAAAACATACAAAAGATATTCTTTTTCTTTAGACTCCAAATACTTTTTTAGTGGTATAATTTCATAATTGTTTAAAGTTAATCTCTTATTGGTTTTAAGATACTTTATAATATCATCTTTGTTTATCTGTTTACTCTCAGCCATTATTATAGATCTTTCAACAATATTTTTAAGTTCTCTTATATTACCAGGCCAATCATAATCAATGAGCAAGTCAATAGCATCCTGAGTAAAGGTTACATTTTTACCTATTTCTTTTACAAAATGGTTAAGGAAAAAAGGTATATCTTCTTTTCTTTCTCTAAGAGGTGGAAGACTTATGTGAATAACATTTAATCTATAAAAGAGGTCTTGCCTAAAACTACCTTTTGCTATTTCTTCTTCCAAGTTTTTATTAGTTGCTGCTATAATACGTGCATTAAGTCTCTTTTCTTCATTTGATCCTAAAGGAGTAAACTTTTTATTTTCAATAACTTTTAACAGTTTTGCCTGTAAGTTAACAGGTATTTCTGTAATTTCATCAAGAAAAATGGTCCCACCATCAGCAATATCAAACTTTCCTTTTGTATCTTTATATGCCCCAGTAAAAGCACCTTTCTTATATCCAAAGAGTTCACTCTCAATCAAATTTTCAGGTATAGCAGCACAATTTATATCAACAAATGGAGAATTTTTATTAGAAGACAACCTATGAATAGTTTCTGCTACAACCTGTTTACCAGTTCCATTTTCACCAGTTATTAATACATTGGCATCTGTTTTAGCAGCAATTTTAATTATTTTGTCTATATTTTCAGAGACCTCACTAACACCCTTAATATACTTTAAAGATGGTGTTATATTTTTAAGTAATGTGTTTTCTTCTTCAAGTGTTTTTAGCTTAATTGCATTGTTTATAACCTTTAATATCTTCTCGAGAGAATCTGTCTTCTCAACATAATCAAAAGCACCTAATTTTATAGCCTCAACTGCTAATTCTATATCTTTTCTACCTGAAAATATTATAACTTCAGAGTTAAAACTGGTTTTTATTTCTTTTAGTATTTCAATCCCATTTTTACCTGGAAGATTAAGGTCTAATAAAACAATATCGATAGGGTATTTGTAAAAAGAAGACTTGGCACTACTCCAGTCACCAGAAATTAAAACTTCAAATGAATTTTTTTTAAGAAAACTATTTAACAACTCTTGGACACTTATATCATCATCAATAACCAAGATAGACCTATTCACAAATTACTCCATATTAAATATATCCTGTCTCTTCTCTAACTTTTTCGAACCTGAAGCACCAAACAAAGGGCTTTTTTCAAGGTTAGCAATCATCCTTTCAAGTCTAAAGAGTATAAGATTTATTTGTGACATAGCCCGAGGTGTATTATAATTTATTGTATCAGTTAAAGTCTTAAAATTATTCAGTAATAGATTAACTCTTGCCAAAGAAGTCTTAACCTCATTTGACATTATATCCTCACCTGCTGCCAATATAGCATTTATCTGTGATGTCATCCTCTCAATATTAACCCTTACAGTATTACTACCTATAACAGAAAATATTCCACCTTGACTCAACTGCATAGAAAATATGCTAAGATAGTATGTAAGATTAGTCAAGTTTCGTATAAAAGGCCCTTTTGGGTCTAATAAAGTAGTAATATTCTCAATTAATGGTTCAACCTTATCTAATAATAGGATTTTTTTATCTTTTTCTTTTATGCCTGATAAAGAAAGCAAAAAAGAACCTTCATACATATGATTAGAAGGTATTATATCTCCCTCTGTTTTAATTGGATAGTATTCATTACCTGGAGTTATTTTGATAGTAATACCACCCAAAAAACCAAACATAGGAGGTATGAAAATTATTGTACTATCTTCTCTTATCTTGTTTAAATAGTCATTATATATAAAAAACTCTATCTTGACTCTATTGTCATCAGTTATAGTGTATCCTTTTATCTTACCTATAGGTGTATCAGGACCCATTAATAGTATATCTTGACCAGTATTTACATCTTTTACAGTATTGATTATTGTATAGAAAGTTGTTTTAGAGTAAAGTATTTTTTTTTGCTTAGCAAACAAAACAAGAATAGTTACTATTATAAAAAAACCTATAAATATAAATGTTATTGATAATTTTTCGATTTTTTTTATTTTACTCACACTCAAAAACCTTTATGAGACTAGATTATATTTAAATATAACTAAATTTTAATTAGAATTTGATAAACATATTTTATTATATTTTATATTTAATATTTTGACTTTCTGGGTTAAGAAAATGAGTGAAAAAAGGTCTTATTTAAGAGTAAATAAAAGTTTTTATTTACAATTTAAAATAAGGGGTAAAGAAGAAGTATACGAAGCAACAACTTATGACATAAGCCTTGGTGGAATAGGTTTTTTTTCACCTGTTGAAATAAATGAAAACTCAATACTCCATATAAGAATGAATGTTCCAGGTTTTGATGAGGCACTTGCATTAAGAGGTATAGTAAGATGGAAAAAAAAAGTTGATGATAAGAAGACATTTCTTGGTGTTGAGTTTTATAATATAGATTCTAAAGAGAGAGATATAATCTTAAAATCTTTGAGAGAAGAAAATGCTCAAGAAAACACTAATCAAATTAACTAAATTAATTTTATTTGTTTTAGTTTATTCATTTTCATATTCCCAGAATATAGGTATTTTTTTTACTCACAAAGACAATGTTTTAGAAAAAATCATAAGTCAAATAAATGACTCAAAGAAAACAATACATATATGTGTATTCGAAATAAACCATGAAAAAATAATAGAAAGTCTTATTAAAGCAAAAAAAAGAGGAATAGATGTTAAAATGGTTATAGATGACAGAGAAAAAAACTCAAAAGAGGTCAACCTTCTTAGGACTAATAAAATACCAATAGTATTTGATAATAAAAGGTCTTACATGCATAATAAGATTTATATATTTGACCAAGAAACAGTGATTACTGGTAGTTTAAATCTTACATACAATGATATTAACAACAACAGAAATAATATTGTAGTAATAAAAGACAATAAATTAGCAGAGAGATACGAAGAAGAGTTTAGAGAAATGTTTGATAACAAAATATTTGGCAAAGGAGAAAAGTCAAAAAACTATTATTTTAAGGTTGATGAGACTGATATTAATGTATTTTTTTCACCTGAAGATAATGTTGATAGAATAATTATAGACACAATAGGTAAGGCAAAAAAATCTTTAAAAATAGCAGCATTTGCATTAACCCATAAAAAAATAATTGAAAAAATAAGAGAAATAAGTAAAAAAGCAAGTGTAGAGATAATACTTGATAAGTCTCAATCCAGAAATAAAGATAGTATTTATCAAGAAAATGACTTAAAAAAACTTATAAAGATCTATAATGGTAAAGGTAAAATGCATAACAAGTTTATAATTATTGATGATAAAAAAGTGATAACAGGCTCATTTAACTTTTCAAAGAATGCAACTGAGAAAAATGATGAGAACATTCTAATTATAACCGATAATAATATAGCAAAATTATATGAAGAAGAGTTTAAAAGAATAGAAAGGGACAGTGAATAGAATATTTGGAGAAAATATTATGAATAAAGAAAAGTTTGAAGAAGTAAATCAACAGATAAAAGATATAATAAAGGCATATTTGGATGACCCTTTCTTGATACCAATAGACAGAAAATTATCTTCTTTGTATGAAAGGCTAAAAAAAAGTTTAGGTAATCTTGCTAAAGAAGACTTATATATAAAAGAAATAGTAGAAAAAATGCAATATTCTCTTGACAGTATTGTATCTGGTGATATTTCGTACATTACTGATGCCAATAAAGACAGTTTTCATATGTTATTATGGAACCTCCACCAGTATCTTATAAAAAATATATATCCAAAAATGGAGTAGATATGTGTGGAATAGTAGGTTATACTGGAAATAAAAAGGCAAAAGACATAATAATTACAGGGCTAAAAAACCTGGAATATAGGGGGTATGACTCTGCAGGAATATGTATATATGAGAATAATGAATTACTTATATTTAAAGATAAAGGAAGAATAAAAAACCTTATTACTCTTATTGATGGTATACCATTAGACGCAAAGTCAGGCATAGGTCATACAAGATGGGCAACACATGGGGAGCCAAACAAAATAAACTCACACCCTCATAAAGACTGCAAGAATAATATAGCAATAGTACATAATGGTATAATAGAAAATTATTTAGAAATAAAAAAGTTTCTTGAAAGTAAAGGACATGTCTTTATCTCAGAGGCAGACTCTGAAGTAATAGCACATCTTATAGAAGAGTTTTACGAAGGAAGCTTCAAAGAAGCATTTTTCAGTATGTTAAAGGTAATAGAAGGTGCATATGCAATACTTGCCATGGATAAAAACTCACCAAATATGATAATAGGGGCAAGAAAAGGAAGTCCTTTAATATTAGGTATAGGTAATGGTGAAAATTTTTTAGTTTCAGACCCTAATGCGATAGTTGGATATACATCTAATGTAGTATATCTTGACGATGGAGAAGTAGTAGTAATAAGAGAAAATGAATTTGAAATTCTTGATCCTGTATCAAAGAAGACAATAGATAAAAAGGTTGAACAAATAAATTGGTCTATAAAAGAGATAAGCAAAGATGGATATCCTGACTTTATGTTAAAAGAGATATTCGAACAACCACAGACTGTAAAGAATGCTTTTAGGGGAAGAATTAATCTAAATGAAAACACTGTTAAGCTTGGGGGAATAAGGCTTCTACCAGATGAAATTAAAGATATTGAAAGAGTTTTTTTCCTCTCTTGTGGCACATCATGGCATGCTAGTATATATGCCAAATATGTTATGGAAGACATTGCCAAGATATTTTCTCAGTTTGAATATGCATCAGAGTTTAGATACAGAAATCCATTAATAACAAAAAAAGATGTTTTCTTTTTTATAAGTCAATCAGGAGAAACTGCTGATACTTTTGCAGCATTAAAACTTGTAAAACAGATGGGTGGGAAGACATTAGGTATAACAAATGTGGTTGGAAGCTCAATAGCAAGGGAGGCTGGAGAAGGAGTATATACACATGCAGGTCCTGAGATAGGTGTTGCATCAACCAAGTCTTTTACTTCTCAACTAGTTGTATCTCTATTGGTATCACTATATTTTGCAAGATTTAGAAATACTATAAATTATGAAAAAGCATCTAAAATAATTCAAGACATAAACAGGCTGCCAGAACTAATTGACAATTTCTTAAAGAATAACAACGATTTTATAAAATCAATATCATTTAAATATAAAGACATAACAAATACTTTATATCTTGGAAGAGGTTTAAATTACCCTATAGCACTAGAGGGTGCTTTAAAACTTAAAGAAATATCGTACATACATGCAGAAGGATACCCAGCAGCAGAAATGAAGCATGGCCCAATAGCACTTATAGATAAAAACTTTCCAGTATTTGTCATTGCAACAGAAGAGTTATATGATAAAATGATATCTAATATAGAAGAAGTAAAGGCAAGGGGTGCAAGAGTAATAGCAATAGCAAATGAGGGTGATCAAAAGATAAAAAACCTGGCAGATGATGTAATATTTGTTCCAAAAGTAGAAACTCATGTACAACCAATTATAAACGTAATACCATTACAACTTATTGCTTATTATATAGCAAGTTTTAAGGGTAAAGACGTAGATAAACCAAGAAATCTTGCAAAGAGTGTAACTGTAGAATAAAAAATTTGTTGATATTATTTAAATCAATCTTTTCCTATTAAAAACTATGTTGATATTAATTAAAACTAATTGTTTAAATTCTTGCATTTTAAGAAAAATTATATTAAGTTATTTATTATTTAAAATATTGAAATTAAAATCAATAAGATAATCTAGTATTTTTTTCTTACAAAAAAGTTAGTTTTAATTAAGATGACTTATGTAAATAATCACAAAAACTAAATTAGAATCATTAATAAAATCAGGTATTTTTAACAATGTTATCTATACTCTTTCTATTAAAACACAATTTTAAAACATTTTTACAATTAAATGAGATATTTAACCAATAACTTTTTTAATTTCTCTCTTATAAACTATTATTAAGTCTTTAAGGACTGAGTATTTATTAAATTAA
>Ga0068705_10001663_pt1 | contig 11152 bp, 8 predicted proteins | sample YNPMSTMetaG_FD_65631 | JGI IMG/M metagenome (GOLD analysis project Ga0068705, IMG submission 65631) | Anoxygenic and chlorotrophic microbial mat microbial communities from Yellowstone National Park, USA - YNP MS-T MetaG | ecosystem: Environmental > Aquatic > Thermal springs > Hot (42-90C) >... | reverse complement strand
TTAGGTTTTTTAATTATATTTTTAGGACTAATTTTAAATTTAATTTCTAAATTTAATCTTCCAGTTTTACCCGGTGATATTTTAATTCAAAAAGAAAATTTTACTTTTTATTTTCCGATCACAACCGCTTTAATTATAAGTATTATTTTAACAATTATTCTTAATTTTTTTAAATAAGAATTATAAATACTTGTCGACTACTGGTTTCATATCAGAAAAGCTATAGGCTCCTTGAAATATTTGGATGTTAATCAAAAAGTGTGGTGTTCCTTGGAAACCTAAAGATGGTGATAATTGTTGATCGCGGGCTAAACTATTTTCATATTTGCCACTTTTTAAACACTCGGTTAAAAAATTGGAGTCAATTTCATTAGCTAGAAAACTGACCAAATCAGAAATTTTACTTTTATCATTTCTTACTTGTTCATTGATTAGATTATATCCTGCGTTGGTCATTAGTTTATCATGGACTTGCCAAAACCGACCTTTTTCATAAGCGCAGTATAAAGCAGAAGCAGCAATAAGACCGTTACCGTGACCATTTGAATAAAGAAAAGCAAAAGAAGCCTTTCCTTGATCAACTAATTTTTTCATTTCAGAAACTGGTGGAATATAAGATCCGCCATCAGATTGATATTTAAATCGGTCACCAACTTGAGCCGCAAGTTGAGGATTAAGTCCGGCCGCTATATGACAAAACGGACAACTGGGATCGGACACTTCAACAAAAAGAAGTTTTCTTGAAGCATCACCAAAATGGATAAAATCTTTATTAAAAAGTTTTTTTACATCTTCAATTTTGATTTGTTTGGGTTGTTGAGCTTGTTGTTGTGCTTGCTGCTGAGCAACAACAGGAGCTACTTTTTTTTCAAGATTGAAAACTTTTATTGTTAAAAAAATATTAAGAACAAGAATTAAGCCGAAGAAAAAATAAATATATTTAAAATTAAGAGATTCTGAAGAGACTTTTTCCATTTCATCTTTTTTTTTATTTTTTTTCACCATAGGTTTTAGAAATAAATTATTAATTGAAAAATTTTAATTAGTAAATTATTACAGTTTTAATAATCGTTGTCAATTGATTTTTTATTTAGCGTAGATTCGGTATAAATTAGTACCGATTTTTTCAAATTTAAAAATCTCAATTTTGCCGATTTCCTTAGTATTTTTTACATGAGGACCACCACAAAATTCCTTTGAATAGGCAGTATCTAAAGATGGTCCAATAAAATAAACTTTAACTGTTTCTGGATATTTTTCGCGGAAAAAAGATTTAGCGCCGATTTTATAAGCATCTTCTTTTTTCAATAAAACAAAATTTACTGGCAACTCTTCTTTAATTTTTTGGTTGATAATTTTTTCGACTTCTTTTATTTGTTCAGGAATCGGTTTTTTAAGGCAATAAAAATCAAAACGCAGTCGTCCCCCGGTAATATGTGAACCTTCTTGACGGACAGTTTCGCCCAAAATATCAAATAAAGCTTGATGAAGTAAGTGAGTAGCCGTATGATAACGCAAAGTATTTTCTGAGTGATCAGCCAAGCCACCTTTAAACATACCCACGGAAGCAGTCCGAGAAAGTTGTCGGTGTTTTTCAAATTCGCGATCAAATTCTTTTTGATCAAAGGTTAGACCCTTTTCTTTTAAAAGTTCTTCAGTTAATTCTTTTGGAAAACCATAACTTTGATAAAGATTAAAAACTTGTTTGCCCGTTGGTTTGTCGATTTTTTGCAAAATAGAAAGTCCTTTATTTAAGGTTTTATTAAAGCGATTGATTTCCTCATCAACAATATTTTTTATTTCTGGCAAATCTTTTTTATCAAAATAAATATTTTGATAGATTTCAATTATTGATTCAATGGAGGCAAGCAAATCTTGACCCGAGACAGTTTTTCCTTTTAATTGATATGTTTTAACCGTGATTCGTCTTAGAAGTCGGCGAAGATAATAACCGCGCTCTTTATTGGATGGATAGACTCCAGTTTTAATAAGAAAAACCGCCCCTTTCAGATGATCAGCAATGACTCTGATTTTTCTTTTATCTTCTTCATTCTCATATTTTTTTCCCACAGTTTTTTCAAGATTTTTGATAATCGGAAGATAAATATCAGTTAAAAAAACATCTGGATTATTATTTAGAGCCGCTAAAATTCTTTCCAGCCCACCACCAAAATCAACATTTTTTGCTGGTAATTCTTGAAATCCGTTTTTTGTTTTTTTAAACTGCATAAAAACCGAGTTGCCAATTTCCATAAATCGGCCACAGTCACAGTTGGGATGACATTTTTGAGAAAAAAAGGGAGAATTTTCATGAAGTTTTAAATTTTGACCAAAGTCATAAAAAACTTCGCTATCTGGGCCGCCTGGTTCGCCCTCAGGCATATTATCAGGAATACCGGCTCTTGACCACCAATTTTTTTCTGGGCCATAAGAAAAAATATGGTTTTCTGGCACCCCAAGTTCTAGCCAGATTTTTCTTGATTCATTGTCTGGATCTAAATTATTTTTTTTATCACCAGCAAAAACTGTGACATAAAGTCTTTTTTTATCAAATCCTAAAACTTGAGTTAAAAACTGCCAAAACCAAGAAAGTTGTTCTTTTTTAAAATAATCACCCAAAGACCAGTTGCCCATCATCTCAAAAAAAGTCGTATGACGATTATCGCCGATTTCCAAGATATCTTGTGAGCGAAAACAGGGTTGGATATTATAAAGTCTTTTACCTAAAGGATGAACTTCACCTAAAAGATAAGGAACTAACTGTTGCATGCCGGAGCCAGTAAAAAGGGTGGTTGGGTCATTTTGAGGAACAAGAGGGATAGGGGGAATTTCTTTGTGATTATTTTTTTCCCAAAACTCCGCAAATTTTTTTCGCAATTCAAGATGGGTTAACATATTGTAAAATTATATAATAAAAAATATGAATAAAGAATAATTAAAAATTAAAAATGAAAAATTAAAAATTACAATTCAAAATTAAAAATTAATAATTTGTGATTGTTTGAGATTTTGCGCTTAGAATTTTATTTTTACCATCTCATTACGATCGTTTAGAGATGGTAAAAAAACAAAATAAAAAGAGTATGGTTAATCTAATAAAAACAAACGATGTAAAAACAGTTAGAGATTTTTTTAAAAAGTTTAATCTTCCAAGAGAAAATTCTCATAAAGGTCAAAATGGAAAGGTTTTGATTATTGGTGGCTCATCCCTTTTTCATGCTGCTTCTTTGTGGGCGGCAGAAACGGCTTCTTATTTTGTTGATATGGTTCATTATTGTTCAACGGAGGAAAATGAGAAAATTTTTTTAAATTTAAAGACAAAGTTTAGAAATGGAATTGTTATTCCTCGTAAAAATTTACTGGATTATGTTGAAGAAGATGATGCAGTTTTGGTTGGGCCGGGGATGCTTAGAAAGTCAAAAGTTACTCCGCCAGCCGTTGGGCAAAATTTAAAAGTTAATAATTTTGAAGAAATTTTGGTAGCAGAGGATGAAGGAGATTATACTTATTTTTTAACTAAGTTTTTGATTGAAAATTTTCCAGAGAAAAAATTTGTTTTTGATGCGGGAGGACTACAGATGATGGAAAAAGAGTGGTTGTTAAAATTGAAAGTACCAGCCATTATCAGTCCGCATCAAAAAGAATTTGAGAGATTATTTGGCGAAAAAATTATTGATTTAGATTTTGATAAAAAATTAGAGTTAGTAAAAAAATATGCCAAAAAATATCAAGTAATTATTTTACTTAAGGCAGTAAGAGACATTGTTTCTAATGGAGAGAAAGTTTATGTGATTGATGGCGGTAATCAAGGTTTAACCAAAGGCGGCAGTGGTGATGTTTTAGCCGGTTTAGTGGTAAGTCTTTATGCGAAAAATTTTCCGTTAGAAAGCGCCATTTTTTCTTCAATTATTCTTAAAATCGCGGCCGACGAGTTGCTTTTGGAAAAAGGATACTGGTATAATATTAATAATCTGATTGAAAAAATTCCCCGAGTTTTAAAAAAAATAGTTTTTAATTTATGAAAAAAGAAAGTTTAATTGCCATTATTTTAGGTTTATTCTTTGGGTTTGTTTTTGCGGTTTTTATTGTCATTATTCTTTCTCAAAATAAATTAGAAAAAAGAAAAATTTTGGTGTCTGAAAAAAATGTGACTATTCTTTCACCAGCCAAGAAAATTGACTTTACGCCTTTAACTATCGATAAGCCAAACAATAACATTATTGTAAATAAAGATCAAATCAGTATTGAAGGATCGGTAGATAAAGATTCTTTAATTATTATTCAATCACCAATAAAAGATTTAGTTCTTCAAAATAAAGAAAAAAAATTTAAAGTCGACTTTCCTTTGGCTTTAGGTGAGAATGTGATAAAAATCGTTGTTTATCCAAAGCGCTCTAACATAAAAACTCAGGAAAAAACTTTATTTATTTATTATTTACCTAATGAAATATGAGAATTAAAAAAATATTAGTTATTACATTTTTTATTATATTTTTGGGATTTTTAATAAGTTTTGTAATTTTAGCCCAAGAAAAAGTCTCCACCTCTTCTTCAGAAAAAGAAGTGGAAATTTTAAAGGAAAAAATTGCCAGTAAGGTGGCTCAACTAAGACAAGAAAATAATCAGGCAGTCTCCGGGAAAATAATCAATTTATCGGAAAATCAAATAGAAATTAAGGACAACAATGATAAAAAAATTTTAATTAAGTTAGATCCCACGTTGACGAAATATTATCGAATTAAAAACAACCAAAAAAAAGAAATTAACTTTTCTGATTTAGAAAAAAATAATTATGTTGTTGTTTCGGGTATAACTACCGATAAAGGAATTAATGCTAATTTAATCTTTGTTGATGAAAAATATTTAGTGGAATTTGGACGAGTAATTGAAATTAATAAAGATAGTTATTGGCTAAAAATTAATACCATCACTAATGAAAATATTATTCTTGATATTGAAACTTACACTAAACAATTAATGTTAAATATTAAAGATTTACAATTAGAAAAAACCGGTTTTTCCAAAATTAAAGAAGGTGATATGATAAATTTTGTCGCCAAAGATGCAAAAAACGAAAATAATCATTTTTCTGCCCAAAAAATTATTGTTATCCCGCAGGAGTATTTTTTGAAGTAGAAAGTAGTAAGTATCAAGTATCAAGTATTAAGTATTAAGTATTAAGAACTGATTTTATGAAGTTGACATCATAATTCGCAACTATTTTCGCGGTTATTAACCAGTCGATAGGGAGTATTTTTGATTTTATTATTTTTAGATCAATTAGAAATTAGGTCAATTAGGTTAATTATATATTTTATGTTTAATTTTTTTAAAAAACTTTTTGATTATAACGAAAAAGAACTGCGACGAATCAAGAAAATTGTTTATGAAATTAATCAACTTGAGGATCGAGCAAGAAATTTAAAAGAAAAAGATTTTCCTAAAGAAACTGAAAAATTAAAAACTGAAATTCAAACGAATAAAAAAAGCTTGGATGAAGTTTTACCATGGGCTTTTGCTTTGGTTCGCGAAGCTTCACGCCGGGTTTTGGGTCAACGCCATTTTGATGTTCAACTGATGGCTGGGGTAGCCCTTCATGAAGGGAAAATTGCTGAGCAAAAAACTGGTGAAGGAAAAACTCTTTCGGCAACGAGCGCTTTATATCTTAATGCCTTAACCGGTAAATCGGTCCATTTAGTCACGGTTAACGATTATTTGGCTCGGCGTGATTGTGGATGGATGGGTAATGTTTTTCATTATTTGGGCTTGACAACAGCCGCCATTATTTCAGAAAAATCATATCTTTTTGACCCGAATTTTAATGATTCTTCGGCTTTAGATTGGCGATTAAAACATCTTCGGCCAATTACTAGAAAACAAGCTTATTTAGCCGATGTTGTTTATGGAATTAACTCTGAGTTTGGTTTTGATTATTTACGAGATAATATGGCGGTTAATAAAGATGATTTGGTTCAGCGCGGTTTTTATTTTGCCATTATTGATGAGGCGGATTCAGTTTTAATCGATGAAGCACGAACCCCTCATATAATTTCGGCTCCTTATGATGAGGATATTAGCAAATACTATCAATTTGCCAAAATTGTTGAAAAATTAGAAGAAAAAAGCGATTATTTGGTCGATGAAAAATTAAGAACCGCCAATTTAACTGAGGCTGGAATCGTAAAAATTGAAAAAATTTTAGGAATTAAAAATATTTATGAAAAAGATTATGATACCTTATTTCATATTGAAGCGGCTTTGAAGGCAAAAACGTTATTTAAAAAAGATAAAGATTATATTATCCGCAATGATGAAGTAGTGATTGTTGATGAATTTACTGGACGCTTACTTGAAGGCAGACGATTTTCCGAAGGACTGCATCAGGCGATTGAAGCCAAAGAAGGGGTACCAATTAAACAAGAATCAAAAACTTTAGCCACAATTTCTTTACAAAATTACTTTCGAATGTATGAGAAACTAGCCGGAATGACTGGTACGGCTGCCACTGAGGCAGAAGAATTTCATAAAATTTACAATGTTGATGTGGTGGTTATTCCAACCCATCGACCAATGATAAGAGTTGATCATCCTGATGTAATCTACAAAACCGAAAAAGCAAAGTTCAACGCTGTTGTTGAAGAGATTGCCAAAAACTATCAAGTTGGTCGACCAGTATTGGTTGGCACCAGTTCAATTGAAAAAAACGAACATCTTTCTTATTTATTAAAACAAAGAGGAATTCCTCATAGTCTTTTAAATGCTAAACATCATGAAAAAGAAGCATCGATTATCGCTCAAGCTGGGAAAATTGGAGCAGTAACGGTGGCGACCAATATGGCCGGGCGGGGTGTTGATATTATTTTAGGAGGACAGCCACCAACGGATGATTTAAAAAATAAAGATCAATTAAAAAAATGGCAAAAAGAACATGATGAAGTGATGAAATTAGGCGGACTTTATGTGATTGGGACGGAAAAACATGAGTCGCGTCGAATCGATAATCAACTACGGGGTCGTTCTGGTCGTCAGGGGGATCCGGGAGAGTCGCGTTTTTTTGTTTCTTTGGAAGATGATCTAATGCGGATTTTTGGTGGGGAACAGATTTCAAGATTAATGACCTTTTTTAACTTTCCTGAAGATCAACCACTGTCGCATCCCATGGTTTCTTCGGCGATCGAACAGGCACAAGTAAAGGTAGAAGGATTTAATTTTGATATTCGAAAACATTTGGTAGAATTTGATGATGTTTTAAATAAACAACGGCAGATTATTTATGATCGCCGAAGAAAGATTTTATTGGAAGAAAAAAGTGACCAAATTAAAGAATTGATTTTTGATATTTTTAAAGAACAGCTAACAACCATTGTCAATAATTTTTTTGCCATTAATCAAGAAAAAAATAATCAAGATTTTTCCTCACTTTTAAACGAAATTAATCTAATTTTACCGGTTGAGGAGAAAGAAATTAAAAAATTTATTGTCAATAACGAAGAGCAGCGGTTAATTGATTTTCTTTTAGAAAAAATAGCCGCTTTTTATGCTCATTATGAAAGAAAAATTGGCCCTGATATCTGGGTTAATATTGCTAAATCAATTTTACTATCAACGATTGATTATTATTGGACTAAGCATTTAACCGCAATTGAAGATTTAAGAGAGGGGATAAATCTTCGAGGCTACGCCCAAATCGATCCTTTAGTCGCCTATAAAAATGACGCTTTTTTAATGTTTGAAAAACTTTTGTTGGATATTGATTTTGATTTTGTTAGGCGATTATTTAAAATTGAGGTGGAGTTTAATCCGGTTGCGGAAAGTTTAAAAAGAAGCCAAGAACCGATGGTTTTTCAATCGGCCTCAGCTGTTAATCCTTTTGAAGCAAAAACTCAACCCGATTCTCAACCAAAAACATCTATCCCCCAACCGATTATTAAAAAACATAAACTTGGTCGCAATGATCCTTGCTGGTGTGGCTCAGGGAAAAAATACAAAAAATGCCACTGGCCAAATTAATTAAATTAAAAAAGAGTTTTTTGTTCGATTAGGGGTTTTTCTTCTTGTTTTTTCTCCTTTTTTTCCTCGCCAAAAATTCTTTTTATCAAAGAGTTAATTTGATATTTTTCAAGGAAATCTTTGAGTTTTTTGTTGAAGCCAGTAAATCGCATTTTGTCGATATCAATCTCAATTGGGGCATTAGTTAAAATGGCGGCTAGTTTTTTGGAAAGATAGACATTTTCCTTTTCTTTTTCCAAAATTTCCCGGACTTTTTTTGAGGAAATTTTATTAAGATTTTTATAAATGTTATCGATATTCCCAAACTGCTTTATCAGTTTTGAGGCAGTTACTGGCCCGATTCCTTTGGCGCCGGGATAGTTGTCAGATGGGTCGCCAGCTAAGGCTTTAAAATCAGTAATAAGGCTTGGAGGAACGGCTAACTTTTGTTCAACATCTTGAGCACTGTAAATTTTTATATCAGACAAACCCCCAATTGGTGTGGCCACATAGACATTATCATTGATTAATTGAAAAATATCTTTATCGCCAGAGACAATAATGATTTTAAACTGCGGATTTTGTTTAAAAATATGACAGATTGTTCCAATAACATCATCAGCTTCATAGCCATCTTTTTCCAGACGATAAATTCCGGCAGAATCAATTGCTTCTTTTAAAAGGGGAATTTGGACAATGAAATTATCCTCAATTTTTGGTCGTTGAATTTGATAGTCTTTAAAAATTTTATTTCTAAAAGTTGGTTTTGGCGTGTCAAAAACTACGGCAAAATATTCGGGTTTAAAGTCATTGATAATTTTATAAAGCATTGAAAAAAATCCATAGAGGATATTGGTGGGAGTACCATCGGAAGAAGTTAATGGCGGAAGAGCGTGATAGGCCCGATGCATTATCGGATTACCATCAATTAGGATTAGATTGCTCATAAATATTTTTTTTGCCAACAATTTTTTCAAATTCGTCTTGATCTAAACTTTCTTTTTTAATCAAAGCCTCAGCGACTTTATCTAAAAGCTTTCTTTTTTCTTTGATTAATTTAATCGCTTGGTTATAGGCAGAAATAATTATTTTTTTGATTTCTTCATCGATTTTTGCCATCATTTCTTGGGAGACTGGCGTTTGTTCAGTATAACTTTTACCCCATTCGGTAACATCAAAGGTCGGTCCAAAATTTATTGGGCCCAAAGAACTCATTCCATACTCGATTACCATCGCTCGGGCGATTTGGGTGGCTTGATCAAAATCGTTAGCCGCCCCGGTTGTAATTTCTCCAAAAACAACTTCCTCAGCTGCTCGTCCGCCCATCATTACCATAATTTTCTCCAAAAGATGGGTTTTTGTTTCGTGAAGCTTATCTTTTGTTGGCGGAATAAGAGTAAATCCCAAAGCCAATCCCCGTGAGACAATCGAAATTCGATGAACGGGGTCGGTATGAGGAAGAAAATGGGAAATAATGGCGTGACCGGCTTCATGATAGGCAGTTAATTTTTTATCAAAATCTGATTGAAGTCTTTTTTTTTCAGGACCCAATTTTACTTTGGTAGCCGCTTCTTCGATATCTTCAAAAGAAATTTTAGTTTTTCCAGCCCGAGCAGCAAAAATTGCTGCTTCATTAAGCATATTTTCTAAATCAGCGCCAGAAAAACCAACCGTTCTTTTAGCAACTTTTTCCCAGTCGATTGTTTCATCGAAAGGTTTTCCTTTTGCATGAATTTTAATAATTGCTTTTCTACCCTCAAGATCGGGATAGTCAATAATAATTCGTCGATCAAAACGACCGGGTCGAAGAAGAGCTGGGTCTAAAAGATCCCCACGGTTGGTGGCGGCAATAACCACTACTTGTTCGGTTGGAGCAAAACCGTCCATTTCTACCAATATTTGATTTAAAGTTTGTTCGCGCTCATCATGGGCCGGCATAATTCCAAAAGACCTAGCTCGACCAATGGCATCGATTTCATCAATAAAAATGATTGAGGGGGCATTTTTTTTAGCATTATTAAAAAGATCACGAACACGGGCGGCGCCAATGCCTACCAACATTTCCATAAACTCACTGCCGGCAATGGAAAAAAAAGGCACATTGGCTTCACCGGCTACGGCTTTGGCTAAAAGAGTTTTACCACAACCCGATGGTCCAACCAAAAGAACCCCTTTTGGGGTGCGAGCGCCTAATTTTTTATATTTTTCTGGATGTTTTAAAAAATCAACTACTTCTTCTAATTCTTTTTTTGCCTCATCAACACCGGCAACATCGGAAAAGGTGACTTTTGGCATATCTTTAGTAAATCTTTTTACTCTAGCTTGGCCAAAGGAAAAAACTGAATCTTGGGCGCCTTTAGCCTGACGAAAAAGAAAAATGAAAAAAGCCACCATCAAGATTGTAGGAATGATATTACTTAAAAAATTGATAAAAACAGAACCGCCGATATTATCTTTGACAACCAAATTTAAAGAGGAAGGATCAATATTATTGTCTTTTAAAGTTTTTAAAAAACTTTCTGATGGCTCTTTATAAGATACAGCATATTTTCCATCTTTATACTCAATCAATAATCGATTGTCAGTAATCTCAATTTTTTTGACTTTCTTATCTTTAACTTCTTGAATAACCTGAGTAATTGGTTTTTCTGGCAAAACTTGTTTGATTTCTTTATTAATTGAATTAAAAAGTTGATAGAGAAAAAGAAAGATAAAAAAAGCGATAAAAATATTTTTAATATTGATCTCCAGTTGCCACTGAAAGAGTTTTTGGTTTTTTTTGCTATTGTTTTTATTTTTTTCGTTCATATATATAAATTTTAACAGAGTTTTGTAAAATATGAAAGATAAAAGTATAAACATTGTGTAAAATATTGTATAAACATAGTGTAAACGTTTTTATTTTTTGTTAATTTTATGCAAACTATTAAATTAGATGACAAAAATGTAATTGAAAAGACAGTCGAGGTTTTGCATCAAGGGGGATTGGTGGTTTTTCCATCGGATACTGTTTATGGGCTTTTGGTTGATGCTTACAATGAAGAAGCTGTTAGAAAATTAATCGCTTTTAAAAATCGACCTCCAGGAAAGCCAATTTCAGTTTTTGTTGATTGGGATTTTTTATATGATTTAGTTTTAGTTTCAGAAAAACAAAAAGAGCTTT
>Ga0068705_10001644_pt1 | contig 11203 bp, 8 predicted proteins | sample YNPMSTMetaG_FD_65631 | JGI IMG/M metagenome (GOLD analysis project Ga0068705, IMG submission 65631) | Anoxygenic and chlorotrophic microbial mat microbial communities from Yellowstone National Park, USA - YNP MS-T MetaG | ecosystem: Environmental > Aquatic > Thermal springs > Hot (42-90C) >... | reverse complement strand
ACATGCCTGTGACGTCAATTGTCAAATCGGGTTCGCCCACCGTGCTCCTAAGCCGAATTCCAGTGACACCTTTTTCCTCGTCTCCCAAAACCTCATCGACGACGCGATTCCAAAGGATTTCAATCTTTGGATTATTCATTGCCCGTTCGGCCATAATCTTCGATGCTCGAAGCTGATCGCGCCGATGGACAAGGTAAACCTTGGACGCCCAATGCGACAAATACGTCGCTTCCTCCACTGCCGAATCGCCCCCGCCGATGACGGCTACTGGCTGATTGCGAAACCGCGGCAGGGCGCCATCGCAAACAGCACAAGCACTGACCCCTCGATTCTTAAACTGCTCTTCCGAAGGTATCCCCAAGTAATTCGCTCGTGCTCCGGTTGCTACGATCACAGCATGGGCTTCATAGCTTTCACCATTGGAAGCTCTTAACACGAATGGCCGTCGCGAAAAATCGACCTCGACAACGTCCTCCGTCACCACACGAGTCCCAAAATGGATCGCCTGTTGCCGCATCAATTCCATCAACTCTGGGCCGGTAACGCCATGTTTGTTATGGGGCGGCAAATAAGCGCGACGTTCTTCCGGAAGCGCTGTTCCCAGAAAACTTGAAAGGTCGCCTGGTGGAAACCCGGGGAAATTCTCCACTTCCGTAGTCAGCGCGAGCTGTCCAAGCGGAAGGGTCCCCCGCGCCGCATTCTCTTCGGTAATTGCCCCCTCAAACAGGAGAGGATTAAGGGCCGCCCGTGAGGCATAAATTGCCGCCGTCCAACCAGCCGGACCACTGCCGATGATAATCACCTTTTCTGCCATTCTCTTTGCCTTTCAAGTCGAAGAAACTGTACAGGACGCAAATGAGTCATTATATATTTCGCCGAACCGAATATGTGAGGGTCTCACCATCTGCAATCGCTAAAGGGGGAGAGGCGACCGAACTGTCACCCCAGTTGCTTCCGAAGTTGCTAGTGCCAGCCGGCAAGTTCGGAAGTTGGGAGGACGATCGGAACTGCTCTTGACGCGGTGATGGCAACTTGGCTACTCTCACCACCGTTTGTCGGGATGGGGCAACCAAAGATGATGTTTTTCCCCCAAAATAGTGAATTGCCGCCAATGGGTACCGGACTGAAACGAGCGACAAAGTCGGTTCCGGCGCCAGTGGAACAAGGGTTACCCTCTCACTGGCGAGCGCTTTACATCTTCGACCGTGCCCGTACCGGGGCATGGTTGGTGGAGAGCTTCGCCACTGAAACCCCGGCGGAAGTCGAGATTCATGAGGCTGCCGGGCGGACCGCCGGTCTGGCTCGTCTTCGGGACGAAATCTTTGACGTCATTTTTGTGTCTCATAATCCGCCAGAACTCGATGCCATCGAACTCGCTATTGCCTACCGCACGGCAGGAACCGACGAGGCCCTGATTGTCTTGGGGCGCCAGAGTGAGCAGGAATTGGCTGTTCCCTGCTATGAAGCCGGGGCCGATGGATATCTTTGCGTCACAACGGCGACAAGCCAGGTCCTAATTTGGACGGCACTCAAGGCAGTCCAGCGATGCCATCTTACCCGCCAAAATCGTCGTTTCCAACAAAGCGAGTTGCAGCGTTTGCAGCGGGAACGTGAAGAGGCCCTGCGGGTCCTTCAACATCAACAGCGTCTAACTCTTAATACCAACGGCAATGCCTCCGATAAAACAGGAAAATGGGACATAAAACAAGGCCTTGCCAAAGTCAATGAGGATTTGTTCGAAAACATCTCCCAATTCCAATTGCCAGAACCACCTGAGCTGCCTGCCCAGTTGATCGCCCATTATCGGGAACTCCTACGAGCATACATCATCATGGGGTCCGGACATCTTGGCCGGGAACTCAGCGAACTGGCCGAAGTCCTGGCCACAACCGGACTGTCTCCCAAGGAAGTCATGCATCTCCATCTTTACGTGGCAACTGAGCTGATTCGGGGACTTGGCTCACGAAGCACGCGACACGTTATCACCCGAGCCAACCTCCTGATCATCGAGGTCCTTCTCCAACTGGCAGACGCCTATCGAGCGCGATACCGCGATGCCTCACGACCACCGATTCAGCTTTTCTTCCCCGAATTCGAACGGCCCTTGTGAGATAGGGCTGTTCCTCGAACATGACAAGATCGCGCCAGATCAACGGCAAAAAAACCACCAACCCCGTCGCACCTTCTCGCCTTTGACGGTCTGAACAGGGTTCTCTTCAGTAGGCGACAGCTTGCCTGATGCTTGCAATATACCCTCGGATCCACCATTCTGAGGCGTTTGAGCATCCCGTTCCGATCCCAGCAAGACAGGAGAACAGGGACTATCTTCCGAACGTCGCACGACCGTGAACGGCGGTGGGGCGTCAGCCCATGCTTTGCCGTCAACCGATTGATCTCTTTGTTCCTGAGGCACCTCGTTCGCGTGTGCGGGGTCCTGATTCTGCTGATGCTGATCCACCCTAGCACGGCCGATGGTGTCGGGGGGAATTGCTGCCGGGACAGCACGGCCTTCGCCCGCTTGTTGCCACAACGAGAAATCAGGAATGGCACCATCAGGGGGTGCTATTCCACCCACAGTCCCTAATCCGATGCCCACCCCTTGATCAACGATGCCTGTCCTTTCCAATAGGTGATGCTGACACGGCTCCGTGGCCGGCTCTGGATGCTTCCCAGATGGCTCCACATCGGTTTGCAAAGGAATCCCGCTCATCTTCTGCGAACCGTAATCAGATCCCGATTGGGCGTCCTCCATGACTAAGATATCATCCGAAGGTGATTCGGAAGATCGGGCGTCGATGACCGAAGGCTCGCGCGATATTGCCGCGGGCGAGGCTTCATACTCCACGCGAAAGACCAACGGGCCTACGGTTAAGATCCCCCCCGGGGGGAGGAATGCCTCTTGAATCTGCTCGCCACCCAAATACGTCCCATTAAGGGAACCCAAATCCCGCACCTTGACCAGACCATCGGATTCAAATAACTCGCAATGGCGGCGGCTGATCATAGGATGGATGATGGTCAAATCCGCCTCGCGACTGCGTCCGATCACTGCAGGCAACGCGACCGCAACCGCTTCCTTATTGGCTTTGCCGCGGATCACGAAAAGCCGAACGAGCATGGGGGAGGCATCTCTCGCTTTTTGGGGACGACGTTGGGCAGGTAATTCGACTCTGAATGTTATTTTACCCAGCCCCATTCAAGCCCTCAATGGGTTTTTTTGAACACGGGGGTCAGGGGGACCTGCCTGTTAGGTCCACTCGGCGCTTAATCGCGACAAGAAGAGGAGAGATTCCTACAGACAAGTCCAGACCGTCGGCTACTGTTCTTCGACTAATCGCAGGACGCGACGAAAACCGGGAAGAGGTGTTGTTGCACTGGCCACATACATCGGTAGCCGGAGCGTCTGGCCGTTGACCCATTCCGGGAAACCGCGGCGCTGGCAATCCCGGACGTAATCCACAATTGTGCGGCGAGCCAGCTCCGGGTCAACGGTATCCAAAGCCACCACAAACCAACCCGTTGCCACTCCCCAGAAACCACCGTTTTGATATTGTTCCGGCGGGGTGCGGCACAGCTCCCAGTGTTCTCCACCCGGCAGATGGCGGATTTTTCCCGCTTGAACAATTTGGCCGTAATGGTCACGGAAATATTCCCCAATCCGAACGGACTGTTGCGGGCTGGCGACGCCGAGATAAACTGCGAATGCCGATCCCCAAATATCGGGCTGGCGACAGCGGTGAGTAGCCGCCAAGAACAGGCCTATCTTCTCATCCCAAAAGGTGTTGCGAATCTGATCGGCCAGCCGATCAGCCCGTTCAGAGTAGGAACTCGCCCAGGACGCCCGACCGGCCGCTCCCTCCATTTCTGCCATCTGTCGGTAACTCTGATAGAGCAGGAGTGAACAGAACAGCTCGGCCCCTTTCTTCACAACCGTATCCGTAAAACCATAGGGGCAGCGATCCCATTCCTTTTCCGGATCAATCCACACCAGGCCTGTGGCGGGGTCCCTTGGAACAGCCTCCAGGGCTTTTTCCAATCGCGGCAGGATGTGCTCCAGAGGCAGGGACTGACCTAGTCCTTTCCACGTGTGAAACGCCAAATCAACCATGAATTGAGAACCGTCTGCCACCGGGTTTTCGCCCATGCTTCCCATCCCGGGTTTAAACACCGGTCGGCCATCGAAGGTCACACAATCGACGCAGACTCCGTCGGCCCGCTGGGCGGCGAGAAAAAACTCGAGGGAATCACGAAGCTCCTGCGGCGTGAAGGCATCACCTGCCCCCTCAAGCATATATGCATAATCACGGAGCCAAAAGGCCTCATACCCCGGCCCGGCCTGAGGTGGGAAGACCGCCCGACCGTCGGGCAATTCTCGTCGGCATTGCCGAACGAGTTGCCTGGCATGGGTCTCCAGCCAACGTATGGCCTCGATAGGATCAGAGACCGGCTCTTCCTCGTACAACCCTGACGAGGCTGTGATGCTTGCACCAATCAAACAGAGACAAACAGCGCCCAGTCTAACGGCGTCAGATAGCATGCGCGATTCCCCCCAAATCATCTCTTTTGCAGAATCCCTCGCCGAATGACCCGTCGCCGGAATACCGAGTTTCCGGGTTGCGACTGAACTCAAATAACCTTCCCGGCGCGCTGATGTTACCAAGCTCCGGCACAGTTCGGGCGCATTATAGACGACGCAATCTCGAACAGTAAGAGGAACAATCGGCAGAGGCAACGAGTTTCGGCAAGACAGTGAATCGACCCCAAGCCTCCGGTAGGATTATCCGTGTTATGCTTGGCGAAACCCGGCCCAAAGGGCAATCTTTTGAAGCTAATTGACAAGCGTGCCCGTCCGTATTCTTGACATTCCTGTTAAGCGGCGTTAAACCTGAGACAATCCGCCGGTCAACCGACCTGAGCTATATGCCACACACTCCAAATGAAGGTCTTGAAATGAAGGTCCTGCATCACCGCATCCGCTTCTGTTCCACCGGCTTGAGAGGCTTCCTCATACTTACAGGTATGGTCGCCTTCCTGGTCCAGGACCTGTCTGCCGAGACTGCTGCCGAGGAGAATATCCGATGGCAAGTCGGCACACCGATCGTGACCTATTGGGCCGGGCCACCGCTGACCGACACCGTCGCTGCCCAGCTTGCGGAAGGCGGGTGGAATGTCGTTTGGGCCAGGGAACATGAACTGGACATTGCGGCCAAATACGGCCTTCGTGCCCAACTTCAAGACCCTCTTCTGACGCCCGAATCCCTTGATGATCCAGAGCGCCGGGCCAAACTCGATGCACTCATTGATCGCGTGCGGAACCACCCTGCCCTATATAGCTTCTTTCTACGGGACGAACCAAACGCACGGGATTTCGCGGCGCTCGCACGACTCGTGACCTACTTGCGGCAGCGCGATCCCGCCCATCTTGCCTACATTAACCTCTTTCCCACTTATGCAAGTAACGAGCAACTCGGCACCAAGGGCGACGTCGTCACGGCCTATCGCGAGCATCTCCGCCTTTATCTGGAAACCGTCAAACCGGACCTGATCAGCTACGATCATTACCAATTTCGTGCCGACGGCGATGGAGATCAGTATTTCCTCAATCTCTCCCTGATCCGCGAATATGCCCTGATGTACAAGCTCCCGTTTCTCAACATTGTGCAGGCCTGTAGCTGGACGCCGTCGATGCGGGTTCCCAATGGCGACGAATTGCGATATCTGGTGTACACGACGCTGACGTACGGAGCGCAGGGAATCTCCTACTACGTCTATTGCTGGCCGAACCACGTGGGGGGAATGGCCCTGCCAGATGGCGCACCGACCCCGTTGTACCACGCGGCCAAAACCCTCAATCGGGAATTCGCTGCGATAGCCAAACAACTCCAACCGCTGGCCTCTTTGGCTGTCTATCATGTGGGCAGCCTCCCGACCGGCGCCGTGTCCCTGCCTGCCGATGCCCCGTTTCGGGTCAGCGTCAAGGACGATTCCTCACCGGGGTTTGTGCTCGGTTACTTTGGCCAGGCGGGCGGCCCCGCCAACCATGTGGTCGTCGTCAATCTGAATTATCGGGCACCGGTCACGGGAGAATTGATCGGTCCTGCACCGCTTGAGAAATTTGATCCGGGGCAAAAGCGGTGGCAACCTTTGGGAGGGAATGCCGCGTCCCTCGAGTTTCCACCTGGCGGCGGTTTCCTGCTGCGGACTCAGTGACATGGCAAGTCACGTCCTCCATCTGCAGATTCAGGTAACCATCACGCTGAGTCATCGGTTATTGATTCGAGAGTTGACAAACGCAACGCCCTGGGGCACATTATTGGATAATCCCAGTGAGGTACGACGTGGATGACGTGGTTTTTCAACCTATGGGGAGGTGAATTATGCGCCTTGGATATTATGCAGCCTGTGTCGTGGTGGCCGTGGGTTGCCTTGGCCAGACAATCCTGGCGGAACAATCGTCGAAGGCAGGACAGCGGCCTAATATCTTGTTTATTATGGCCGACGATCACGCTTACCAGGCCCTGAGTTGTTACGGCTATGGGTTAAACGAAACCCCGAATCTCGACCGCCTGGCCAAGGAGGGAATGCGATTTCAGAATTGTTTTGTTACCAATTCCATTTGTGGTCCATCTCGCGCGGTCATTCTGACGGGCAAGTACAGTCACCTAAATGGTTTTGCGCTAAATGGTGATGTGTTCGACGGCGCCCAGCAAACCGTTTCTAAGCTATTGCAACAAGGTGGTTATCAAACGGCTGTTATCGGAAAGTGGCACTTGACCAGCGACCCGACGGGCTTCGATTTCTGGGAGATTCTGTTTGGGCAAGGCCCGTACTATAATCCACCGATGAACACGCCTCGGGGCCGTGTTCAACATGAGGGGTACACCACAGACGTCATCACGGACCTGGTCCTGGACTTCTTGAAAAACAAGCGGGATGAATCTCGTCCGTTCTTTGTGATGTACCATCATAAGGCCCCACACCGCAACTGGTGTCCCGGTCCTCAGGAACTCGATCTCTATAAAGACGTTACCATTCCCGAACCGCCGACGCTCTTCGATGATTACGCCACTCGCGGTCGGGCTGCGAGGGAACAGGAGATGACCGTTGCTAATCACCTCACCCCGCACGATTTGAAACTCGTGCCCCAAAACGAGAAATTCACACCGGAGCAGGCCGAGCGCTTCTACCAGGCGTACAAAGAGGAAAACGAGGCCTTTCAGAAGGCTAACCTTCAGGGCGCGGACCTCGTTCGCTGGAAATATCAGAGGTACTTGAAAGATTACCTCCGCTGCATCGCTGCTGTGGACCGGAATGTGGGCCGTGTTCTGGATTATCTCGATCAGTCGGGATTGGCCAAGAATACGATCGTCATCTATACATCGGATCAGGGATTCTATCTTGGCGAACACGGCTGGTTTGACAAGCGATTCATGTACGAAGAATCGCTGCGGACACCACTAATCGTTCGCTGGCCCGGTCATACCCCGCCGGGAAGTGTCTGCCACAAGATGGTCATGAATCTTGATTTTCCGGAAACGTTCCTGGACGTCGCAGGGTTACCAATTCCCGACGACATGCAAGGGCGGAGCCTGAAGCCGCTCCTGGAGGGTCAAGACCCGCCCGATTGGCGCAAGTCGATCTACTATCGTTACTACGAATACCCGGGCCCCCATTCGGTCCACAAGCATTATGGAGTCAGAACCGAGCGATACAAACTCATCTACTTCCACGAGATCGACGAATGGGAACTGTACGATTTGGAGAAGGACCCCCACGAGCTCAATAATGTGTACAATGATCCGGCTTATGCCCAGATTGTCAAAGACTTGAAGGCAGAGCTTGCTCGCTTGAAGGCCTATTACAAGGACGATGACACACTTCGCGGAAAGCCGGTCACCACAAGCGGCCAAAAGCAATGACTTTATTGATTTGCACCGAGGTCGCCTGAGAAGCGAGCTTTTCCAGCGGTCGAGCGTCTTGAGTAAAGGCTCGACCGCTTTTTTATTGAAAGCCATCGCGCGCAATCACGGTTTGCCGAAGAATGGTGCATAAGATCACATCTGTAGGTGAAGTGCCGCGCCCAATGGAGGGGATGTTCGTCGTATCCGTGTCGGAGGGGCACGCTTGTCGTGCCCGCTGAAGCGGAATGGATAATCCAACGTCGTGCGGTGGACCTATCTCGGAGGGGCGTGCTTGTCACGCCCGCCGAACTGGGATGGATTATCCAATGTAACGCGACGGACGCCACAAGCGCGTCCCTCCGAAGGGCGGACCCGACGAGCGGGTCCCTCCGAAATGCGGAAGCGGAGGGGCACGCTTGTCGTGCCCGGGACAGTGGGATGGATGATTAAATCGATTAGCCGAATACAAAAAAACCTGCCACAGCAAACGGGGCAACCAGTAAAATGAGAGCCACTGTTCGCAATCGCCACCGATAATGACCCTGGGTCTGCAAATCGAGCCGCAGGTATCCCCAAACAACTGTCATGATCCAGATCAGCGATCCGAAAACGATGCCGACCCTGAACAAACGCTGGAGTCCAACGATCTGTCGCCAGAGTCCTCGGATCAAGGCATTTGTCTCCTGGTTGAAGCCCAAAAGCACGTGCAGTGTGGTCATTTCACCCTGTTGTGTCGAGGTCAACTGAAAAAGCCTCCGTTCCTCAAACCGCTCGCGAATCATATGCTGTTCGATATGGGACCAGGGAAGCCGGATTTTTCCGCGGGCTTCGGGGCCAATCAGTTGTTCGACGTAGTCGTCGATTGCTGCCTGCACAACGGGTTGGAGGTTGGCCTCGCATTCGATGACCGTGATATAAGGCCCAACATGGACGGGGACCTGATACTCCCCACCCACTCGCTGCGGTCGGGCATCGACCCAAGCCGGAGGTTCCTCACCCGACAGTGAATCGCCAAGACAAAGCACGAGTAGCAAGATGCAGAGCATTGCTCTGGATGACATCGCAGTACCTCCTCCTAGGAACGAACATGCGGCGTGAGCGGGGGACGTTTCCGTCGATTCGAAAACCAGGGAGAAGCCAATTGCACCGTGATACCGATAGCAATTGCCGGCCATAATAGCCACTGGCCGGGAAAGACCCACAAAACACTGACCAGGAATGCGGCCAATGCGGGTCCAAAAACTCCCCAGAGACAGAATCGACTCCGACGCAAGGGATCCGCCAAACGCCACCACCGCACAAGCAAAAAATGTGTTCCAAAGGCTGCCATTAAGGCCGGTAACATCGGCTGACCGTTACGATAAAACGTAGCCGGGGGATCCCAGTCGTGGAAACTCGGCCAACGGGGATCGAAGGGCAAGTCTACCTGAAGGTACTGTGCCAGGGCAAAGCCCGCTGCCCCAAGCCCCAGACCGAGGACCATCATCAGAAAACGCCGCAGCATGGCATCGCCTTCACGTCCCTGCCACAACTTGCTGACGAGTAAGATACTCCAGCTTCCAAGAATGGTCATCAAGAAAATCCATGACGATTGCATCAGGGTGGTGGTCTTTCCGTGAAAGCTTTAGATAGCCAACAATGGCCAGGACTCCAGCAATCAGGACGGCGGCGAGCATCGACTCAAGGACCTCGGCGACATGAGCACGAAAGGTCATCTGTCTCAGTCGCTGACGAAAGACCTCCGCTCGCGATGGTTCCGGAGTCGGCGACGGCGCCGCTGCTACATTCTGCGGCCTATCACGTTGGGGACTCATGGTGACAAGCTCCGCCTGGATGGGCTGACTCCGAATCACATGCTCTTCACCCATGGTTGCCATCAGAATCGCACGAACGGTCCAGTACACAGCGTACGCCATGACCAAACCGAAAACCACGGGGCCAAGGATCGCCATATGAGAAATGACAAGAAAGGCCAGGCCAATCAAGATGATCACTTTCACGGGTGTTGCCAGCCGAGAATTATCCCAGGCCGTTCGAACGTCGCGGAAGGCTTGATTCAAGGCATGCCAAATGGGTTCGGGCTGATGTTTTTCTGCCAATTCTGCCATCACAACTGATGGTCGATCACCGCCCGATTTGTCATTTTCCTCAACCTTATGCTGGGCAAAACCATCCTCCCCCCTATTTGAAGACATTGGTCCGATGATCGCTTGTTCAGGCGGTGGCGGCAAGAGGGCGATCATCTCCCGCACATCTTGAAATCGCTGCTGGGGATCTTTTTCCAGGGCACGCCCCACGACCCGGCGGACTCCGGAAGGAAGTGGTGTAAGGTCAGGCAGCTTCGTCAAATGTTTCATCAGAATCTCGCCGACACTCTCCCCCTCAAATGGAACGTGACCGGTCAACATTTCATAGAGCATCACGCCGAGTGCATAAATGTCGATTTCTTTACCGTAGCGTCCGCTGGCAATCTCGGGCGCCATGTAGTGGACAGTCCCGACACTTTCTGTTTGTCCACTGCGACGACTACAGGAGATGAATTTTGCCAGACCATAGTCGCCAACTTTGACCACGTTCTCTTCCCAGAAAACGTTTCCGGGTTTCAGATCGCGATGGACGATTCCATGCTCGTGCAAGTAGGCCACGGCAGCGGCCATTCCGTGGAACCAGGCCATAGCCGTTTCGAGCGGCAACCCCTGGGGATGATCGGCCAACACCTGTTCCAGCGACGGCCCGCGGATATATTCCATCACCACCCATGTATCGCCGCGATCGTCTCGCCGGACATCGTAAATTGTCAAAAGGTTTGGGTGCTTCAGGTTAAGACAGTGATTGATCCCCCGTAGCTCGATATCCCAGTTCCGGCAAAGCAGTTTGAGAGCCACATCCTTTCCCAAATCGCTGACCGCATAATAGACCTCTCCGAAACCGCCTCGGCCGATCCCCCGTTTGATCGTGTACCCGGAAAGAGGTTGGGAACCGCTGGAATAGACAAAACGGATGTCCTTTTCAGACGGTGTTCTCTTCCGCGGCGACACCTCGGTGTTTTCAAATGCGTTGTTTGATTTCGGTTGATCAACCACGGCCATCACCGTTTTCACTTGAAGATGCTCCTGATTGAGATGCACCGACTTTCGATCGGCGCGACCGGCTCTCCTTCATTCTACCGAACACGCACGTGGCGGCAGGGATATCAGGCCGAAACCCTGCCTTTCTCCATCACCCTATTGCAGGAGGCACCTCCTCCAAACGGAGGGCAAAGTCCGGCCCCTCCACCAATGAGGACAACGTCAATTTCGCCG
>Ga0068705_10001642_pt1 | contig 11212 bp, 13 predicted proteins | sample YNPMSTMetaG_FD_65631 | JGI IMG/M metagenome (GOLD analysis project Ga0068705, IMG submission 65631) | Anoxygenic and chlorotrophic microbial mat microbial communities from Yellowstone National Park, USA - YNP MS-T MetaG | ecosystem: Environmental > Aquatic > Thermal springs > Hot (42-90C) >... | reverse complement strand
TAAACAAATACAGGATAAGGATAATGAACTTATAAATACAATTTGTCTAAATACTCCAATCCCTAAAGAAAGTCCTGAATTTATACCTGGTCTTAAATCTGATGAAGAACAATCACAAATAAATATAAATGATATTATTTAATTCTAAGTAAACACAGAAAGGGGAAAATCATAATGAAAAGCAAATCAAAGATAATTGCTTTTAGTAACCAAAAAGGTGGTGTCGGTAAAAGTACAAGCTGTATAAACATAAGCGCAGTATTAGGCAGTGAAGGATATAGGATTTTGGTAATTGACATGGATCCTCAGGCAAATACGACATCTGGCCTTGGCATAGATGAAAAGAAAACATTTAAGAATATATACCATTGCATGGTAAATGATGTGTCTTTTGATAGCCAAACTATATTAAAAACTAACTTTAAAAATGTTGATATTATACCATCTGATATAGTGCTTGCAAATGCAGAGCTTGAACTTGCAGCAGCCATGGGCAGGGAATGTATTTTAAAAGATATAATACAGCGCAGCAATTTAGATTATGACTATATCTTAGTAGACCTGCCTCCAAACCTTGGACTTTTGACTATAAACGGCCTTGTAGCAGCTGATGAAGTTATAATACCTATTGATGTGAGCGTTTTTGCTTTATCAGGGGTATCACAACTTGTCAATGTAATAAAAACTGTGAAGAAAAAATTAAATCAAGATCTTGAAATACTGGGCGCAGTGCTGACAAAGGTTGACTCAAGGACAAATCTTTCAAAAGAAATTCAATCAGTAATATCAGATATTTTCAAAGATAAACTCTTTAAAACTGTAATACATCAAAGCATAAAAATTGCAGAATCCCAAAAAGAACAAAAGCCTGTAACATATTACGACCCAAAATGCAATAGCTCAAAAGAATATATATCTTTAACTAACGAAATATTATTGAGCGTCAAGTGAACTACCTCCACTTATAGAAGTGGTGGCTTCGTGGTCAATACTCCCAGCGGAGCAAGTTATCCCACGCTCAAAGGGCTGTTCCTTCCCCAAATATACCAATTACATGGTCAATTTTAGCTTGGTTTTCGCTCTAACAATTATAGCATTTTTTATATATTTTAGCAATGTTCATCGCCCACTTACAGAAGTGAGTGACTTCTGTTGCTGTTTATATTAAGAGCTTTTGACAAATTGTCAAAAGTAAAAATAAAAATGGAGGAGGATTTAAAGTTGACATTTAATACTTTAAAGAAAGGTATACTTGCAGGACTTGAGGAAATAAACAATTCTCCGCCTGAAACTTCACTTGCAGAAACAATAAATATTAATACTTTTGATTATAGCTCTGTTGATGAAGATACGGCTCTTTTTTTGCAGGAAAAAGCACAAAAGATAAGAGAAATAAGAGTTAAATCAGTCATCTTAATAGGTAAAGAACTATCCGATACTTTTGACAAATTGTCAAAAGTAGACTATGGGGAAAGGACGAAAACATTTGACAAGTGGGTTGAAAGCATAGGAATATCCTCCAGACATGCAAGAAGATATATCGAAAGTTATAAGTATATAGAACAAAATTTTTTGAGTATAGAAGATGCAGAAAAGATTCAGCCGTCGTTGTTATTTGAAATTTCTAAGCCATCAGCACCAAAAGAGCTTGAACAAAAGGTTCTATCAGGAGATATAAAAAGCCATAAGGAATATAAGGAATTGGAGCAAAAACTAAAACAGGAAAGAGACAGGGCACGTATTGCGGAGCAAAAATTAACACAAATTGCAGATGAAAGAGATACTTTTTTACACGAGAAGAAGTTATATGAAGAACAGATTGAAATTTTAAGAGAAGAGATAAATCAAATAAAAAATAACAGAGAAAATGATGAAAATATAAAAAAAGTTATCGAACTTGAAGAAAAAATATCAAAGTATCAGCAAATGCTGCAGCAGCAAAATTTTATGAAAGAAACATTGTCAAAAAGAATATGTGAAACATTAGATTTCATCAGCAGCCTGACCATTGAAGAAGTATATATCCTCGGGGACAGAGCTGCTGATAAAATTTATAAGGCAAAACAAAACCTTGAGAAAATCATAAAAGACATGAGAGGGGGTGAAAAAAATGCTCAATAATTGTATTTTAATGGGAAGAACAACTACAAAGCCTGAACTAAAGAAAGCTGCACAGGCAGAAAACAAGGAAGTTGTATATACAAGATTTTCACTTGCAGTAGACAGGGAATTCGGGGACGAAGAAACAGATTTCTTTAACTGCGTTGCTTTTGGTAACGAGGCTAAGTTTATCGACAAATATGTCGAAAAAGGACAGCAGATAGTTATATGCGGCAGACTAAAGAATTCTGTTTGGAACAATGATTCAGGAAGACACGTTTCAACAGAAGTAGTAGTTGAAAAGATTTATTTTGCCGGTGAAAGAAAAAAAGATAATTCTAAGCATCAGGAAGAGTCTTTTATTTAAAGAAAGGGGATTAAAAATGAACAAAAAACTTATTTGTATTGCTGGTATACTTACTACGCTCTATTTTATATCTATTTTTTCATATGCTGATATTTTCGATAATGCACAAAGATTGTTTAATGATATTTATGGCAAGTTCGTTGCCATGTCAACTGCTGCAGCTGGTGTGGGTGTCGGTGTAGGCACTTTCATGAAAAAGCTCTCCATGGGAAGGCAGGAAAAAATAGAAATGGGCAATAAAGTCATTAAAGATTCCATTGTAGCTTGGGCAGTATTGAATGCTCTAGGTTTGATTCTTAACTTTGTCGGAAACTACACCCGTTAACAGGGGGTATTTCTATGGGGAGCATGATTGAAAAAGCAATTGACCAGCTTTATCAAAAAATTATACTGTCATTATTTGAACCAGTTAAGGACCTTTTCGGAGTATTCACTGCAACTCAAGAAACATTGAGGGTTTTTACTTTTATTGATCTAATATATTCAAAATTAAGGATTGTTGCAATTGCTCTAATAGTATTAATAACATGCTATCAAGTATTTAAAAATTTTTTCGCATATCTCGGCTTTGAGTGTGAGGAACCATGGCGTATAGCTTTCAGGGCTATCGCCTTTGGTTTTCTTACATGGTACTCAAAAGACATTGTATATATAGGTTTGGATATATTCAACAGGGCATTATCACAGTTATGGACCGCATATGGCATTTCTGGCAATAATCAATTTACTGATATTATAAAATCTTTTGTTATGACAGCTCTTGTTCCTCCGGTAGGGGTATCCTTATTTACATGGCAGGCAATAATGTTTATATATCTTGCGTATAAATTCATTAAGCTGGCCTTCAGGTTTGCTGAGCGCTTTATGTTTACGGTTCTTCTTATTATGTCATCACCTTTAGCATTTGCATGCGGTGCATCCCAAGTTACAAAAGGATTTTTGCAAGGGTGGACAAAGTTGTTTGTAGGTAACCTGCTTGTCCAGCTTTTGCAGGTGGCAATATTTATTTCGATGGTTATATACAGGGCAAATGATGCCAATCTGCTAAACCTCATGTCTTTTGTGATAATAATTGCTATGATAAAGGTTCTCGAAAAACTTGAAGACATAGTGAGGGATGCTTCTGTAAGTGTAGGCATAGGCAGAGACTTTTCCTCAGGAATTCAAAAAATTCAGAATACAGTATATTCTGTAACACAGGGAGTTCAAGTCGCAAATGCTGTTCGCAGCGTTATAGGGAAGTGATTATTTGTGGATAATAATAAAGCTCTTGAATTAATAGGTATGGCTGTTGATGCGATTAGAGCAGCATACGGTGATTTTACAGGTCTTGCAGTTAGATTGTCAAAAAAACTTCCTGTTATAATTACTTCTGCTGCTCTTATTCTTTTTTTTATAATGTTTATACCTTTATCTTTAATACAGGGTATTTTTAAATTAGAGCATGAAACAGGGGATCAAGGTCTTTCAAATGATGCATACAAATGTTTAAAATACAAAGAATACTGGATAGATGTACTTGCAGCAATCCGGACGATTAAGACATTCGGTAAGACTGCTCGGGATGATATTCTTTATCAGCAATATATAAATTCAACTTTTGACAATTTGTCAAAAGTTAATCCTTTTATAGATTATATTTCAAAAGCAATCGGTGAGGACATAAGCACAACGGAAGATTTATATAAATATAATTATGATTTCTTATATAATATTTTTTATCCTTATGCAGGATACGTTTACAGTCAGGAGCAGGTAGAATTAAATGATGAATTTGAATACGAAAATATATATCACGATACAAAATCTATTTATGCTTATGACGAAGCTAAAACACCTGTGACATTATTTACTGTAAAAAATGATGATGAAGAAATTACATCATATTCTTTATACCCTAAAAGCAAAAGCTTGACTGTTTATATCAGAAGTTTTATAGCAAAGGCCTTTTTCCCGGTCCCTATTCAGTATTCTTCTTCTTTTTCAGATTCATTTGGTGAAAAACGTATTCATGATTCACTTCCAGATCTTCATGAAGGTATAGATATTTTTGCACAACGCAACACACCTGTTGTTGCAGTGGAACAAGGATATATAAAAAAGATAGGCTGGAATTCATTTGGAGGATGGAGAATGATTTTAGAAAGCACGGACAGAAAAAGAACTTATTACTACGCTCACCTTGAAAATTATTCTGAAAGATTATCTTCTTATAAAGACTTTTCAGGGAAAGAATATAATGTAAATATTCCCGTATCAGCTGGTGAAATATTAGGCTATATTGGCTCTTCAGGAAGTTTCAATAGCAATTCTCCTCCTGGAACAGATACAGGGACAGCTCCTCATCTTCATTTTCAGATGTGGATAAAGATAGATGGGAGCGATATATTGATTAATCCTTATGAGATACTTTATGAGATACTTTCTTTCCTTAAAAAATTGAACACAAAAGGAGTTGGATGATGTGGAAAAAGAGGATATGTATATAATACCTCATAACTATACTGACAATGGTAAGATATTAGGCATAATTGAAAAGCAATCAGTATATGCTGCATTAATATTTTTTGTCCCAGCCTGCTTCTTTAATTTTAAACTCTTATCTTTTTTATCCCTTGATATAAGACTTTTTACCTTTATTTTATTTATACTTCCAATATCATGTATTATTCTCGTAGGTATAGGCGGAGACACTTTCATTGACTTTATAAAAAATGTTTATTGTTTTTATAAAAGGGCAAAAAGATATTATTATGAGAAATAAATTGACACTCTTAACCCTTTACTTTGGGAGAGTGCCAAGTATATTTTAGATATGCAGACGTTCTTTAAGAGCTTCCTGAAGGACTTGTGAAAAATTTATTCCTGCTTTTTCGGCTTTTTTGTTTAACCAGTTTGGAATACTCAATGTTTTTTTTACGGTTTTACTATCATTAAAATTGCGATATTCAGTAGTATCAACAGGTATAAGAGTAATAAATTCTGATTTATCACATTTAATATCAAAAATATTTGATGCTTTTGGAATAGCTTCATTATTGTCTTCTGAATCACATAACCACATTGCAATAGCATCCGCAGCCATTTCAATAGTGTTTGATAAGTCTGTGCCGGTGGTTACACAACCCGGCAAATCAGGAACTTTTACAAAAAACTCTCCATTATCAAGAGCCTTAAAAATAGCAGGGTACACATATTTCATAATAATTTCTCCTTTCATAAGCTTTTATATTATATTAATTTTAAATATGGTTACTTAATTCCTGCTTCTTTAAGAATTTGATTTGCTGTGTATTCATTAATTTCAGTATGCCTTGGTATTGGGATTTTAATGCCTGGTTTGTTAGGATGTTTTGCCATATCATGTTTTGCTCCGTTTGTTATTTCCCATCCTTCTTTTTTAAGTTTACTTAGTAACTCCTTTCTTTTCATTAGGTTCACTCCTTAATAATATTATATACGTATTAAATACGTATATCAAGAATAAATGAATAGAGGTGGTTCGATGCAAAATAAAAACATTTCTTCTTCTGTGAAAGATTGGCTTCCGATTTCAGATATAAAAAAGAACATCATATTTCTTAAAAACGGGGGATATGTCAAAATATTTGAAATAACGCCAATTAACTTTAATCTTAAGTCTAAAACTGAAAAGAGAAACATTATCCTAAATTACAGATCGTTTCTTAAATCTTGCCGGTATCCAATGCAGATAGTTATACAATGCAAAAAAGCTGATACAAGCAAATATGTTGAAAAAGTAAAAAAATATATGGAAGAAGAAAAAAACGAGAATGTAAAAAAAATGATAAAAGGCCATCTTGAACTTGTTGAATCTCTTGGTTCAAGAGGTGCAGTCTCAAGACGCTTCTTCCTGGTGCTGCCTTATGATAAACCTCCGGGAGTTAAGAACATAACATTTGAAGATGTGGAAAAACAATTCTTTGAAAGAGAAGCAATATTACAGGAATTCTTAATTAAATGTGGAAATAACATTGTAGAAATTAATGATGAAGAATTTGCATTAAAAATCTTAATGTCATTTATAAATAAAAAATCTTGTGAATTAAAATACTCTGCCCCTTATAGAGCTTTCACAGGTATACTTTCATCTGGCAAGATTAACGGACTGGAGGAAGGATGACATGTTTTCGTTTGGGTTAAAGAAAAAAACATCTAATAATAATGATAATGTATTAAACCTTGAAGAAAAAATTACAAACGGGAGCTATGATGATATTTTAGCTGGCAGTGTTGATATAAAAGATATATTATCCCCCTCAAGTATTGATACTACAAATCCGTTTTATATTGTAGTGGATGGAATATATATATCAACACTTTTGGTAATATCATACCCTTATGAGAGGCCTGCCGCATGGCTGTCAGATGTTATAAATTATGGGGATGGCGTAGATGTAAGCATATATTATGAACCTTTGGATAAATCAAAAATTATAAAAGAGATAACATACATGATAGGTGAAACAGGCGCAAAACGAAAAGCTATTGGAGAAAATCAAAGTGATGTTGATATAGTAGATACTGCGCTTGGCCATGCTAAGTATATGAGGCAGATGATGAATGTACACAATGAGGATCCATACTATATATATATTTTAGTATCTATATATGCTGATACCTTAGAAAAACTGGAAGACAGATTAAGAGCTGTAGAGGGTATGCTTGCCGGCAAGGATATTATGACTCGTCGTGCAGATTTTAGGCATGAAGATGGGTTTATAGCTTGCCTTCCTATACATTCAATTACGCAAAGCCTTAAAAAGTCGACCAAAAGAAATGCATTAACACTTGGTGTTGCTAGTACGTATCCTTTTGTATCTTCTGAATTTTCTGATGAAAACGGTGTGTTTGTCGGCATTAACAAGCACAACAATTCATTAGTGATAATAGATATTTTTAATACTGCAATATATAAGAATGCTAATGTGGTAATACTTGGCACATCAGGAGCAGGTAAAACATTTCTCCTGCAGCTGCTTGCAATGCGGCTTAGGCAGCAAGGGATACAGGTTATGATTATAGCTCCTCTTAAAGGGCATGAATTCAGAAAGGCTTGTGAAGCTATAGGAGGTACTTATATACGTATTTCACCCGGTTCGGAAGACTGTATAAATATATTCGATATACGAAGCTCTTCTTTTGAAGATAGTTTCGATACTGATGTCAAAAACAGTCTTTTACTCTCCAAAATTCAAAAACTTCATGTTTTCTTTTCTTTGCTGTTCCCTGATATGACACGCGAAGAGAAGCAGGACCTGGACGAAAAGCTTATAGAACTTTACAAACAAAAAGGTATAACATTTGATAATGAATCCCTTTATGCCGACGAAGATACTAATGAAATGAATATAGTAACAACAAAACGCAAATTTAAAGATATGCCTTTACTGGGTGACCTATATAATCTCCTTGATAGCGATATAAAAACCAAACGCTTGGCTAAACTTATGAAAATGCTTGTTACTGGTTCGATGAAGTCATTTAACAACTATACAAATGTTAACCTAAACAATAAATATATAGTCGTAGATATAAGCGAATTAAATGATGAACTGCTGCCTTTAGGTATGTTTATTGCAATAGATATGCTTTGGGATAAAATCAAGGAAGACAGGACAAAGAAAAAAGCAATCTTTATTGACGAGGCCTGGAAGCTTATTGGCGGGGAAAACTGCAAGCAGGCAGCCCAATTCGTCCTTGAGATTTTTAAAATAATCCGCGGATATGGAGGCTCGGCAATAGCTGCTACTCAGGATGTGAATGACTTTCTAAAACTAGAAGGGGGAAAGTACAGTAAAGGGATTATAAATAATTCCAAGCTAAAGTTTGTACTACAACTTGAAGAGGAAGAAGTCGAAACGCTACAAAAAATATTAAAACTGTCGGAAGAAGAGATTGCATCTGTAACATCTTTTGGCAGAGGGCAATGTTTATTCTATGCAGCTGATAACCATGTTGCAGTAAACATCGTGGCATCTGATGCAGAAAAAGAACTAATCACAACAGACAGGGCAGAACTTGAAAAAATACGTGCTAAAACTCGAAACTCTGAATTTTCAAATCATGAGGCAAATACAATAAATGAGATTGATGTAAGTAACTTCGATTTAATATAATCTATTTTTTTAGCAAGGAGTGATATAATGCTAATAATTACTGCTTTTAATAATCAAGCTGTTCAAGATGGGTTTAAAAAGAATTTTCCTGATATGCAGTTTGCGGCTGACGACATATGTTCCCAGGACGAATTAATTGAAGCACTTGTAAATATTAAACCAAAGGTTCTCATATTATCCGATAGCCTGGATGGTTCTCTTGACAAGTATAAAATCATAGAAAGAATAAGAAGTATAAGTGAAGAAATAAAGATAATATTAATCCTCCGGGAAGAGAATAAGGAATATATAAACTGGCTTGCAGCTAAAGCTGTATACGATGTGTTTTTAGACGGGAAATGTACATTTAATGATATTTATGATGCAATATCAATAAAAGATAATGTTAAAGTAAAAGTAGAAAAACAAATAATTGAAAAGGAAAAGATAGTATATAAAGACAGAATAATAAAAGAAAAAGAACTTGTAACTATTAACTTTAAAAGGATAGTACTTGCAATATGGGATAATGCAGAGTTTGGCTGCGAGCTTGCATATACGGCGGCAAGATTAACAAATTATAAAGTGCTTCTTGTTGATTTTGATATGCTATCTCCTAAAGCAGATTTGATATTGAAAATAAAACCTTCTGTACTTAACCAGGATAAAGGCTTGAATGCAGTACTTGATCTATTGCAAAGAAATATATCTGATATGAATTCCTTTTATGATGCTTGCATTAAAATCAAAGGACTAGACAACTTTTATATACTTACAGGAAACAATGATTTAAAAAATTATGAATACTATCAGGAAGAAAGCATTATAAAGTTTATCGATAAAGCATATCACAATTTTGATATAACTATACTCCTTGTAAATAAATTTATATACGACCTGGCTTCAATTATATCTTTTTCAAAGTCAGACTATAACATTATTGCGGCAAAGCCGGATATTTTATCAATCCGTGAATTTAAAAACTATATTTCTTTTCTTAACGAAAAGCAGCATATAGATGAAAAAAAGTACCTGTTTGCAGCATATGAATACAGTAAAAACAGCAGTTTATCGCCAGAGGTTATTAAAGCAATTACAAAAAACTATATAGGCGAAATAAAATATTCAAAACATAGGGAAAAAATGAGAAGCTCTAAGGCATTATTTATAAATCGCAAATTTAAGGAAACGTCACAGGATTATATAAAAATATTGTCATACTTTAATATAGTACCGAAGAAGCCTCTTTTACTCCGCTTATTATATAACACGTCGCTTAAGATTAACTTTCTAAAAAGACTTATGAAGAAAGGCGGGAGAAAAATTGCCACTGGTTAAATCTTTGCATAGCCCGGTTTTCCCGAAACTAATATATACAAACAAAGATAAATACCACCAAAGTATAAACGATATAATAACGTCAATAACATTTGATATATTGCGCGAGTCTCCGCAGCTTGTTACAGATGTTGCAGCCGGTAAGGCAGATCCTGTGCTCCTTGATACTGCTGTAATAAGAAACATAGATAAAAACAGATATAGCTTAGGCATACCAAGGGAGGAGATAATACAGAAAGTATTTGAATATATGTTCGGCTACGGCCAGCTGCAAATGTATATAGATGATCAAGATATATCAGACATCATAGGAACGAGATATAATGAATGGATGATAATAAAAAACGGTAAAAAAATTCATATTGATCTATCTTTTGGCTGTGAAAAAGACTTTGAAAAGTTTTGCAAACTGCTAATCCTGCGTAATGGAGGCATAATTAACGAAAACGACAGTCATTGCAGAGTATCCGACGAGAAAAACCGGCTTAGAATAAATGTATCTATAAAGCCTAGGAATGTCCTGGGTACGTCTCTTATTATACGAAAGCACAGACTCCATGCTTACACTTTTGATGAACTTATTGAAATTGGGATGCTGACCCGGGAAATAGCAGAGTTTTTAAAAGCCTGTGCAAATGACAGGAAAACCATTATTTTCTGCGGAAAGGGGGGCTCGGGCAAAACAACGCTCATGCGTACATTCATTAATGCCATACCTTTTGATGATGTTGTATTAATCGCTGAAAGTGATGTAGAGCTTTATCCTGATAAACCTTACTGCATATTGCAAAAAACAAAAAAAGGAAATGAAGGGGGAAGGCCATTAACTTTATGGAACATTGTAACAGATGGCTTGACTATGAAACTTGATTGGTATGTTGTCGGTGAATTAGTCGGCCACGAAACATGGGAATTTATAAAAGCGATTAATACAGGCCACTCAGGGCTTGCAAGTACTCATGCAAAAAGCTGTGAGGATGCGCTCAACAGGCTTGTAACTTTGAGTATGTCATCAGCAATTCTTGAAAGCGAACGTACTGTTAAGGATTTTATATCTAAAGGTATAGATTATGTAGTTTTTATGAAAGATTTTAAGGTACATCAAATTATTGAAGTTAAAAAGTTTAACAGTCTGAGTGATATGTTTGTTTTTGACAGTATTTTTAAAGTGAACTACCCCCACTTATAGAAGTGGTGGCTTCGTGGTCAATACTCCCAGCGGAGCAAGTTATCCCACGCTCAAAGGGTTGTTCCTTCCCCAAATATACCAATTACATGGCTAATTTTA
>Ga0068705_10001637_pt1 | contig 11225 bp, 10 predicted proteins | sample YNPMSTMetaG_FD_65631 | JGI IMG/M metagenome (GOLD analysis project Ga0068705, IMG submission 65631) | Anoxygenic and chlorotrophic microbial mat microbial communities from Yellowstone National Park, USA - YNP MS-T MetaG | ecosystem: Environmental > Aquatic > Thermal springs > Hot (42-90C) >... | reverse complement strand
TCCGCTCTTCGCCCAGTTCACGGATCAGATCGAGGGCAAAACGCCGTGCGGCGGGGTCCAACCCGGCCGTTGGTTCATCCCACAGAAGGAGTGGGGGATCCCCTACCAATGAGGCGGCAATGCCAAGCCGAGTCGTTTCACCGGTGGAGAGCGTGCCAATCCCCTGATCGGCAATCGCCAGGAGTCCTACGGCACGCAGGAGGGCGGCAATCCGGGGGCGCCGCACATCGGCCGGGATCCGGTAAAGTTGTCCCACAAGGTCGAGATACTCAAACGGCTTCAGATGCCCCGGCAGTTTAGGATTGGTCGGCAAATATCCAATCAGGCGACGGACCCGGGTGGCGTCTGGACCACAATCGTGACCAAACACCTGGGCTTGACCAGCCGTGGGCCGTTGTAATCCCAGAAGCAAACGCAATGTCGTCGTCTTGCCGGCCCCATTCGGTCCCAAAAAGCCGAAAATGACACCCGCTGGGACCTCAAACGTCAGATCATTGACGGCAATGACCTCATTCCCGTAAACCTTGGTCAAATGGGATGTTCGAATCGCTGGTGCATCGCTAACCATGGGTGCCACCGTCATCAGGGAAGACGCAGAGGGGAGGGGATTTGACACCCCCCGTCTGATCTATCATTCGGTTGAGCTATTTCCATCTGCTGTGAATACTACACGCCGACCCAGATATTCGTTGCGAATGCCAATTCCTTGGACACGGTAAGCAAAAAGGGATGCAGAAATCAAAAAACCCACCCGAAGGTGGGTGTTGGGGGAAAACTACCTGACGTTCTTTTTCGACAAATCCTCCGGTAACATTTTGAATGGCGATCAGCACAACCTCAGACAGGACAACGAGTCACAAATCTGCCGCCCGTAACCCTGTACAGAACACAGTGAGTCAACGCGGCTGATCGGTCCACCTCTCGCGCATCGCTGCATCAATACCGGAAACCTCGAACGGCCTCTGCTCAGGTCAGAAATCATCGCTCACAATGGTGCGAAACAGCTTCACAGCGTTACCCCATCAACCGACGTATTCGAAGAGAACGCCGATTTCCAGCCCCACCTTTTTCAGATAGTCTTGCGAAGTCTGATATTCTTCCGCGGTTTTCATGTGTTCCATCATCAATGGAACATCGGCGGGCAATGTCGCCAAACGCATCAAATATGTGCGGTAATCCAGTGCCCCCTGCCCAAGCGGAACTTCAACAAAATGAACATTCATCTCGACTTCCCACTTCAGGTCTTTGGCGTGGCAACTAACAATCCATGGTCCGAGCTTATCGAAACACTCGTTGAGTAACGCCGTATTGTTATAGAAACGTTCCGGACTATTAATCAGATTACACGGGTCCAGATGGACGGCAAACGCCTCGCGGTCAACCGCTTTGATCATTCTCAGGTATGAATCGGGGCTATCAGGGAGGGACCAGCCCATCATCTCGTAAGCGAGCTTAGCCTTTTTGGGTTTGACCGCGTCAATGATCTTGCGAGCATTTTCCACCGCCGCCTCGAAGAATTCCTCGGAGAGATTCTTGGGATGCGGTCCGAACCACACGTCGGGATTGAAGGAGCCCGCAATATTGACGCAGCAGCGGGCGTCCACCTCTTCGGCAATCGCCAGCCCATCGATCATCCGCTGCATATTCTGTGCCCGAACGTCCGGCCGGGGATCGAGCAAGTTGCACCATACCCCAACCTCGGCAATAACGACATCGTTCTGCTTAAATCCCTCACGGATGGCCCGCAACCGCTCGCGGTCGGTGACCTTCACCCCTGGACAATACGCCGCACGATAACCGCGCTCGCGATGCTGCCGGGCCAGTTCTTCGGGATCGGACGAGCCGCCAAAGATTGGCCCTCCAAGACGAATCGGGTGCTTCACACCGGTGGCTGATTGTGAATCGGCCACCGTTAGGGGATCGGCACAAATCCCTTCGCGTGGCCAACCAGCACCGACCATTGCCAGGGCACCGGTTGTGGCTTCAAGAAAACGACGCCGCGAAAACGCATCTGTTGCCATCGTGATTCGCTCCATGAAAACCCAAGGTTTGCGAACAAAAGATGGGCGGACGGAGCAGAGTACTCACTTGCGCCCGTCACAATCCGCCCCTATTGTACCTGGTAAGATGCGACCGGTCACCTGAACCGGCAAATCGTTTTAACAAAACAAGCGCTTTCATTGTCGGAATACCCGGGCGTCAGATTTCAGGCTAAGGATGAGATTACGAGCGAATCGGAATAGAGCGGAGAAACCGTTTGTCGCGTCCGCTTCTCGGAGGGACCTGCTTGTCAGGTCCGGTGCACAAAGTTGGATTATCCATTCGGCTTCGGCGGGCATGACAGGCATGCCCCTCCGACTGCTGGGGGACCCGCTCATCGGGTCCGTTGTCCGCGAACTACCGTTTGACAATCCATTTCACTTCGTCGGGCACGACAAGCATGCCGCTCCGAGGGAAGGCCTGGGATGTCAATCGCGCTACGGGCAAGAGACCTGCCCACAAACAAGACGGAGGCACGCCAGGGCATCAGCGGAAAAGCTGAAAGATGTTAATCGGCACGTCAAAATTGTATAGGAGAATGAAATAAACGCCAATCACGATAAAGACGACACCGGTTGCCGTTCGCACCACCCGATCAATGACTGTCAAGACCTGAAAGGCCTTGCCCATCCATTGCACGCCGAGCGCAATAAACACGGCGAACAGGAACACAGGCAAACCGGTGGCAACTCCATACAGTAAAGCCAGACTAAGGGCACTAGCTGACTTGCCACTCAGGATCGTGATCACGGCTCCGAAGTACGCGGCAGATGTCGGGCAAAAGGCCAGAGCAAAAAGGACACCCAACAAAAAGGCCCCAATTAATCCCCAACGATCGGCCAGCCCCTGAGCCTGTTGAGCGTTGGCTTGCGGTAAAGAGACCTTAATCAATTCCAAAAGCAGCATGCCTACCAGAATCAAGATTGGTCCTAGGAAAAGATGCCCATAATGTTGGAGAGCTGTGGCCAATCCCGGCAAATTCGTCAATCCGGCCACAAGGACGGCGGCCAGCGCAAAATAGGTCAACGAGCGGCCGGCCGTATAAAGGCTGCCCGAAAGAAGGACCCAACGATGGTCTGTCACCTTCCGTCCGATGTACGAGAGCGCAGCGATATTCGTTGCCAAGGGACAGGGAGCCACCGCCGTGGCCAATCCCAGGCCGGTTATGACCAGAGCGGGGATCTGCTGGGTGAGATGACCCGAGTCCATGAACTTCTCCTCACTGTGTTTTTAAGATCCAACATGCCGCTCGGTGAATTCCTCACTTAACAGACGGCTCGCCCGGCCGACCCGCAGACAGCTTCTCCAGATAGCTCTGCACACCGCTTGTGACATACCGATCCAACTCTTCTGGTTTAATGAGCAGACTCCAAACCTTTGGCATGGGCTGCCATTCTTTGACCTGGCCACCCTCCACTCGGATCAAGACCAATTGAGGTCCCGTAATTTGATACGATTTGGCAAGCTGGGCATTTTGCGGAGCCTGAAAGTCAACTTCAACCCACTGGAGTTGGCCCGATTGCAAGGACGGATTGAAATGATCCTTCAGCACCTGGGCCACAGTTTGTGAAACGCGTAGGCATGTGGGACAGCGCTGCGTGCGGTGAAAATATACCGCTATCACTCGATCAGGCGGTGGCGTTTGCGCGCGAGACTGAGCGACATTCTCGGCCAGGGCCAACTCGGCAGCCGCAGCGAGAACGATCATCACCGACAAAACAGCAAATTTCTGAGATCCGCTCATGACACAGCCTCCATGAAAGAACATACCTGGGATCGACCTACCGTAGTTGAGTGAAATATCCGTCAGGGAATCATGTCGTCCCTTCGTCCAAAAGTTTTTGGAGATTGCTCTCAATAAACCGAGAGAATCTTTCCTTTTCCCCGACGAGCTGCCAAACATCCATGAGATTCTCAAAATGGGTTTCCCGTCCTTTCTCGATTTTGACCATCACCACAGTTGGGGCAATAAGCTGATACTTTTGGATGTAATCCTTGTTGGCAGGTTCCTCGTAATTTAATTCTTTTACGATCACTTTGCCGGACTGTAAGGTTTCAGCAAATCGCGTCTTCAAGACTTCTTTGGTCGTCGCCTCGATTGCCAAACATGTCGGACAGCGGACATTTCCGTGGAAGAGGTAAACAATCACACCGTCTTGAACTGGCTGAGGTGATCCCTGCGTAGCCGCCACAGATTGAGCTGATGGGGAAGCAGACTGCGGATTGCCGGTGGATGATTCTTTTCCCGCAAGCTTGACCACAATTGCACCAAAGGCGGCGCCAACTAACAGAAGGAGCGCACCGGTGAGAAGTGTTTGCGACCGGTTGTTCTGGTTCATAATGAACCTCCGATTTTTTTCTTTTTTCTCGATGTTACCTGGCATTACGCCGTTTCGACGGTACAAAACACCATTTCCCTGATGTTCTAATACCCACTACTCGCAACAAGAGGTCGAAGAATTGCCATTCGATGTGCTGCACGATTCCCCGATCTTTCGACAGATCGCATCGGCCAAACGTTGGAGATTCTCCTCGTTGACCGGCGTTTCTCCTCGCTTCATCCCCAGCTCGTCGGCGCGAAGGAATAGCGTATTCTGCCAGCCACCTTCCATAACGGTACGTCGCCCGCACTGGGTAGCACAGCCATCTACCACGACGATCAAGCTGGCACGCTGCAAGGCATTCAAGGTACCGGCTGCGCGAGCCGCCACACCTGCCAGGCAGCCCATGCGGGCGACACCCCGACGGGTCAATTCCCTCGCTGCCAAATCAGACAGGTGACCAACATTCGACGCTCCCGAACATGCGAGCACAACTACACTTGTCCCGCAACAGGAACACGCCGACCCCGTGTTCGATGATCCATTCATTTGTTAAATACTCATTCGTTCCCCACGAGCAAGGGCACCTCCCTCAGGCCAGAAACTTCTTGATTTCATCCACACTTGCCACCTTTCCCTGAACTTTTAGCTCTCCATCGACCACCAGGGCCGGTGTCATCATCACACCAAAGCTTGTGATCATGTTAATGTCCGATACCTTCTCAATGTGGGCCTCAATGCCCAATTGTTTGACGGCCTCTTCGGCATTCTTTAAAAGGGACTGGCATTTCGCACAACCGGGACCGAGCACTTGCACGAGCTTCATATGGTAACCTCCGTCAGATTGAACATGGTCCTGAAAACCTGTCAAAAGCGAACTCTTACCCGAAAAACATTCCGAATATCATTCCAACGATGGTACTCATGATCACAGTTAGCACGACAAAGGTTGCCGTTTTCTTGAATCCCCACACGCTGTAAATGACGGCAATGCTGGGCAGCGAAAGGGCGGGACCCGCTAGCAGGAGCGACAAGGCGGGGCCTTTACCCATGCCCAAGCCAATCAGTGCTTCGAGAATCGGGATCTCTGTCAAGGTCGCGAAATACCAGGCAGCACCGATGACCGAGGCAACAAGATTCGCCCGAATGCTGTTTCCCCCGACAAGACTTCCCACGAGTTTTTCCGGAAGGAGTGCTCCTACAAACCCTGTGACAAAAACACCGATAAACAGCAGGGGAATGATCTGCTTAGAGAAAGACCAGGTCTCCTGCAGCCAGGCCCCTAACTCGGCCTTTTCGAACCACCCAAAAGCCATCAATACCGTCAGGATAAAAAACGCACCGGCGAAATACCAGCGATTGCGATAAACCCAAGCCGCGAATTCATATCCCGGCGGGGTATCTTGCGTGCGAGAAACCACAGCGGTCTTTTCCACATTGAATTTCATTCCTTTTGTGAAGCCGTTAAGCGTTTCCTCCATCTGCAGACGGTATGTGCTGGTCGTTTCCAGGAGGACGGCCACGCTGATCGGACGATCGAAGCTGGCCGCCCGCTGTGTGCCATCCATTAAAGTGACCTGAGCATTGGGGGCAATCTCAACGCGGGTTCGGCTGGGATCGCTCCAATCGGAGAAGACGAGAAAGGCAATCATCGCCCCGAGAAACGCTGCATTCTGCCAGAGACGACGTTTCGGCTTTGGTGATTCAGGTAAAGCCATAAAGGCCTTGACGCGATTGGCTTCCTCCTTGCGAAAGAACCAGGCCATCAGGAGGCCGATGATCACCGCGAATACGATAGCTCCGATCACACGGGCGATACCCAAGTCAAAACCGAGGACTCGTGCCGTCAGGAAAATCGCCATCACATTGATTGCCGGCCCGGAATAGAGAAAGGCCGCCGCGGGACCCAAACCAGCCCCCACCCGGTAAATTCCAGCAAACATGGGGAGGACACTGCACGAACAGACGGCGAGGACCGTGCCGGCCACAGAGGCTACAGCGTATGCTTCGATCTTGTTAGCCTTTGGGCCAAGGTGGCGTAGAACGCCTTCCTTTGAAAGAAACGTTGCGATGCCGCCCGCAATGAACATCGCCGGAACAACACAGGCTAACGTATGATTTCGGGCGTACCATTGCAGCATCAAGAAGGCTTCCATAACCGCATTTTGAATTTGCGGGGAAGCGAAATTGAGGAAATAAGCCAGAAGAAAAACAACGACTAAGGTTAAGAGGATTCCCCAATCTTTTTGGCTCATCGCGATCAACTCCTTATCTCATCCATTTAATGTGTTATTGGCCAATTATGCAAGATCACTTCAAAAAACATGCGGAATGGCAATCGGGAATCATGAAAGAAGCCACCCGAGCTTGACTTTACCGCAGCAGACTCAATTGGTTGCGAAGGCCCTCCTCGATCACGCCGTCCACACATTCTAGGAATTTCGTGACACAAGGAGTCCGCAGGCGGTAGAACGTCATCTGGCCCCGCTTCTCATCGGCAAGGATGCCTGCCTCCTTCATTTGGCTGAGATGCCGCGAAGCGGTGGACATATCCAGCTCCGCGAGATCAGCAAGCTCGCAAACACATTTCGGTCCGGCCTTGGCCAACTCCTCCAGCATGATGAGTCGCGATGGATGGGACATGGCCTTGAGGACCCGTGCCCGTGATTCGCAGCGTGCACGCAGTTTGGGATCGATCTTTTTTGCCACGGGAAATGTCCTTTTAACTCCGAGTTGTGGATATGATCGGGTCGCGTGTCATTGCACACATTCGTTATTGCACACACATGCAATTCTACTACAAGATATTATCGCCCGACAAGCCCCAAGGGTTCACGATTTCTTGAGTATTCGAAAATCGCCCCCAGCGTGGGATCCAATCGCCGCCTATCGTGTGGATCGAGAAGAAAGGCCGTGCGACCTCGATCGCAACCCGGCATTCTTAATGCCCAACGCCCGCCAGCGGTTGCGGGGCGATGGGAACCAACGGCTGCAATTCCGGCGGACCTCCTGGTGACTGCTGTTTCTCGGGAGACAGGCCTTTGACCGTTATATCGTCGAGACAGACTTCCCCTATTCCTGTCATAACGAAGGTGATCCGTATTTCACGATCATTTCCTGCGCGGCGAAAAAGACGGAACGGTCGCCATCCCACGGTTTGGCCGATACGGCGGGCCAGAACTTCGCCCCCCAGTGAATCAACGATCATCAAGCCATCGACGCTGCCGGTGATCCGCCGGGGAATGGAAATCCAGCCCTCAATGCAAATCCATTCTCCCGGCTCTACCGGTATAGCCGGGCTTTCGACCCAGATCGGCGGCGATTCGACAAGGGCCTTATCCCGCTCCGGCTGGGTCGCTCGCACCGTCATGAGCAAGCCAAAACTGCCGGAACGTGCTGCAGACGGAGAGACCTCTGCTTGCGCATAGATACCCTCAATGGCATGTTGATAGGGCTGCCAGCCCATCGCCGTAATTTGGCCACCAGCTTCAAAGCAACCTCCGGGGAGTCGATTCTGACCCCAGGGACCGTCGGACAAGTTGTCCATCCATCGAAGATGGGCCTCAAGCGTGTCGAAACTCGTCGCGGCAGGCCAGCTCACAATATCACCCAAAGACAACGCAAAGGCTTCCCAATCAACCCGACGAATCAATAAGATAGGCCGCATCGCCCGATGAATATGCCGAAATGCCGCCGGATAATCCCCCGCAGCAACAGCTTTGTCAGCCGATGTGATTTCCTGGGCAGCCATGCGAAACCACGAATCGGCCTGAGGGACAAACGGGCCATATTTCATGAGAGTCTGATGCTGTCTCCGCACCTGGCCAATGGTGATCTCCGCAAGCTCTCGTTCCAGCTGGACAATCCGCGGGCCGAGACTCCGGGCACGACCCGCCAGAAAACTCAGCACCGTGGGATCCTGGGTGAGAACCACCAGGGACGTCGGCCCAAATTCTTTGATCAGCACCTGCATCCCGCCCGCGACTCGCTCCCCGGCTAAAGGCTCCAGCGTGTTGGGAAGCAAGAGATAAGCCGAATTGCTTTCCGGAACTCCAGGAATCACAAATGTGACCTGATCCGCCGCCGATTGACCGGGCACAAATTGCGCCCGCGGACCAAGCCAGAGTGGCACAAGGAGTCTCGCCCGATCGGTCCGAAACAAGGCGCCGATCACCTCGCGCTGGTCGCTGGGGACAAGCGAGAGAAACTGTCCGGCCGCAAGAAAAGGTTCGATCCATTCCAGTTCTCGATTCATCAATTCCAGGGAGAGACATCGCTCACGAGTTGCACTGTCGGTCCCCGATAATGATGACTGCGAACGGAATAACAATCCCCTCGCGCCGGCAGTCAGGGCCAAATAGGTCAACAGCCGGACCTGATCGGCAGGGATTCGGTCGATCTGATCCGAAGAAAGCCCCCACTGCTGCCATTGCAACATCACTGCGCGATCCGGATGAGTCGGAACGGTAACCCAAACTGGGGTGCCGGGACGGGCAAGCAATGGTCGGCTCCGCAGCCAGGTTCCATAGTCCGTCAATTCAAGGTCGCTGAAGACAGGATTACGACCAATCACGAACACATCCACAGCCCGACTGGCCGCCAGTAGTTGTGTCAATGGCTCGGCGATGATCGGGCGATTGGCCATCGGATCGACATGGCGGAGTTTTTCGGCCAAGATCTTGAGTTCTTCGACCTCTCGGGGAGACAACTGCGTCCCCATGTCCCACGCGATCACGCCGTCGTAAGAGGGACCAATTGTCCGTTGAAGCCCCGTCTCTTGGATCCCGAAAAGCCTCGCATCGGGCCGAAGAATGACGGCCAGCCCCGCTTGCCGTGCCTCGGCAAGAAGCCGCTCATCAACAGGTTGTCGGATCCAGACCGTATTGAAACCCAGGCGTTGCACAAGGTCGAAAGGTTCCCCCTGATATTCAATCGCCCTCGGGAAGAATGCTTTTCCGTCCACGCGAAGGACCGATCCGACCATCTCCACCGCTGGTGTCGTGATGTGCTGGGCGGGAATGATATCGGCTCGACTCTGTGTCGTATTCCAATCAAGCTCTCTGTGGTTTCCTAGAGGCGTATTCAGCCAGTCTCGCTGGAGGCGTTTTTGAAATAGCGGTCCGGAAGGACGCGGGGACGTATCCCCAGAGACGAGGGGAGCCGGAACCGGCGACACAGCGCCTGCGGAGGCCGTCACGGAAGTGCCAGCCCCGAGTGCGGACGGTCCAACACCAGGGAGCGGCAAGAAGCCCTGAAGTTGCACGGGCCCGATGGAAACCTCCGTTGTTCCTGGGCCGCCGTAGAGATTGAGCACAATTCCGTCCACATAGGCCTCGCGCACATCAATGTCGCGGCGAATCTGAAGTCGAAGCGTACGAACCTCTCTTTGGAGGGCAGGTCCCACATCGGCTACCGTCAACCACTCCCATTCACCCGCAACTCGATATTGACTGCCGGGGATCAAAATGGTCAGCGGCTCGCCCGTCTGTGGATGCCGGGTTCGTGGCAGGACAACCGAGAGGAAGACTTGCAGTCCGGGGGAGTTTGCCTTCAATACGACGGCGGCCTTCATCTCCGCAATGAGCGGAGCCGGGGCCAGCGGCGAGAAATAGTAAGCTGCCGTGCCAGGCCCTGCCTCAAGAGTGATCCGTTCGACGGAGGTAGCATCTTGGGCGTTCGCTTCCACTCGATGTTCAAGTTCTCGAACGGCCACATCACCTCCCACATACTTCCATCGCGGGGCGTCAGGCCGCCCTTGCATGGCAAAGCAAGGCTGCGTAACAAGCAAAAGAATGATACATTGGCAGAGACGAGTCACAAATTTCCCCCCGCCCTGCTTCGAGGGTTGCCCGTTGGTAAAAGATTGCTGCGCACGATCATCCATGACGCCGGTATTCTTGTCCAATGCGGCCGCGTCTGCGTCTTGTTTCTAGGTAAGTCTATTGATCTTCGCCAACCCCGCTCGGAGGGACGCGCTTGTCGGGTCCGCCTCTCGGAGGGACCTGCTTGTCAGGTCCGCTGCACCACGTTTGATCATCCATTTCGCTTCCACGGGCATGACAGGCGTGCCCCTCCGAATCTGCTGGTCGCTTTATCTCCAAATCCGACTCCCTTCGAACGCCCAAATCATCTCACAACAACAGATCGCATGTTGATTTCTGGCAACAAGGGTGGCAGATCGAGTCCCAGACCTTAAGTTAGTTTTTTAGCATGATTTACATTTTTTTGCCAGATCAGATGTTGCCGCTTGGCAACACACGGGCTTTGTCGAGAGAAATACGCAGAAATCCCAAATCATTTACACAACGCAACTTATGACTGCCATCCCCTCTTTTTGTGGGACCGGCGCAGGTGCTGCTCTTTAATTCCTTCAGCTCAAGCCGAAGGGAGAAGCAAACCATGGCACAGCCGCATTCGATTCGACCGACAGACGCCGCGACGGTCCCGCCGGAACTTCAGGAATTGGCAGCCGCCATCCAATCGCTGCCCGAGCCTTACCGCGCTCAGATCGAGCCTGTTTTACAACGCGTGATTGACGGGACACGGCGTCGCCGCCAGATCCTCTCGCTCGTTCAGGATGCCCTTTCCGAATTGCGAATGGACATGAAATACCTCCTCTTTGACCTAGAAGCCACCCGCCGGGAACGCGACGACTACCGTCGCCAGCTTGAACAGCTTCGGCAGGGCGAGTGAGTCTTCCAGACGTGTGACGTGCGGGACAGAGACCTTCTCCAAACGGGGGCGACAGATCCGTCGCCCCTATTTCTTCCCCTCTTGTGGGGCACTTCTCGGAGGGACGCGCTTGTCGCGTCCGCCTCTCGGAGGGACCTGCTTGTCAGGTCCGCCGCACCACGTTTGATCATC
>Ga0068705_10001635_pt1 | contig 11232 bp, 9 predicted proteins | sample YNPMSTMetaG_FD_65631 | JGI IMG/M metagenome (GOLD analysis project Ga0068705, IMG submission 65631) | Anoxygenic and chlorotrophic microbial mat microbial communities from Yellowstone National Park, USA - YNP MS-T MetaG | ecosystem: Environmental > Aquatic > Thermal springs > Hot (42-90C) >... | reverse complement strand
TTGGTAAACCTAATGTAGGAAAATCTTCTCTCTTCAATGCCCTTTGCGGTGACGAAATAAACATTGTTTCTGAAATTCCTGGTACTACAAGGGATGCAGTGGATATAGAAACCGAAGAATTCATTATTATAGACACAGCTGGAATCAGGAGAAAATACAAAGACCCTATAGAACTTTTCGGGGCTGTTAGAAGTGAAAGGTCGCTCAGATACGCAGAAGTTGCGATACTCGTTATTGATGCCTCGGCAGAAATCACGGCCATAGACAAAAAAATCGCAAACCTTATCATTGAAGAGAAAAAAGGGATAGTCGTGGCGTTAAACAAGTGCGACCTTATTCCGAGAGAAAAAAGATCCGCAGTGCTCGACTACTTTAAGAAAGAATTAGATTTTATAAACTTCGCCCCGATGCTCTTCGCCTCTGCTTTAACAGGTGAAGGAATAAGTTTGCTTAAGGAGGTCATAAAGCAAGCTAAAAAGTCATGGGAAAGGAAATTGAGTAAAAGAGAGGTTCAGCAATTTCAATATTCCCTCTCAAAGAACTTTCCCTTTTCAAAAACCATAATCAAATTCACTCAGGAAGACGTAAGACCTCCGAAATTTAAGATATTAACCGATACAAAGCTTAAAAACAACGAGTTGAAATACATTGAAAATAAGCTTCGAGAAACCTTCGGATTCTACGGCACACCCTTGATTTTAGAAAACGATTTTCCAAAGCAAAACAGTTAAAATTGGTTAGGCAATATGTACATTAAGACCAATTTTACAATAGAAAGCGGCATTCAATTGACTCTAAACGAGAAAAAAATTAAAATTTTAAAACTATGGGAATTGATTTAGAGAAACTTTTATTAGATGCAAAAGATAAAGAAGCGTCGGATGTCCACATAAAAGTGGGACATCCGCCAATTTTCAGAATCTACGGAAAGCTATACTTTAGAGATAATTACCCTGTTGTTACGAGGGAAGATACTGAAGAACTTATCAGAAATTACCTAACTCCTGCCAAGCAAAAAGAGCTGAGGGAAAGGTATAGCGTTGACGTCGCCTTTAGCTTTCCAAATATCGGTAGATTCAGGGTTAACATATTTAGCCAGAGAGGAACATGGTCCTTTGCCATAAGAGCGATACCACCACTTATTAAAACCATCAAAGATTTAAATTTACCTCCCGTCCTGGAAAGGATAGCCATGGAGGATAGGGGACTGATTCTTGTTACAGGTGTTGCAGGTTCTGGAAAATCTACAACCCTCGCAGCTATTTTAAACCATATCAATGTTAACAAAGCAGTACACATTATAACAATTGAAGACCCTATTGAATACCTTTTAAGAGATATCAAGAGCATTATAAGCCAGAGAGAGGTCGGCCTTGACGTGCTCAGCTTTGCAGATGGACTCAGGGAGGCTCTTAGGCAGGACCCAAATGTAATAATGGTTGGAGAAATTAGGGATGAAGAAACCGCTTCCATTGCTTTGCTTGCAGCTGAAACAGGGCACTTAGTTTTATCAACCTTGCACACTCTCGATGCCAGAGAAACAATCAACAGAATTATAAGTATTTTCCCTGCACATCAGCAAGAGCAGATAAGACACCAACTTGCATCCGTACTAAAGGCAATTGTCTCCCAAAGGCTCATACCAAGGGATGATATACCTGGAAGAATCCCCGCCTGTGAAGTTATGGTAAACACAGCGCGTATTCGAGAAATGATCCTTGATCCTAAGAGAACCTATGAGATTTTTGATGCTATTGCTGACGGTTATATACCTTATGGAATGCAAACCTTTGACCAATCTTTATATTACTGGTACAAATTGGGTTATATTTCAGAAGAAACCGCCCTGGCATACGCAACAAAGAGAGAAATACTTGAGTTGAGAATGAAGGGTATTGCCTCGGGCGGTGAGGGTGGAAGAAATTGGGAAATCTTTGAAAGAATGGCTTTGAGAAAAGTTCAAGAAAAAGGAGGAATTTAAGAAATGGCCAAGATTGATGATGTAATGCAAGAATTTCTCAGCAATGTAGACGAAGTGCTCATGTCGATGATAGTAAATCTGGACGATGCGATTCCTATCACGGGGCACACAACGGACGAATCAATTGATGTCACTGTTCCTCTTGCTTTTCTTACAGAAGTAGCAAGAAAGGCAATGTCCGCAACTGAAAACGCAGGTCTGGGCGTCTGTGAAGACGTGCTTCTCACCACAAGCGAATATTTCATTATTATAAGAATCATACCAAATTCCAACTATGTACATATTGTCGTTTTGACAAGAAAAGGGAATTGGGGGGTCACCAAAATATTAATGGGGAAATTTGCACCTAAGTTCAGAGAGGCTTTACCGTAAAGCGTTTCAAAATTCCCAAGCAGGCCTGACTTTAACAATAAAACATAAGAAACGATAATAATCTCCAAAAAGTTTTGTATGCGGGTTAGTTATTTCTTTTGCTGAAGTAAAAAACTTAGTTGTTGTTGACGCAATGAGTTCTTCACTACTTCATTAATCATCATTTGTAAGGTTTGAAAAACACCCTTGCCTTCTGTTGCTATTGCTAAAACATACGGATACTTGTAAATGTTAACCTTCTCTTCAAGTACCGACACAGGCAATGCATCGGGGTGATCCCGCTTATTGTATTGGACAATAATGGGAACTCTTCTGGTTGCGCTCCACATCCCATATTCTTGAAGGGTATCATGCATTTCCTTGTATATAGCAATATTTTCTTCAAGCCTCTCTTTATCTGAATCAGCAACGAAAATAACACCGTCTGCGCCTTTTAAAACCAGCTTCCTCGCCTGTTTATAGAACACCTGACCAGGGACAGTGTAAAGACTGAATATGGTTTTATATCCTTTCAATATAGGAAGTTCAAGGGGAAGTAGATCGAAGAACAGGGTTCTTTCACCTTTAGTATCGACAGACAAGAGTTGACCTTTTTTACCCATAAATCTTTCGTAAATTTTCTTAATATTTGTAGTCTTTCCACTTAAACCAGGACCGTAATAGACAATTTTAAACTTTATCTCATGCTTCTTGAAATCTATTAACACCGCTGTCTCCCGACTATATTATAAGGCTAATTAAGCGTTTCTATATTGCCTTTGCTATCTCTGCTATAAGCTCTTTAACCTTAATCTTCACGAGGGCGATCTTCATACTTTTTACTGGAATCACGGCGATCACAATCAGATTCCCATTCTTCGCCTCGGTAATTAAGAGGTGATATTTGTCGGACGAAAGTGTAATATCCCTTATTGCGCCAACTGGAGTTTTTGAAGCTATCTGAATTATGTTTCTGAATGCAGGCGCCCAGGTCTTCAATACTTGAGAGACTCCTGTAGTCACCCTTTCTGATATATTAAGAATATTGCCTTCACCATCAACCGCAACAAGAGCAAGGATATCCGAAATTTCCTTAACCACACTGGAAAATTTATCTTTGAGCTCCTGACTTAACTTTGACGAAAACGCACTCACCTCTGGAGTTGTTGCTGGAGTCTCAACCTTCTTCTCTGCAACTTTTTCTTCAATGATTGGAATTTCTACAGCTTCTTCTCTTGCCTCTTCCTTCTTAGGAGCCTCTTCTGCACTTAAACCTTCGAGTATACTCTCTACTTCCTCGAGAGTTACAGTGCCTTCTTCCTTCTCCTCAACTGGTGCTTCTTCAGTTACCTTTTTCTCAGTCTCCTCAGGGATTTCTTCCAATTTAACTTCAAAACTCTCCTCTACTTCAGGAATTTCTACCTTCTCAACAGGTTCCCCTTCCGCAACACCTTCATCCCTAAACAACTCCGATAATGCCTGGAGATCGATTCCTGAGATTTCCTCGCGTGTTACAACCTCTTCATCTTTCTGAACCGCTGCAGAAAGGAGAAGTGCATGGAATGGTTTTTCTATTTCTCTCTTCACTTTAGGGCTTCCCCATTTAACTTTAAAGGAACTTTCGGGCTCCTTCATTATTCTCGTAAAGGCTTCTTCGCCTCTCAAATTTCCCAAGGAAGCGTTAATTACCTCTCCATCCTCGAAGAAAATCTTGCCTTCACCCTCGGAAGTGTTGACGATCACCTCGCAGGACTTACCTTCCATAGCAACGAGTTGCAGAAACTGCTGTAGGGTAAGATTTTTTAAAGTTTCCTCTTCCCCGCCCTTCTCCTTCTCCAGTATAACATTGAGAATCTGGTCAAAATCAAAGGGTTTCTCAAGATAGCTGATGGCACCTTTTGTCATCACATCTTGCCTTATTTCATCAGAGCCGTACGCAGTCATTACGATTACCTTTATATCGGGCTGAATCTTTCTGGTTTCCATGAGAAGTTCTACACCACTAAGACCTGGCATGCGAATGTCAGTAACAAGAAAATCAAAGGACTTTTTCTTTATTTTCTCTAAAGCCTCCAAACCATTGGAAGCAGTCTCCACCTCGATTTTATGCCTTGTTAACTCTTCAGAAAGCCCCCAAAGAATGTCTTCCTCGTCATCCACCAGCAGAACTTTGATAGGCATAATTACACCTCCTTAACTTTTTGCTCCACACACCCGATAGCCTCGGGTGTGGCAGGATGTAAGTATAGCACAAAAGTTGTGCCTTTTCCAACCTCTGAATAAACCCTTATAATTCCTCTGTTTTCTTTAACCATTTTATCCACTACGTAAAGGCCAAGGCCCCAACCCTCTGCCTTGGTAGAAAAGCCGAGATTAAAAATTCGATCAAGGTCTTCCTTTTTTATTCCAGGTCCTGTATCTGAAACTTCAATTTGAACGAAATTAGAACCACAGTAGGGGCAGCGATTTTCACTCCGTTTGACATTAACAGCTATTTTCCTTATCCCCTTCTGGTTTTTCAAAGCATCTATGGCATTTTGAATTAAATCAGACAAGATTTGCTGGAGGTGAATCTCATCTGCATAGACAAGTTCATTACCGTTTTGGTTAAATTCGAATATAATTCCATTGTTTATAAGCTCATTGTTAAGTAAAGATTTGACGCGCTCCACAACTTTCTTTACATTGACTTTTTTAAATTCTATGGGCTTTGTTTTAACCCTACTGTAGAAGGCTCTGACGTGCTGATTTATCTTTTCTATGTGTGTAACCATTTTATCAATTTTCTCGAGGAGCTTAGGGTCAGTGAGTTCCCTCCTCAGACTCAAGGCAGTAAATTTTAAGGGGGTAAGAAGATTTTTAATGTGATGGGTGTAAATCGAAACGAGGTCCACATAAGAAAAGTAACTACCTGACCCACTGGCTGTTCTTTCAAAATTTTTCTCAGCGGTAATATCTTTTATTTTCAACAAAAAGCCTTTTAGATCGGGCAAATTCAGAGGATAAACACTTATACCCAAAATGCTACCCGAGGCATACTCAATTTCCATATTTTTTTGCCCAATTTTAACCCTCTCTATAATCTTTGCTCCTATCCCGTAAGGAAGCTGATCTAAATGGGTAAAAAGGTGCCTCTGGAAATACGTAGAAACAAAACTATTATGATATATGACGCGAAATTCCGAATCGACGACCACAACGCCAAAATCGAAGTAATCAAGGATTAACTTTTCTGGAAGAATCTGTTCCTCATTTCTAAGATACAGAAAGATCCTGTCTTGCGCAACATAAAAGTTGGCGTAAAAGGGCAGATAGACGTTCTCTTTACTTTTTATGATGAGCCTCTGACCAAAAACTGTCTTATTTGTAACCTCCGAAAACTTTTTCTCTAAAATTGGTCTTATATGGCCAGCTACAAGATGCAAGAAATTTGTCCCTATAATTTCTTCCTCAGAAAATCCGAGACTCTTAACGCTGTCACTCGCATAGATGACATTTTTCTTACCGTCCAAAATGAGAAAAATTTCTGGACTTAAAGAAAGCAGCTTCTCAATATCTGCAGTATTCACTAACTTCATCTTTTCTCGCTACTCCGAAAGAATCTGCAATGCAAAAGAGGAATTATGGAACCACTTAAATTCAGGACTGGGTCTAAGAAATTCACCAAAGGTTGTAAAACCTACTAAAGGCATCGCAAGTTTCCTCTGGAAGAGATTTACCTCCTCGAAAAAGTCATTTCCAAGAGAAAAGTACCTATGGATACTTTCAATCACGAGACTTCCAATGGGCTTTCGCTGATCTATAGCACCAAACGCCTGATCAATACTCTGTGTTACCGCTTCTTCCATTCTATCCTTTCTCGCTTCCATAAACCAAACAGTGGAATTTTCAGGAACATCACCTGCAAGCTTTATCCCGCCTTCTCTTGTAATTCCAACAGCAATCCTCACTTTAGGATGCTTAGGATAAGCCGGGTCAGGTACACCAAATTGATACTTACCTAAGAATTTCGTGGGGTCCTTGTTGATTTCAGCTTCTGGTATCCCCTTCTTCACTAAGAATTCCTTCCAAACCTCAAAAGCTGGACGTTCATCGAAGTGGTATATCACATTACCACCAACCTTAGTAGCCCTCTTAGGTACTAAAGGATGCAAACCATGTCCGTGGGATATAGCGGGCGGCGTTTTTGAGTAAATACCTAAGCAGGCAACACCTCCATTTATAAGCTGATTTGCCAAATGAAGTTGGCAATCCTTAGAGAGCTCGGCGTAATCAAGGATCCCACCATAGAAGGTAATATTCGGATCATACCTATCCACTATCCTGGAAAGTTCCGTCACGAGGATATCTCCGTTTACATAGGAGTCCAGTACAAGAAACATGTTTAGGTGTTCAAACCCTTCCGCCTTTCTTGCCTTGATTTGATCGAGAACCGGTAAGCATGCTTTTTCCAGTGCGGAATGGAGCCCTTGATGGATATTTGTACCAACCGAATAGGTAAACTTATAAGAATCGCTCTTAACTATTGCAACAATCACACCTGAGTTCAAGACCGTATTTTCTGTAAATACGATGCCGAGCGTTTTTAAAGCGACATAGGGGACATCCTTGCCAATAGATTGCAGAACACCCTTAACTACAGGGTCCAAGTCATAGTTCGAAGTTGCAAAAATGAATGCAAAATCTGGCTTGGTTTTAGAGAGCTTTTCAAAGGCAGCCCTGCCGGCCTGAACCCCCGCCTTCCATGGAGAAGAATCCTGCGAGAAACCCGTAGTCATTCCCGAGACCAAAATAGGACCACGCTGAACTTCCTCTTCAGCCCCTTTACCTACCCCGATTCTCGGGATAGTTGGTTCTCTTTGCATTTTTTTCCACCAATCATCATTCAGGAAAATTTTCTAATCCTCCTTTTGCAACATTATATTAATAAAGCAACTCAAATCAAAAGTCAAGTTACAGTATTGTTTTCATTTACTTGAAGCCAAAAGCCAGCTTTCACCCACACCTATTTCAACCTTAAGAGGCACTCTTAACCTGCAAACGCCTTCCATCTTTTCTTTAACTATTTGGGTTACGGCATTAATTTCTTCTTCCTTTACTTCCAGAAGCAACTCATCGTGAATTTGCAAAATTATTTTCGATTTAAACCCGTTCCTCTTTAATTCGTTGTATATCTCTACCATGCTAAGCTTGATGATATCAGCGGCAGTTCCCTGAATGGGAGTGTTTATGGCAATTCTTTTGCCCTGCTCAACAATATTTGAATTTCCAGAGAAAATTTGAGGCACCTTCCTGATTCTTCCATATAGCGTTTTTACGTATCCATTTTTCAGAGCAAATTCAAGATTCTCTTTGATCCACTTCATCACGCCAGGATAGGTGGCAAAAAAGTTACTTATGAAAGAATTTGCTTCTTCAACAGAAATATTTAACTCCTTTGAAAGCCCATAGGGAGACATTCCATAGATGATGCCAAAATTCACTGTTTTAGCCTTCCTTCTCTCGGCTTCTGTTATTTCATCTGGCCTTTTTCCAAAAATGTAAGAAGCGGTAATAGTATGAACATCTAAATCTTTCTCAAAAATATCTATCAATCTCTCATCACCCGAAAAGTGTGCGAGTATCCTCAATTCTACCTGGGAATAATCGGCGGTAAGGATCTTATAACCGGGCTCAGCAATTATCATGTCCCTGATATTTTTTCCAAGGGGAGATTTTATGGGTATAGTTTGGAAATTGGGATTATAGCAAGAAATTCTACCGGTCGCTGCCCCCACCTGGTTATAACTGGGATATATTCTATCAGTCTTCTCATCCATTAATTCTCTAAAAACATCCACATAGGTACTTTTTAGCTTGAAGACTTCCCGATACTCAAGTATTGCAGCAGGAAGTGGATGAACTTCGGCCAGCTTTCTAAGAGTCTCTTCATCGGTAGAGTAACCCGTCTTTGTCTTTTTAATGGGCTTCAATTTGTGTTTTACAAATAGGACCTCGGCTAATTGTTTGGGAGAATTCACGTTAAACCGCACACCTGCTAACTCATAAACCTTATTTTCCAACTCCTTGATCCTTTGCTCCATTTGCAAGCTTAATTCTTCCAGCTTCCGTCGGTCAATTTTTATCCCGACTTTCTCCATTTCTGCCAAAACTCTTTGAAGCGGAAGTTCAATTCTCTCGAAAACCTCCCTTAGCTCAAGTTTTTCTATCTGACTTTTCAAAAATTTATAAGCCCTTGCAGAACAATCACATATCTGAGCTTCCCTCAATTCTTTTCTTTCCGAGAGTTTTATCCCAGGCCATTCAAGAAAGATCACATCGGGCTCAAACTTTGGCTTATCACTATCCAGAAGAAAAGAGGCCATAAGAATATCAAAATCCAAAGTACGCTTCATGTTTTCAATTTCTTTGTAGATTCTCTTACTCTCAAAAGCCACCAATTTGCCTTGAAAGTTTTCTAAAAATGAAATGCCTTTCTCCCTGGGGACCTTATAAACCACATTTTCACCACCGGAAAGTAGCAGATAATCTCCGAGTATACCTATCGAAATATACTCTGCGCTCAAAAGGTTCATAGGAATATGCGACGCCGTTACGATCTCCGGGGTAATTTCCTCAGCAATTTCCCTCATCAAAGAGTAGAACTCAAGTTCGCGGAAAACCTGAAGAAGTTTCTCCTTATTCCACGGACGCAATTCCATCTCTTCAAAATTAACACTATCCAGTACATTTGTTCTCAACTTATTTAATTGGAGAAATTCCATAATAAAATCTCTATGAGCCTTGATCTTTCGAATTACTTCATCGCTACCATCCTCTAAACTCAAAATTTTCTCCAAAGAACCATATTTGTTGAGGACTTCCGCCGCAGTCTTTTCTCCGATACCCGGAACCCCTGGAATGTTATCGATTTTATCTCCAACGAGAACTAAGAAATCAGGAATTTGAAAAGGTTTTACACCAAACTTATCGAGAATATCTTTTTCCGTAATTATTTTAATACCGCCTTCTCGAGTGTCTATTATGTAGACTCTCTCAGAAACAATCTGGTATAAATCTTTGTCAAGGGTAGCTACAAACACTTCAAAACCTTTACTCTCCGCAATCTTGCTTAATGTCGCAATCACATCATCGGCTTCAACGCCAGGAATTTCATATCTCTTCAAGTTCATTCCATCCAGTATCTCTTTTATGTAGGAAAGTTGCAGGGCAAAATCAGGTGGTGCCTTAGGCCTTTGGGCCTTGTATTCAACAAAAATTTCGTGCCTAAAGGTCTTACCCTTCGCATCAAATACAACAGCAACGTGGGTGGGATTAAGCTCCCTAAGCATTTTCATTAAAGAATTAGTAAAGGCATAGGGCCCGCTTGTCACAATACCCTTGCTATTAATCAAAGGCCTATCCCTGAAAGCATAATATGCCCTATAGGCAAGGGAAGCGCCATCAACAATTAAAAGCCTCATAGCAAAAGACTCTTTAAAAATCCGTAAAGAATCTGAAATAAAAGTAATAATCCCCCTATTATGCCAAAAACTTTGTGGGTTCGTCTCTTTAATTTCCTGGAACTAAACAAAAATCCAGACAGAGTAACAAAAAGCAAAAGTACAAAAACAACAACTCCTGTAATGCAATGGAGGCCCAAAATACCCCCTGCATATATCAACATTAAGATCAATGCGGAAGAAAGCAAAATAAAACTTATAAGCAGAAAGAGATGGTGCAACTTCCTTTTGTGCTTCCTTGCAAAAAAGATGGCACCCACCATAAATAGAAATCCTGTAAGATTCAAAAAACCGTGAAGAAGCCCCATATTTAATCCTCAAACTTTAATTTAATCATACCCCTTACTAAATCGTGTTTCTTTTTTATATTATGGGATTTCGCCATGGCATAAATCAATGTCATTTCTTTTCCCCTGACCACAGGCCTATCAAATCTGTCCTTAGTATCTAACAATCTCTTGAACTCAACCACATACCCCGTAGAATTAATCCTACCTTTAACATCGAGGATATTGTCTTCGCCACCGAGTTCCGAGTCACTTTTATGAGGTCCATAAATCCCGGTGGAATATGAATCCAAAACTTTAAGAGATCCATTTTCGATGAAAATCAAGAAAATATCCGCATTCTTCATGCCCTTCTCAGGATCAAGGCCTATGGCAGACCAGCCGGAATTCCTCGCCTCAACCCCAAGGTAGATATAGGTGGAATCGATCCTGTAGTGGAGAACCAGCCTTTCTTTTACGAGATTTAGCGTGTTAGTGTATTCCCCATCTTTAATTGATCCATCTGCTGTCCAGGATATGGTGCCTTCAGCAGCCGGGGTGTAAGCAATCATCAAAATTAAAAAAGCGATTTTTTTTAAAACTCTCATGTTCCAATTCCTTTTTAAATTATAAAAGCTCCCACTAAAAATTCAAAAATCGGGCAACCTGTGAAGAGGGCTACTATATGCTTTATTTCCGACAAAGGCGACAAAAATTTTTCAATCATCATGGATTGGTTTATAATTTTAGCATGAAAAAAATAACGATAATTTTGCTCTTTTTAGTTTCAAGCCTTTACGCACGGGACGGTTCTGTATTCAAGCTCGGTGCGAATTCTTCTATGATCATAGAAAATGGTAACGCATACCCCGTAATCGGCATAACTGCAGGTTTTTATCCCGTTCCTTTTTTCTTCGTCGAGGGCTCTGGTGAATACATCATAAAGCAAGATGCACAAGAACTATCTCTCCCTTTTACCATTAACTTTGCTTACCCTTCAAGGTACTTCAGACCCTACGCCGGTATTGGAGCTTCATATCATTTCTTAAATTACTCGGATCAAAGGAGCCAAACCTTAGGGGGAAGGTTAAAAGCCGGAGTTACCCTTTTTGACACTAAAAATGCCTCCGGC
>Ga0068705_10001632_pt1 | contig 11248 bp, 8 predicted proteins | sample YNPMSTMetaG_FD_65631 | JGI IMG/M metagenome (GOLD analysis project Ga0068705, IMG submission 65631) | Anoxygenic and chlorotrophic microbial mat microbial communities from Yellowstone National Park, USA - YNP MS-T MetaG | ecosystem: Environmental > Aquatic > Thermal springs > Hot (42-90C) >... | reverse complement strand
AAATTTTGAAAATAAAATTTATTTTTTAATCTCCACTTATACTTCTATTCTAGAAACAAAAGTTTAACTTTTAGTAAAATATTTATAAAAGGGGGATATACCCCCTAATCTTATTACTTCTTTATCTCATCTATTACTATGCCTACAGGATAGTTATAATTATCTTTTCCTATGTAAAAAGCAGTACCTTTTATTGTAAAACCACCTTCTTTGTTTATTTGCTCAACTTTTTTCAAGTATTTCTCGAGTGCTTTATGTGCTTTTGATCCTTTTAGAAAATATCCAAATATATATTTTCTTGTGTATTTTGTCTCACCAGGAGCAATTATCATATAGCATTCATAGTTTTCAGAGGTTATATCTTTTAATAAAAAGTCTGTTTTTTTATCTCCAATTCCTGCTATTATTTCGACATTTTTTTCATTTAGTGCTTTTGCTTTTGTTTTTTCAAATATTTCAAAGTCTACTTTTTCATATTCCTTATTTTCTGTTGTTACTGTTGACATGTATACCTCAAACTTTTTTGATATATCAACACCTTTACCTGTTTTTGAGACAAGGTCTAATACTTTTTCTAAAGGATATGGCATACCCCAATTTTCTCTTGAAGTCCCTGCCTTTGCCTGCAATGGTAGTCCCAATATACTCCTTACCTGATTCATTTTGTCCATTTCAAGTTTACCTGGCTCAGATGCGACGAACTTTGTAAATAGGTCAAAATACCATGAGTCAGGTTTTATTTGTGGGTCTTCATCAGTATTACCTTTTGATTCAGACAACATAAAGTCTTCTGGATTTTCATCAAGCATTTTTAACTCTTCTTTTTTCCATACTAAAAGGTTCTTTTTTTGTGCATCCATATACTTATAATATCCACCTTGGCATTGGAAAAATATGTTGTTTTTTAATACTGTATCTTCATTTCAAAAAGTATTTGTTATTGCATGTCCAGCCTCTCCACCCTCTGTTTGCATATATGCTATTATATTATTTTCGATTATTGTCTTTCCCTTGCTTCCAATGAATATTCCTATTGCTCCTCCCTTACCAGGTTGGAACCAACCAAATGCTATTGTGTTGTTTTTTATTAATATCTCTGAGCCTGGTTGAGCAGATCTTGTGCTTATACCATTGTAGAAAGTATTTATTATAAAATTGTTTTCAACTCTGTTGTTTTTGCCTTTCCATGTTACATATATGCCTTCTCCGTAAGGATTTAGTAGTATACAGTTAAGTATTTTTATATCAGATCTGTTTAGCATAATTAATGGACCTGACCATGACTTTTTTGGGTTTATTTTTGTGTTGTTATTTATATAATCATTTCTTGTCTGTCCATTTATTACAAAACCATCTATTGTAAGACCTGAGTGATCATCAGTTCCATCTATTATTCCATCTCTTAGGCCTGTTGAGTCACCCCTATAGTCTCTTGCTCTCTCCAGTATTGTAAAATACTTAAAAGGATTTCTTTCGCTAAAGTCCTCTTTATAACCACCAACAAGTGTTATGTTTGGTATATTTATTACAAATGAGCCAGACCCGCTTTTCCCATTGTATGTTCCCTTTGCTACATGGATAACATCTCCTCTTTCAGCCTTGCTTAATGCAAGCCATATATAACCATATGGATCTTCTTTTGTTCCATTCCCATTTGCCCATGCTCTTACATATATGTCTTTTGCAGATATAAGGGCATTTATTAGGATTAGAATAATAGTAAATAATTTCTTCATCTTTACCTCCCTTAATTTTGTAAAAATGTGTTATAAAGTATAATATAACCTATTTTGTTTAAATATGGGAAAAAATTTGATTTTATTTAAATGTTGATTACTTAATTGTTTTATTTGTAGTCTGCTATAGATATAAATTCATTTTTGATTGAAAATGTATACCCACTTTATAATTTAAAATTTTTAAAGTGGTTTATCTTAATATTTTCTTGTTTTTTTTCTAGTTATATAATATATATATTTTAATCTTATGGAGATATTTTTGTGAGAAAAAGAGATATATTTTTTGTTCTTTTTTTATACCAACAAGTCTTATTTTTATTAATAATGAACATACAGCTTTTATATTTACGAAAATTATTTCAGTTTTACTTGTTTTGATTCTTGTTTATATTGTTTTGAGTGACCTTATATTAAGAAGAGACAATTTTTATCTTATTTTTTCTTTAAGTTTAGGAATGACTGTTATTTTTAAGGTTTATTATGCTGCATTGTTTAAAAATATTCTTATTTCAGACTTAAAAAACACTATGTTTATAAACATTTTGGAAGACTATTATTTATCTCTTGTATTTTTTGTTTTTATAATCTGGTTTTTGATAAAAAATAATGTTTATAATAAAAAGAGGCTTATTTTTTCGGTTTTTGTTTTTTCTCTTTATTTTATTTTTGTTTTTTTAGATTATTTTTTCGTTGCAGTGTCTTTAATCACTCTATCTTCTTTATCTTTACTCTTATTGTCAAGGAAGGTTTTTGGCCCATTTTTTTATCATTTTATGTTTGTCACAATCTTTATATTTTTATCTTCTTTTTTTGGGCATTTATTTAAATATCATAGTCTTAGCCCTTTGTTGATTATATTTTACTATGACTCTAAGATACTTATTTATTATTTTTCTCTAAGTCTATTTTGGGAATTTAAAACTGAAAAGTTATTAAATATTCAAAATGAATACCTTTTTATTAAGATGATAAATGAGAACAAGTCTAAACTGTTTAGTATATTTATTCATGACATTAAAAATATGCTTCAAGGTATACTTGGTATTTGTCAATTGATTAGGGCATCAGGAGAAGATAGAATAGAAAAAGAGCACACCTATTTGATAGAGAGTATATCAATTGCTATGAATAATTCTCTCTCTGACTTTCTTTCTTATTTAAGGTCTGATTTTCAAACCTTAAAGGTAAACAACACTGATTTTAATTTAAATAAATTGGTTTATAAGGTTCTTGATACACAAAAGGATATGGCTGATATGAAAAATATTACGATTTGTAATGATGTTGGAGAAAATGTTTTTGTTTTTTCAGACATTAATATAGTAGAAATTATAATTAGGAATCTGGTAAATAATGCTGTTAAATATGGTAAAAACGGAGGGTTAGTCAAGGTTTCAATTGAGTCTTCTGGTGATTCCCTAAAGGTAAAAGTATCTGATAATGGGATAGGTTTTAGTAAAGAATTTATTGAAGAGATAAACTCTGGAGTTTACAATCAAAAATCGGGGCTTGGACTTTTTATTATAAAAGATTTCTTGCAAAAGATTGGGGAAGAGTTAACTATAGAGTCTTATAAAGATCGTGGTAGTGTTTTATCTTTTAACTTGCCTATTTCAAAAAATTTTTAAACAAATGAGTTTTATCCTTTTGAACTCTTGAAGTTATAAAGATAAACTAGATACTTTTATCTATAATATATAGGTTAATTTAATAATTTAAGGTTTTAATAAAATTTTAATTAAAATTTTAATTTAGAATTTTAGATTATTACTATATAATATTATAAATCGTAAGGTATAAATCACAAAACATAATTTTAAAATTTAAGAACAAATTTATAGTAATTGTTTAAATTGAATCAAGTTTAGTAAAAATTGTATCTAGTCATTTAAATTTTTAAAAGATTAAACATTAAAATTAATATAATCTATTTTTTTAACAAGACTTACAATATTCTATAGAAAAAATTCGTTTTGATTAAAATTGCTTTAAGTAGACCCAAAATCTATTAGTAAAGTATTAATGTTCTTCTTCTTTTTCTCTTAATTCTTCAAGTTTTTTTTCAATTTCATTTGAATAAATAGTTGCCCTATTTCTTCCATTTCTTTTTGAATAGTATAAAGCAATATCTGCTGTCTCAATAAAGTCTGTTAGAGTAAAGTCTTTTTTTTCCTTTGGAAACTCAGCAATACCACAACTTATTGTAACAAATAGTGGTTCTTCTTGACCAGGGTATGGGTGTTTTTCTATTCTTTTCCTTATTTTTTCTGCTACTATTAGTGCGTCTTCAATACTTGTTTCAGGCAGTATTACAGCAAACTCTTCTCCACCGTATCGTGCAGGTATGTCGGCTGCCCTTATTGAGTCTTTTATTAGTTTTGCTGTCTCTTTGAGAACTATATCCCCTTGTTGATGTCCATATGTGTCATTAAAACTTTTAAAATGGTCTATGTCAAACATTATAAGTGAGAGCTTCTTATTGTACCTTTTACTTCTTTCTATCTCTTCTATAAGCCTGTTTTTAAAATACTGATGGTTATACAACTTTGTCATTCTGTCCATTATTGCCATTTCAAATAGTTTTGCATTTTCTATTGATATAGCAGATAGTTCTGAGAATTGATATATGTATGATATTTCATCACTGTTAAAGTTTTCAGCATCAAGCTTTTTACCGAGTATTAAAAATCCATATAAACCATTTTTTCCCCATAGTGGTGAAATTATGTAAGGATTAAGCTGTTCAATATTTACTAATTCAATAGGGTCCTCAATCTTATCCTTTATTGTCTCAAATAGTAGAGCTGACTTTACTTTTGTTGAATCAGGGTTAAATATTTTAAACAAATAACTTTCTTTAGACAGTGTTATCCTAAAGCACTCTTTTTCAAGCCCTATTGAAAGTTTGTCTCTGAAAATAAGAGAATCAGCGTCTTCCAATACAAATATTGTTGCATTCTGTATTAGGAACTGACCTTGGCAAGAGTATAGTATTGTCTGAACCAGTTTTGCTTCTTCCAGTGTTGAGTTTATTATCTTTACAATTTCAAGCAAGTTCCTTAATTTCATTATCTTTCTTTCATACTGGTCAAAAAAAGCAGTGAAGTCACCAAAGTGTTTAGCAATATCGTCCATATATAAGCCTTTCTCTTTATTATCTATCTTAAAATAAAATGAGAAACAATTTTTTTGTCAAATTGATTTTCCAAGCCTTGTTAATTTATTATCGACTTCTTCCATTTTTGTTTTTATTATTTCTCTTATTTTAGGAATTACCTTATCTTCTTCTAACTCATATTTTTCTGTGTTGTCTCTTAGCTTTATTTCTATTTTACCATTCTTAATCCAGTTTTTTCCTATTGTAATTCTTATAGGTATACCAACAAGGTCAGAATCATTAAACTTTATTCCAGGGCTTAAGTTCCTGTCATCAAGTAAACACTCTATTCCATTGTCATAGAGTTGATTGTAAATTTTTTCAGCTTTTTCATAAGCTTCATCTATTAATGGGAGTATAATGACCTTATAAGGTGCTATAGTTATTGGCCATATTATCCCCTTATCGTCACTTGATTGTTCTATTACTGTTGCAAGTGTTCTGTCTATTCCTATACCATAACAACCCATTATAGGTTTTATCTTTTCTCCATTTTCATCCAAAAACTCTATATTCATATCATTGCTGTATTTATATCCAAGTTTAAATATGTGTCCAACCTCTATTCCTTTAAAAGACTTTAAAGGAGTTTTACAGTTTATACAAAGGTCACCATCTTTTACAAGGCTTATGTCTGTGTATTTTTCAACCTTAAAGTCTCTATCAGGATTAACGTTTTTTAGGTGATAGTCTCTTTTGTTAGCCCCTGTTATTCCATTAACTATATATTTTACAGACTCATCAGCAAATATCCTTACACCTTTAATACCAACAGGTCCAACAAACCCTATCTCTGAGCCAATATCCCTTACTGTTTCATCACTTGCCAACTTTATCTCTTTCCCACCAATAGAGTTAGAAAGTTTTACTTCATTGATTTCCAAGTCTCCCCTTGTCAAGGCAAGTATTTTTTCATCATCACTTGTATAAACAAGGGATTTTATAAATTTTTGTGAGTTTAGACCAAAGAATTTTATCAAGTCATCTATTGTTTTTACATTAGGGGTGTGTACTTCTTCTATTTTTTTAAGTTCTTCTTCTTGTTTTGAATATTCCCTATAAGAAACTGCTCTTTCTGAGTTAGCCACATAACCACATTTTGGGCATTCTAATATAGTTTCTTCGCCTATTGTACTTTTTACCATAAACTCTTCACTCTCTTTTCCACCCATTGCCCCTGAGTCAGCCATTACTGGTACAGTATCAAGCCCACATCTTATAAAAAATCTTCTGTATGCTAACCTCATGTCTTTATAAGTTTTATCAAGGTCATTAGGGTCTCTATGATATGAGTAAGCATCTTTCATTATAAACTCTCTTCCCCTCATTACACCGAACCTTGGTCTTATTTCATCTCTAAACTTTTTATATACTTGATAGACTATTAATGGCAATTGCCTATAAGAGTTTAAGTATTTTCTAACTATATCAGAGAAGACTTCTTCATGTGTTGGCCCTAAAACATATTCTTGCTCATTTTTATCTATTGTCTTGAACATAAGACTCTTCATAAGTTCATATCTGCCTGTCTCAACCCATAATTCTTTTGGTGTTAGTATTGGCAATAAAAACTCTTGGCCGCCTATTCTGTCCATCTCTTCTCTTACAATATCAATTATTTTTTTTATGGCTTTATATCCTAATGGTGAGTATGAGTATATACCACTAGATGTTTTTATTATAAGACCAGCCCGCATCATTAATATGTGGCTTTTAACAGTTGCATCTCTAGGTGGCTCTTTTAGGGTATTAAAATACATTCTACTTATTTTCATCCTTGAACTCCCTTGTGATCTTTTCTATCCTTCCTAGTATTATATCTTTTTGTATTATCTGGTCTTTTATTGTTGTTGTAAATGAGTCGTATGCATCAATTATTTTTTGTTTTTCAAGTATTTCTTCTCTCGCTATATCAGAAAGCATCTCTCTTACACTTATTTCTTTTTCTTTTTCTATCAATTCTTTTCTTGCAAGTTCTTCAAATAGTTCATGCATCTTGATTATTTTTTCTCTCTCTGACATTTCATTGTTATAAACTTCTTGTAGTTTTTCATATGCTGCTATAAGATTATCTTTTTCTAAGAGCTCTTTTCTATAAGCTTCTTGTAACTGCTCATGTGCTTTTATAAGTTGTTCTTTTTCAATCTGTTCTTCCCTCATAAGATTAGAAATAAACTCCAATGCCTTTATTGTATCATCTTTTTGTTTTTTTTCAAGGTTGGCCATCTCTAATGCTCTCTGAGTTGCATCAAGTATTCTATCTCTCTCCATTATCTCATTTCTCATCAATTCTTGTAGTTTCTCATATGCCTCTATTATTTCTTCCCTTTCTCTTAATTCATATGTCATCATATCTCCAACACTCTCAAAAGCGTTTACTGTTGTCTCAAGTTCTTTCAGCTCTTCTCTTCCAATATCATTTAGTTTTTCAAGTGTCTTTATAAGTTTTTTGAATATGTTTATTCTTTTTATAAGCTCAGATATAGAGTTTGTTAAAGGCACAACTCTTAAGAATGAGAATTGAGATAGGAGTTTTTCAAGTTCAACATCATTCATGTTTTTTATATCTATTTTTTCAAGTTCATTAACATACTCTATTATCTCTTTTTCATCCTTATCCCAGAAAGATATAAAATTATTTAAGTTTTCCCTGTCTATCGCTGGTATGTCTATGAACTCAACACCTACCTTTGACAGGTTATAAAAATAGTTTTCTTTATTCCATATAATTTTTGCTTTGTTTATTTTTATTGATTTGAAGGATAAAAACCTTCCAAAGTCTATTATAAAAGAGATTTCTTTTAAGTCGATTTTAGGGTTTACAACTATACCAGCACCGTTTAATGAAAGGTCTTCTATAAAACCTTCAATCCTTCCTTCTATTATTAATCTTGGCTCTGGCATTATCCTTCTTTGAATTTTTCTCTTGTCTCTTTCATTTTCCATTTTCAAACTCCTTTAATTTTTCTAGTACTTCTTTTTTTATTGATTCTATGTCTTTATTTGCATCTATTATATTTATATTCCACCCTTCTTTCTTTAAAATCTGTAATGAATAAGCATATTTTTCATAAACCTTTTCTAATGTGTTTACATCTTCATATAGGTCTAACTTGTGTTTTTGATTCTTTTTTCTTTTTATGCCCTCCTCTGGGCTTATATCAAGATAAAACAATATATCAGGTTTTTTAAAGTTTTTGTTTAATTTATATAGATCTTCTACTTCAAATGTGATACCCTGATATGCTAGTGTTGATGGTATGTATCTGTCTAGTATAAGAGTTTTTCCATCTCTTAAAGTTTTTTCTATTTTTGCTTGATGATTTGCCCTGTCTGCTATAAAAAGTTGAAGTAGTGTTATTGGGTTTATGTTTTTGTGTTCAAGCAGTATTCCCCTTATCATAACACCTATTTCATTTTCTGTTGGTTCTTTATCCCATTCAGCGTTTATCTCTTCTGCTATTAATTTTGATATTGTTGTTGTTCCGCTCCCATCTATTCCTTCAAAAACTATAAAAAGTGGTTTCAAACGATTGCTCCTTGATATATTTTCCTAAGTTGATACAACAATGCTTTCATGTCTTTTGGTATTGATGAAGAAAAAGAGTAGATTTTATCTTTATAGATAAACTCAATCTTATTTGAGTGAAGTGCTGTTCTTTCTATTATAGGTCTTTCTTCCTCTTTTTTCTTGTATTTTTTCTTAATCTCTGATAAAAAAAATGGTTTATTATACCCATATAATCTGTCTCCTATTATTGGGTATCCTAAAAATGATAGGTGTAGTCTTATCTGATGTCTTCTCCCAGTGTGGGGTATTGCTTTTAATAGTGTAAAATTACCCAACCTTTCTACTATACTTACTGTTGTTATTGATTCTTTACCTTTTTCAGATACTTTCATCCTCCTACTTGCTTCTTCTATTGGATAATTTATTTCAAGACTATCATAAGGGAATGCACCATGAACTATTGTAATATATTCTTTGTATATTTTTCTCTCTTCAAAGAGCATGCTAAGCATTCTATGAGCATCTGGATTTTTCGCAAATATGACAAGACCTGAAGTCTCTTTGTCTATTCTGTGTACAGTATACAATTCTTTGGACATTTTTTCTTGTAGTATAGATTTAACAGAGTATTTAGTATTGGACTCATTTATTGTTGATATACCTGAACCCTTGTCTATTACTATAAAATCTTCATTTTCTTCTATTATTTGATAAATATTTTTCATTTATATCCTGTTTATGTTTTTAAATTTTTTCTAAAATTTATTTTAGATATTTGTTTATTTTATCTACAAGTATCTGCACATTTATAGGCTTGGACATGTATTCATCAGCACCTGCTTTTAGTATTTTTTCTTCATCCCCATCCATTGTATGAGCAGTTACTGCAATTATTTTAGGCTTTTTCTCAAGTGTCTTTATGAAGTTCATTATTTCAAAACCATTTAAACCAGGTAGGGCTATATCAAGGAGTATTAGGTCATATTCGTTTTTTTTAATTAGGTCTCTTGCTGCTAAACCATCAATTGCATAGTCATAGTTTATATTATTCTTTTCATCTATTATCTTAAAAAGTTTAAGATTTATAGGGTCATCATCAACTATCAATATCTTTTTTTCCATTCATTTTTCCTTAAAGTATTTAAGAATCTATCTTGGTATTACTTCCCCGTGTGTTTTAACATATTCTCTAAATAGTTTTATAAGTTTTTTTGTTATATTGCCAACTTTTCCATCACCTATTGGTCTTCTGTCTATCTCTACAACTGGTATTATTTCAGCAGCACTGCCTGTTAAGAAACTCTCGTCAGCAGTATATATGTCGTACCTTGTCATAACTCTTTCTTCCACCTTAATCCCTTCTTTTTCTGCTATTTCCATTACACTATTTCTTGTTACACCAACAAGAATTCCCATATAAGAAGGTGGGGTTATCAACACGTTATTTTTTACTATAAATATGTTATCTCCTGTACATTCTGAGACATATCCTTCTTGATTTATCATTAATGCCTCTTCTACCCCTGCATTTATGGCTTCTATCTTTGCTAATACATTGTTTAAGTAGTTTAAAGACTTTATTGAAGGACTCAATGCCTCAGGAAGGTTTCTTCTTGTAGGTACTGTGACTATTTTAAGCCCTTTCTCATAAAACTCCTCAGGGTATAGTTTTATTGTTGCAGCTATTATTATAACATTAGGTTTCTTACAGTTGTATGGGTTTAACCCTAAGTCTCCCTCCCCTCTTGATACAACAAGTCTTATGTATCCTGAATCGTATAGATTGTTTTCTTTACATGTTAGTAGTGTGTCTCTTATTAACTCTTCCTTACTTAAAGGCATGTTAAGCATTATTACTTTTGCAGAGTCATAAAGCCTGTCTATGTGTTCTTTTAATTTAAATACTCTACCATTATATATCCTTATGCCTTCAAAAACACCATCTCCATATAAAAAACCATGGTCAAATATTGAGATCTTAGCCTCTTCTTTAGTAAAAAACTTGCCGTTTATATATATTTTCATAAAAACCTCACTTTATTATTTTTTATAAAATAATAAAAAATTTATTTTTTAAAATTTTAAAATTAAAATTCTAAAATTCAAGTCTATAATCCAAAAATATCATTAATAGAAACTAAAAAAAGTAATGATATTAATATAAATATACCAACTATCTGTATTACACCTATTATTTTTGGGTTAGGTTTCCTTCTTGTTATAAGTTCAAATAGGTTTATAAAAATATGTCCTCCATCTAGTGCTGGGAAAGGGATAAGGTTGAAAAATGCTAATGCAAGGCTTATTATTGCTGTGAAGTTTAAAAATACAAAAATACCCCCTGAACTACCTGCTTCTCCCAACTGTTTAAATATTTTTATTGGGCCTGATACATTTGACTTTGCATCAAGTTCACCTCTAAATATCTTAAATACTCCTTTTAGGCTTAGGCTTATTACGTTGAATGACTGGCTAAAACTTTTGTCTATACTTTCTATAAATGTGTATTCAATCTTTTTTATGTATTTTTCTTTATCAAAGTCTCTAAAGTAATAGTATATACCTATTATTTTTTTATCATTGTCTGTATCTGGTACTATTTTTAGTTCTTTATAGTCCACAACTTGCTTAATTAATGGGTATAACTTTTCTCTTTCATTTATCTTATCTTTATAAATAATATCCATAATATCTAGTGTTATTACTCCAATAATATTTTTAGGAATTTCACACTTTACTTTAAGTGGCAAAGGTAAATAATTTATTGCATAGACCAGTTTTGCCTCATCAGTAGGTATCATATTATTAATAGATGTTATCCTTGAGTAGGGCAATATTCCT
>Ga0068705_10001605_pt1 | contig 11327 bp, 14 predicted proteins | sample YNPMSTMetaG_FD_65631 | JGI IMG/M metagenome (GOLD analysis project Ga0068705, IMG submission 65631) | Anoxygenic and chlorotrophic microbial mat microbial communities from Yellowstone National Park, USA - YNP MS-T MetaG | ecosystem: Environmental > Aquatic > Thermal springs > Hot (42-90C) >... | reverse complement strand
GGGGCTATTGGTGTTTTGTATGGTGTGGATGCTCTCCCCCTTGATAATGGCAAGGTAACGCTTCTTGCTATTCAGTCCTTGGTAACATCGGGCTTAATGGTGACGGTGGGGGGATGGTTGACAGCGAGGACAATTGTTCTCCAGAAAGATCTTTTGGATGAAAGTATGCGGCTTACCCATGAGTTGGAGGCTCATTATGAGTCAACAGCGAAAGCCATGGCAATAACGCAGAAGCGTGTTGAAGAGGTGAGTGAGGCTCTGGTAAAGACAGCGGCGGAGCTGAAAATAGTCGGAGAACATGTGCAGGATTTTCTTCGTTCTCTGGAGGAAAATTTCCGCACGCTTTTGGCTTTTTTATCAACGAGTCGAGAGAATGATATGAGCCTTTTGCAGAATCAGACAGAGATGAAGAAGAGTCTTGAGCATTATCTGGACTCTTTTGAAAAGAGTACCACGCTTCTTTCTAATATGGTTTCGCTTTTACTCTCGATAGGAGAAGGGTTTCAGAATCGTAAGCTTTCGCTTGAGGATGTGAATGAAATGGTGAAACGGGCACGGGGGCAGATTGCCATAATTGCAGAGCAGGTTCATTCTATGGTGGATACCACGAGGAGTTTGATGGATATCAATGTGGTGATTGGGGAGATTGCCCAGCAAACGCATATGTTGGGGTTGAATGCATCTATTGAAGCGAGCCATGCAGGGGAAACGGGCAAAGGGTTTTATATCGTTGCTGAGAAGATTCGTTCACTGGCACGCAGTGTTTCGGATCAGAGCAGGGTGATTCACGATTTGTTACAAAAGGTGCAGGAAAATATGGAAGGCACAGGGAAGTCTACCGATGAGATGTTTTCTGTTTTTGAGGAGATGGATGGAAGGATGGCAAGGCTTGTGGAGGAATTTTTGGAAAGCTTTCATCAGCTTCAGTCGCTTCTTGAAAATGTTTCGTTTGTACAGCAGTTTTTGGGGGATTTTTCTGCCTTTGCTAAACAGATGCAATCGTCTGTTACGGTGATAGAAACTTCGATGCAGGATGCGGCTCTCCAGTCGGAGAAAATGGAAAAAGATGCGACGCATCTTCAGGAAGGAACGGTGGCGTTGGGTGAGCAGTATAGGCTTCTTATGGAACGGGCTGTGGAGCTTTCTCGTCTGAGTGAAGAAAATAGGGCTATTATTGAATCGATGCGACGACTTTTGGCGTGAGGCTTTTGGGCGGGATTTGTTATTGCAACTTTGTAAAGAAGACATGAAACTGCGTAAGAAATTTCCTCTTTATTTTTGCTTTGAGGATTTCTCTTTTGTTTATGCGACAGGTATGTGTGAAACATAGGTTGAAATGTTTTGATTTTGGTGGTATAATTGTAGAGAGGGATAACTCAGTAGTCCGTTAAAGGAGGATTTATGAAACGGTTACTAGTAGGAGCTAGCTTTTTGCTTGTTGTTTCGCTTTTTGGCGCAGAGGTGTCCGAGAAGAAAGAGATAGCGGTGATGCCTGTGTATAGTTCGTATAATCTCCCGAGTTCGGCATACATGTATTTTGATGATCAAATGATAGGGACGATTTCTTCGATGAAGCGTTTTCAGGTGATAGGTTATCAGTATCGTCTGGATAACACCACAGCAGAGCGTTTTATTGAGCGGATTCGTGAACTAAAGAAACAGGCAATACTTAAGAATCCGCAGTATAAGGATGAGGATCTTGGCATTGCTGTGATACCAGCAGCTGAACTTGAGCGACTCGTGAAGTCGGTGTTTATTTTTGTTCCGTCGATCAATGGCTATTCTTCAAAAAACTATAATGTTGAAGTGAAGTACCGCAAACAGGATGGAAGCTATGATATTCGTATTGAGAGAGAGTACTGGGCACAGGTGAATATCTCTGTAAAAATTATTGATACAGAGGGGAACCTTCTCGCTACTTACAATGAGAGTGCTGAAGCAAAATCTCGTAAAAGTGATAACGATGCCTATCAAATGGCTGTTAATAGTGCCATAGGGGGATTGGGTTTCTACCTTCGTAGTTTGGATGAATTCAAGCTCAAGACTCGTGTGCTGAAGGTTGAGGGGGATTATGTCTATCTGGAGTTGGGAGGCAATCTTGGGATTCAGCCGGGTTATGAATTTGCTATTGAAGAACAGGTGCCTGTTTTGGGACAGTTTGTTGAAAGACGACGAGTGGGGCTGGTTCGTGTGAGTTATGTGAGTGATCAGTATTCTTATGGTCATGTGATTTTTGGTAGGCCAAAGGTGGAAGATCAGCTCATTGAGGCACCAAAGGCGGGCTCGAGGTTGGGGCTTGTGGTAGGTGCTATGCCGCTCAAAGTTCCTGCAAGTACGATACTCACTTACAATGAAGATATTTCATTTTCTAAGCCACTGTCGTTTAGTTCTGTTGGGGGCTATTCTGTGCTTTTGGGTATGAATTTTGACCTGGAACTTGGCTATAGTTGGCTTTGGGAAAGCTTTTTTGCTCTTGGAATAAGCGATCCATTCATGCTATTTCTTTCACTGGGGCCTGCCTATGAGTGGTATATGAGAAATACGAGTATTGTGTTTGGTGCTCGGTTGGGAGTTGCTATCGGAACTAAGCCAGTGGGGAGAATTGACAATCCGGGAAGTCTTTCTATCGGCGGGAAAACATTTTATGAGAATGTTGATGTGTCGCTGAACTGGTTTGATTTTGCTCTTCAGCCGTATCTTTCGTACAATATTCAGTTTAATCAGACGGTAAAGATGCGAATTTATGGTGGTTTCAACTGGAGTTTTTATCAGATGGTTTCGCTTTATTTTGCGGAGAATAGCTCTGATGAAAACCGCACCACCGTCTCTGTGACTCCAAAGTTTGATAACTGGGATGGAAAGTTGGGCACAACAGGGGTAATAGGTGGTATTGAGGTTATCTTTCGACTTTAGGGGTTTTTGTGATAGCAATCTAAAGGGTAGCGCTTGCGCTACCCTTTTTTGTTTCAATGAGAGGGTTTGCACATTATTTTGTATAATATTCTCTTTTTTGTGGCTTGCTTTATTGGGTTTGTTGTGATTTTTTTGCGTTTTGTTTATAGTATGTGCACATAATTTGAAATCATCAGAAGGAGGATAGACGATGTTTGAAACAAAAGAAGCGGAGGTGAAGCTTTCTGCTGATCTTCAGGCGTTTATTGATCAGTGGAAGGAAAAACCAGGAAATCTTATCATGATTCTGCATCGTGTTCAGGAAGAGTATGGGTATATTCCTCGTGATGTAGCATTGTCTTTATCTCGTATGCTGGATGTACCCCTTGCCAAAATCTATGGGGTGGTAACCTTTTACCATTTCTTTCGGTTGGTGAAGCCGGGGAAGCATACCATCTCTGTGTGTATGGGTACGGCGTGTTATCTCAAAGGGGGCGAGGATCTTCTCAAGGAACTGGAGGTTCAGCTTGGCGTGGGGGTAAATGGCACAACCGATGATGGACAGTTCTCTCTGCAGGCTGTTCGTTGTTTGGGATGCTGTGGGCTTGCTCCTGTTTTGACGGTTGATGGAGAGGTTTATGGTCGTTTGACCAAGGAACAACTCCCTGATATTATTGCCAAGTATAGTGATAAGCAGTAGTGGTTATGCACGCAACGCTTTCTGATGTTCTCTATGATCTTGTACAAAATGCTGTCGAAGCAAGGGCAACGGTGATTACGCTTGATTATCTCGAGGAAGGTGGTGTGCTTACCTGTTGTGTTGGAGATAATGGGTGTGGAATGACTCCTGAGGAGATGAATCAGGCGACTGATCCCTTTTACACCAATGGAGAAAAGCATGTTCATCGTCGTGTGGGGCTGGGGCTTGCCTTTGCAAAGCAGCTCTGTGAGACGGTTGGTGGAGAGTTTCATCTTGATTCGCGCAAGGACGAGGGAACTTCGGTAGCTCTTGTTCTGCCTCGAGACCATGTTGATATGCCCCCTGTAGGGGATTTGCCCTATCTGTTTGCTCAGGTGATGTTCCTCGAGGGTGAGTATGAGATGTTGGTGCACCGTCGTTTGGAGAATTCTTCCTACCGTGTGTGTCGGGTTGAACTTCGGGAAAGCGTTGGAGGTTTTGAGGATGTTCAGGCATTTTCTCTCGTGAAATTTTATTTTGAGAGATTGGAAGAAGAAATAAAGGAGGAAGTATATGGCAAAAATCACGCTTGAAGAGTTGCGTCGGCTTCGAGAACAGACCAAGGCCGATATAGAAAAACGCGAGGTTGAGGGAAAGGAAACGCTTGTGATTGTAGGTATGGGGACCTGTGGTATTGCTGCAGGGGCCCGTGAAACCTTGAAGGCATTTGTAGAGACTATTGAAAAGTTGGGGCTCAAGGATGTGGTGGTGAAACAAACAGGCTGTATGGGATACTGCTATGTCGAGCCAACGGTTGAGGTGGTTATGCCTGATATGCCACGGACCATTTATGGCAAGGTAGATGCTGATGTAGCTCGTAAGATTGTCGAGGATCATATCGTTCACAAGAAGCTGGTGAGTGAGCATGTGATGGACAAGCCAGCTGCTGATATTATGAAGTAGGAGGAGATCATGGCGTATCGTAGTTTTGTTCTTATCTGTAGTGGAACAGGATGCGAATCCAATAAATCGGGTGTTATCTTTGATCGGATGGCGAAGCAGATTACAGAAAAAGGACTTCTATCAGAAATTCAGCTTGTGAAGACGGGGTGTTTTGGGCTTTGTGAGCGCGGTCCGATTGTGAAGGTTCTGCCTGATGAAACGTTTTATGTGGATGTAAAACCAGAAGATGCAGACAAAATCGTTGAAGAGCATCTTTTGAAGGGGCGTCCTGTTAAAAATCTTGTTTATCAGTATGAGGAGAGCCAGAAAAATATTAAGATTGAGAATATCCCCTTCTATCAGAAGCAGTTTCGTATTGTGCTGCGCAACTGTGGTGTGATTGATCCTGAGAATATCAATGAGTATATTGCTCGTGATGGGTATAAGGCTCTTGAGAAGGCTCTCTTTGAGATGACACCGGATGATATTATCGAGGAACTCAAGATATCGGGTCTTCGTGGTCGTGGGGGGGCTGGATTTCCTACTTGGAGAAAGTGGGTGTTTACCAAGGATGTGCAGTCGGATGTGAAGTATGTGGTATGTAATGCTGACGAAGGGGATCCAGGTGCCTACATGGACCGAAGTACTATTGAGGGTGATCCCCATTCGATTATTGAAGCAATGACCATCTGTGGCTATACGGTGGGGGCTCATCAGGGGTATGTCTATATTCGTGCTGAGTATCCCCTTGCTATTCGTCGTTTGGAGATGGCTATTCGTCAGGCTCGGGAGATGGGGCTTTTGGGGAAGGATATTCTTGGAAGTGGGTTTGACTTTGATATTGAGATTCGTTTGGGTGCGGGTGCGTTTGTGTGTGGAGAGGAAACGGCTCTTCTCGCTTCAATCGAGGGGAATCGTGGTATGCCCCGACCTCGCCCTCCTTTCCCTGCGATCAGTGGACTTTGGGGTAAGCCCACGGTGATTAACAATGTAGAAACATGGGCAAGTATTCCTGTTATTCTTTTGAAGGGTGGAAAATGGTTCGCTCAGATTGGAACGGAGACATCCAAGGGAACAAAAGTTTTTGCTCTCACTGGTAAGGTGAACAACTCCGGTCTTATTGAAGTGCCCATGGGAACGACGCTGCGAGAGGTGATTTTTGATATCGGTGGTGGTATCAAGAATGGCAAGAAGTTTAAAGCCGTGCAGTCTGGTGGTCCCTCTGGTGGAGTGATTCCCGCTGAGTATCTTGACACTCCAATTGATTATGAAAACCTTCAGAAGCTTGGGTCTATTATGGGGTCGGGTGGACTCATTGTGATGGATGAAGATGATTGTATGATTGATATTGCTAAGTTCTATCTTGAGTTTACTGTGGATGAGTCTTGTGGTAAGTGTTCTCCCTGCCGTATCGGTGGAAAGCAGATGTATGGTATTCTTGATCGTATCACCAAAGGAAAGGGAGAACTTGCCGATATTGATAAACTCAAGCAGATTGGTCGGGCTATGCAAAAGGCGTCTCTCTGTGGTCTTGGTCAGACGGCACCAAACCCTGTGCTTTCTACCTTGAGGTATTTTGAACACGAGTATCGCCAGCATATTCTTGAGAAGAAGTGTGCTGCAGGGAGTTGTAAGGAGCTTGTTTTCTACACGATTAATCCCCAGAAGTGTATTGGTTGTGGTCTCTGTGCGATGAAGTGTCCCGTGAATTGTATTTCTGGTGAGAAGCGCAAGCCGCATACCATTGACCAGTCGAAGTGTATCAAGTGTGGTAATTGTTATACTGTTTGTAAGTTTGGCGCTGTTATCAAAGGCTAAAGGAGGCATCTATGGAAATGATTCAGATAAAGGTTAACGATATTGCAATTGAGGTTCCCAAGGGAACAACCATTCTTGAGGCGGCACGCAAAGCACAGGTGAATATTCCCAAGCTGTGTAATCACCCTGACTTGCCCCCAACAGCAGCCTGTGGGCTCTGCATTGTGAAGATCAAGAATAACCCGAAAATGATTCGTGCCTGTGCTACCAAGGCTGAACCGGGGATGGAGATTATCACTCATGATCCAGAACTCTACCAGGTTCGCCGTACGGTGCTGGAGCTGATTCTCTCGAATCATCCCAATGACTGTCTCCAGTGTCCACGCAACCAGAACTGTGAACTTCAAACGTTGGCTGCTGATTTTGGCATCCGTGAGGTGCCGTTTACTCAGATGATTGTGGAGCACCCTGTTGATGATTCTTCTCCAGCGCTGACAATTAATCCCGCTAAGTGTGTAAAGTGTGGGCGGTGTGTGGAAGTGTGTCAGGTGATGCAGAATGTTTGGGCGCTTGAGTTTATTGGTCGGGGGTATAATATGCGTATTGCTCCAGCGGCAGATGTGAAGCTCATTGATAGCCCCTGTGTGAAGTGCGGGCAGTGTACCGCTCACTGTCCTGTAGGCGCTCTCTATGAAAAGGATGAAACTCCTGCTGTTTGGGAAGTCCTCAAGGATCCTTCCAAGCACAAGGTTGTTCAGATTGCTCCTGCTGTTCGTGTGGCTGTAGGAGAGGCTTTTGGTCTTGAGCCGGGGACGGTGCTGACCAAGAAGATATACAGCGTGCTCAAACGCTTGGGGTTTGATGCTGTTTTTGATACCAACTTTGGTGCTGACTTAACAATTATGGAGGAAGGTTCGGAGTTTGTTGAACGTTTTGTTCACAAGAAAGGGGTTTTGCCTCTTATTACCTCCTGTTGTCCAGGATGGGTAGATTATCTGGAGAAGTACTATCCTGAAATGATTCCTCATTTTTCATCGGCAAAATCACCCCATGAGATGGTAGGTGTTCTTACGAAGACCTATTATGCTCAGAAGACGGGTATCTCCGCCAAGGATATCTATGGGGTATCTATTATGCCCTGTACAGCCAAGAAGTATGAGATCACCCGTAGCGATGAGATGAGAGCAAGTGGGGTCCAGGATATTGATGTGGTGTTGACAACTCGTGAGTTTACCCGTATGATAAAGGCTTCTGGAATAGACTTTTTGAATCTTCCTGATATGGATGCGGATTCTCTTCTGGGAGACTATACAGGTGCGGGTGTGATTTTTGGTGCAACAGGTGGTGTGATGGAGGCAGCACTTCGTACGGCATACTATCTTGTTACTGGAAAGGATCTGGGCAAGGTTGATTTTGAGGAAACCCGTGGTCTTGAGGGCATCAAGCGGGCAACGATTGATTTTAATGGGGTGAAAATTAACATTGCTGTGGCTCATGGTCTTGCCAATGTTCAGTATGTGATGGAAGAGGTGAAGGAGGCGCTTGCTGCAGGTAAGGAGCCCCCCTATCACTTTATCGAGGTTATGGCTTGTCGAGGTGGTTGTGTGGGTGGTGGTGGTCAGCCCTATGGTGCTACTGATGAGATTCGTGCAAAACGAGCCAAGGGGATCTATGAGGATGACAAACAGAGTGAGTTTCGTTGTTCGCATCATAACCCCATGGTGCAGAAGCTCTATCAGGAGTTTTTGGGTAAGCCGCTCTCAGAAAAGAGTCACGAGCTTCTCCATACACACTATCATGAGCGACCTTTGTACAACAGGTAAAGAAAGGAAAGGGCTGCCGAAAGGTGGCCCTTTTTGTTTTAAAGAGGAAAGCGTAGGGTAATCCATGTGCCATGGTTGCTTTGAATGATGAGTTCTCCCACAAGCTGATGCGAGAGAATCTGAAGGAGCTGCATTCCAAAACCCTTGCTGGTTGTGATATCAAAATCGTGGGGAAGCCCTTTGCCGTTGTCTTGGATGGTGAGTTCTGCAAATTGATTCTTTCGAGCAAGGGAGAGATGAATAGTTCCTTTCTGATGAGGGAAGGCATATTTGGCTGCGTTGGTGAGGGCTTCGTTAATGATGATGCCTAAGGGGAAGAGTTTTTTGACATCAATCTCAAAGTCTTCAATAGTGGTAATAAGGGTTATCATCTCACGGTTGGAAAAGATGCACAGTACTGCTTCGGCGAGGTCTTCGATATAGGTCTTGGTGGAGAGAAAACGGTATTCTGGAGAGAGAAGGAGCTTGTCATAGAGGATACGCATGCTTTCTACCCGACTGACAGCATCTTGAAGGGTACGGATGGCTTCTTCACTTTTTGTTTCGTTCATCTGGAGACGAAGGAGGCTTACAAGAGAGGCAATGTTATTTTTAATGCGGTGGTGGGTTTCACGGAGGATGGTTTCTTTTTCTTGAATTTGTTGTTCAAGCAGGGCTTTTGCCTTTTTTTCTTCTGTGATATCCTGAAACACTCCTTCGATCCATTCCTTTTCTGGGTAGATTTTGGCCGAGTAACGTGCCCAAAAGGGTGTTCCGTCACGACGGCGATAGAGAACTTCATAGTTTTCGACGAAGCCTTGCTTCTGGATGATTTCGAGCATGCGATGCCGTTGTTCAATGTCAACATAGTTTTGGGAGGAAACAAGCTTGCCAATGATGTCTTCTCGTTTTTCGTAGCCAAAGATTTTGGCAAGTTGGTCATTGCACTCAAGAATAAGCCCATCAGAAACACGGGAACGGAATAGCCCAACGGGGGCGTTCTGGAAGAGGTTGCGGTAGGTTTCTTCGCTTTGGTGGAGTTTTTCTTCTATTTCTTTGCGTTCGGTGATGTCAATGACGGAAATGAGCCCGGCGGGTTTCCCATGAAAAATGGTGGAGGTTCCATGGAGGAATGCCCACTTTGTTTTTCCAGACTTTGTGATGATGCGAAATTCATAGGAAGTTGGAGCGGCGAAGCCTGCTTGTCGTTTTTTTCCTCGTTCTATGACGGTTGGCTTGTCTTGGGGGTGAACAATATCCCAGAAATTCATGTTGAGAATCTCATCAAGGGAGTATTCCGTCATGCTTTCTGCTGCTGGATTGGCATAGACCCATTTATTATCTTGATAGATAAGAATGGCAATGGGGGTGGAATTGGCGAGATTGCGAAAAAGTTCTTCACTTTCGCGGAGTTGTTTTTCGGTTTGTTTCTGACTGGTGATGTCTCGCATGATGGTACAGAGAATGGTTTCCGAAGGATTACGGAGACGGAAGGAAAGCGTGGAGACAAAGAGAGGGATGTTGTCGGTTCGAAGGATCTCTTGTTCTCGGATGATGCCCTCCCAGTCGAGTTGGGATCCCTCGAGAAGGTGGAAAAACCCATTTTTCAATTCATTGTACAGGGAGGGAGAGCGAAGGTCAAGGGGAGCGACTCGTACCATAAGCTCCCAGATGAAATGCCCGATAGCCTCCGAAGAGGGAATGCCGGTAAATTTTTCCATCAGTGGGTTCCATTCGATTACCTGTCCATTTTGATCGATGAGGACAATGCCGTCGAATGATTGGTGAATAAGTGCTTGGTAGCGACTTTTGATCTGGAGGAGTTGGCTTTCTGTTACTTTGCGTTCGGTGATGTCTGTGTGTGTGCCAACGAAGCGGAGAGGGTTTCCGTTTTCGTCTCGTTCTACGATAAGTCCTCTTCCCAAAATCCACATCCACTGGCCATCCTTTCTGAGGAAACGAAACTCAACGATGAAGTGCGAGGTTTCTCCTCGGAGGTGTTTGAGCACTTCGTCCTTTACAAAGGAGAGATCCTCCGGATGGATGCGCTTCCAGAATTCGTCTGCTTGGTGGGGAAATTCGTCTTCATCGTAACCGGCCATGGTATAGTAGCGGGGGGAGAAGTAAACCTCATCCGTGGCGAGGTTCCAGTCCCAAAATCCGTCTTGAGAGGCGAGCATGATTTTGGAGAGCCTGTTTTCATTCTCAGAGAGCTTTTGCTTGAGGGTGTATTCCTTGCTGATATCTCGGAAGACGAGAACAACTCCTTCAAGGTTTCCCTCGGTGTTTATGATAGGTGAAGCAGTATCAGCGATGTGGAAGTTTTTGCCTGTTGGAGTGGTGAGGAGGGTGTTGTTGCTGAGTGTTATCGTGGAGCCTGTCTGAAGGGCAAGAGTAACCGGGTTGTCTTTTGGTTCGTGGGTTTTGGCATCGGACAGAGTGAAAAGGTTTTCAATAGGGAGCCCAATGACAGCGGAAGAGTTTGTTTCAAGGAGTTTTTCTGCTATGGGGTTGATGAGAGTGACTCTTCCGTCTGTGTCGGTAACGATTACAGCGTCTCCTATTGATTGGAGGGAGATGAGAAGCTTTTGGGCGATGGCGTCTTTTTCTCTTTGCTGTTTTTGTTCGTTTTGGAGGGAATGGAAGAGCTTGAGTGCCATTTTGATCGTGGTGTCGAGCACGATAGGGGGTGTTCCTTTGAGCATATAGCCGTAGGAGGTAATGGTTTCTGTTTGCCGGATGAGTTCGGGTTCGGTGTGGGAGGAGAGAAAAATAATGGGGATATCTTGGTTGGTGAGAATGCGCTGTGCTGTCTCTATTCCGTTTATTCCCTTGCCGAGGTCGATATCCATGAGGATAAGAGAGGGGGTGGTTTCTTGGACTTTTTTTATCGCTTCTTCTCCTGTGTGGGCGATAAACACAGTGTATCCGAATTTTTCGAGGGCTTGTTTTTGAGACAGGGCAATGATGGCTTCATCTTCGATAAGGAGAATGACAGGAGAAGAGGGTTCTGTCATACTCTACCTCTTGCTGGGATATTTCCCATGTGAGTTGTCTTGTATACAGTAAAGGGGCAAGGGGAAAAAGTCAAGAGGTTTCATGCCAAAAAAAGAGGACGATGACTTCTTCATCTCAAAGGGGTAGTTTGTAGAGAAAATACCTTGTTTTTTTGAGGAGTATGATGCTACCAGTTATTTTCTTCACACGGGGAATCATGGAGGCATTCAAAAATTTGACAGAAGTGAATTTTTGTG
>Ga0068705_10001604_pt1 | contig 11334 bp, 8 predicted proteins | sample YNPMSTMetaG_FD_65631 | JGI IMG/M metagenome (GOLD analysis project Ga0068705, IMG submission 65631) | Anoxygenic and chlorotrophic microbial mat microbial communities from Yellowstone National Park, USA - YNP MS-T MetaG | ecosystem: Environmental > Aquatic > Thermal springs > Hot (42-90C) >... | reverse complement strand
GGCCCCGTGGATTGCGTCAACTTCTGGATTTACGGGAACAACTGGGCATGGGTCCCCGACCCGACCACGCCACCGGTGCATGTTACTGTCCTCTTGAAATCCCCCCAAGGTCGTGTCATTCGCGCGGACATGGGAACCGTGTATTGGAAGGAATGGTTTCTCGTACACACACGACTTCGCGCGGAGGACACGCAAGAGTTGCAAAATGGTGGCGTGATCGAAGGCTTTGAAATCCGCGGGGGAACCAATCCGCAGGATCGCGTTCTCTATTTCGACAACCTGACCCCTTACCAGGAGCCGTTGCCGCCACTGACCTTCCAACCTCGGCCGCGCCGCCCCATCACTTTGCCGGAGGGTCAAACGACGGGCACAAACACCGGGCCGGGGGTACTCCCATTTCCCACTCGTGAAGAAACAATTCTTCCCGACCAATTAACTCCCAGCTACCGCACCACGCTTGTTCGCAATGGTGAAACCTTTGAATTCCGCTACGAGGGCGAGGATGGCCAGCTCACCTATCGCTATATGCCGTTGGATGGCCACTGGGGCGATGTGACGGTGATATGGAATGGCAGACTGACATTTCGGCCGATGATTCAGGGCGGAATTCGTCTGAGAAAGGCCGACGGTTCGATTGTCGTCCCCAATTACCAAAAACTTGACTGCCGGCAGGAGGACACGGCGGTGGTTTCGCGCTGGCGGGTGGAAGCCGACGGCGTTGCCGGTGAGGTGACCTACGTCTTTCGGCTGTGGCAAAAGAGTCTCGTCATTGACGTGATCTGCCGCGGCGGAATTGTGGGAGAAGTGCAGTTCGGTCACGCCGAAGACCTGCCAGAACCTCGACTGGTGACGTTACCCTATCTGACTTGTGATTCGCACCGGCCGTCCGTGGTCGTGGCGGGAGACGTTACTGAGCCCCTCTTCATGATGGGCCTGGTGGACTACTATCGCTCGAATGCTTCGGCCCTCTTCGCGATTAACAACCCCGATAAAGAGCATCTGATTTACAACGGAGGTGCGCGATATTTGCCGAAAACGGATGGCCAACTCAACGATTGCTTTGAGAGAATCTTTCTTACTATCTCTCCCAGGTTTGAGGAGGTTCTGCCGAACATTCCCAATCCCCAATCACCATGGCTGCACGTGGCGGGGGAACGCGTCTGGCGAGCACATGGGGCATCCAATCGCGAACAGGACTATGCCTTGTGGAAGCGCGTCGCCCGGTATGGCATGACCAAAATCGTCGTCACCGATCACGAAACAGGCTGGCGGGATGGGGGCGAGAGCTTTACCTTTCGCACTCGCGCTGCACCCGGTAAAGGTGGCGACGAAGGCCAGCGGTGGTATGCCGCGAAGATGCACGAGTTAGGCTTTCGCTATGGCATTTACAACAACTACACCGATTATGCCCCGGTCAATGAACACTGGGACGAAGACTGCGTCACGCGGCTATCGGACGGTAATTGGCGTCGCGCCTGGCCCCGGTGTTACAACCCCAAGCCGGCCCGAGCCGTCGAGTTCGAATCCAAGCTTGCCCCAATTATCCAGGAGAAGTTTCACCTCAGCACCGCGTACTGCGATGTACACACGGCCGTTCGTCCCTGGGATTACTGCGACTTTGATGCCCGGGTCCCCGGTGCCGGCACATTCGCCGCGACCTTCTACGCCTACGGAGAGATCATGCTGCATCAAAAGGCCACCTGGAATGGGCCTGTCTATAGCGAGGGCAATAACCACTGGTATTACTGTGGCTTGACCGATGGGAATTACGCGCAGGATCAATTGGCCCGGCTCGATGTTAACCCGTGGCTTGTGGACTTCGACTTGCGAAAACTTCATCCCCTTTGCTGCAACTTCGGCATGGGTAACCTGGGTATGTTTTACCCCGCCGGATATGGAGACCTCGATCAAACGGCAGCGATCGACCGATTTCTGGCCGCCACACTCGCCTTCGGGCACACCGGCTTCCTGGTGATGGAAGGGGGTATGCCGAACGCGATTCGTAGTTATTACTCGGTGCAACAGATCCATGCCCGATATGCCCAGGCCACAGTTCAGGATATCCGTTACCGTGATCCTGCCGGACAGATGCTGACCACAGGACAGGCGCTGGCCACAGGGACCTATCGGCGTTCACAGGTTTACGTGAGGTATTCCAACGGCCTGGAACTCTGGGTCAATGGCCATCCCACCGAGTCCTGGGACGTTTCCGAAGTTGGCATGACTTTGCCACCTAACGGATGGTATGTCCAGGGTGACTTTGCCGACGGAAAGTTGATCGCCTATTCCGCGATTGTCGAGGGACACCGAGCGGACTACGTCGATTCACCGGCCTATCTCTACGCCAATGGCCGCGGGCAGGTCACGCGGTTTCCCAAGGCCGTTTGCGATGGACAACTGGTCCTTTTGCCCCAGGACGATGGCACGTTTGAGCTTATTCCTGTGGGATGCAAGGTGCAGGCTGTCTCGTTGGAAGGCAAGACCGCGAAGGTCGTTGGCCTGGATGAAGAATCTCGGAAAGAACTGGCTTCCGCCGAAGTTCGCTTTAGTCGCGGCATGGTCCACATCATGCCTCAAGAGGGGGCCTTCAGTTATCGACTGATCCCAGAAGACGCGACCGGGCAAGCCCTTCAATCAGCTCGGGAAACTGTGGTGGCTGGGGAGACCGTCACCATTCATACACCAGACCCGGTTACATGGACAGTGCCCGCGGATGCCCGGTCGGGCCAGGTGGTGTCGTTTTCCCACAACGGCCGGTGGCTCGATTTCCGCGTTGTCCCCCTGGTGGATGTCGAACTTAGCGTGGCCTCAAACCGGTGGTTGCTCCGCGTGCGTTCCAACCTTGCCCAGGAACAAGAGTTTACCTTAAAGCTTGGGCAAGAAGTGCAACAGGTGCAGCTTACACCGGGGATGTGGCGGACAGCAACATTCGCGTTTGATCCGCCCCAGCAAGAACAGGTGCTGGAAATACCAGTCGAAATCAGCTCCGCCAATTTAAGACTTGGCAGCAAATGGCAACTGAAGGCCGAGCGGCGAGTTGTGATCGCGGTTCCGTTTCCCGATCTAGCCCGTGGTGTGGAAGCCTTCCGCAATCAGCCAGAAGGGCCGATCAACAGCGATCACGGCACGGTCCTTGATCGCCGCAAGACCCGCTGTGGCGGGGTTGAAAAATCGTGCCTTTTCATGCATCCCCCGTATCGGGGCGGGGTCGGATATGTGGCGGCCGTTATGCAACCGGTCACGTTGCCGGGGACACCCTCGGCCTGCTTGCGGTGTGCCGTCGGTAAGGGAGATGGCAGCGACCCCGGCGATGGAATCCTTTACCGCGCGTTTGTGATTGATGCAAGTGGGAAGGAAACCCTCCTCGGCGAGAAAATCCATCGAGAGCACGCCTGGTCCGAGTGGGAGCTGGACCTTTCCCCCTGGAATGGCCAGCAAATCACCCTCAAGCTCGTTGCCGATGTGGGACCGGCCAATAATTCCGTCGGCGATTGGGCGTGCTGGGGTGATCTGCGGATTGAAAGCCGCGAGCCTCAGTGGGTGTACACGGTGACGCCGATTTCGAGCAATTGAAGCGGCGGAATCGCGATGGATGATCCAATGTGGCGCGGTGGACGTGACAAGCACGTCCCTCCGAAAAGCGGACCTGACAAGCAGGTCCCTCCGAGCAGGCACGAGAAACGTGCCATTTCGCGTGTCGCTTCATCTATGAGTCTGGCGCATACTCCGGTCATCACGGGTTGCAGCAGATTTGCATCTGCGGGAGGCACAACGTTCCAGGCGTAGAACAAAAAAGCGGCCGAGAGGAAATCTCTCGACCGCCTATGCCCACTAGCGACAGGGCTGCGTGAGGGGAATTCCCTGTCGCTTACGCCCCACCAAATAAACGCAGGTGGATCAAATCAACTCAGTATGGTTTGTAAACACCAGGCTGAGCGATTGGGTAGTCGCCGTTCTCGTCCTTCTTTACAGGCGGATCCTGTTCCCAGGACGTGATTTCCGGGGCGATGACGGGGCCTTTTTCCACTGCCTCATCCCAGCGAACCACCTGACCGCTGTATGTGGCCATTCGTCCAAGAACAGCCGTGAAGCTGCTGGTGGCGCCGAAATACCCTTCGTTGAAGCGCTCGTTTTTGACGATGGCGTTGAGCAAGTCGATGTGCTCTTGAACATACGGGTTGTTGCCGCCAGGTCCGCTTTGGCAACCGGAGACTCCCTTGGTCCCGTGAGCGGCTTCGGATACGTTGCTCCAGCAGTTATTAATCTGCCGGCATTGGCTGTACATCTTCACACCGTTAGGATAAGTGAATTCCACAAAGTGGTGATCGTAGATCTGACCAACTCCGCGATTTTCCCCGCGATAGCGCATCTCGCAGCCGCCCATGCCGTTGGCTTCGACGGGATGCACCGGGTTCGTCAGGTCATCACTCATCACCCAGTTACACACATCGAGGTTGTGGACATGCTGTTCGACGATGTTGTCGCCGCTCAGCCAGGTAAAGTGATACCAGTTATAAACCTGGTACTGCAGTTCGTTCTGGTCCTCACGGCGGCGGCGAATCCAGATTGCCCCACCGTTCCAGTAGGCACGGAGGAACATGGTATCGCCGATCTTGCCTTCCTTGATTTCCCCGATTTCACGGATGTAGCTGGCCTGGTGATGTCGCTGCAACCCGACGCCGACCTTGAGGCCTTTCTCATCGGCCATTTTGCAGGCGGCCATCACCTTGCGGAAACCTGGGGCATCGACGCACACTGGCTTTTCCATGAACACGTGCTTGCCAGCCTTGATAGCGTACTCGAACTGGAAAGGCCGGAATCCCGGCGGCGACGCGTTGATGACCAGATCGACGCCACAGTCGATCGCCTTCTTGTACGAATCCAAACCGACGAACACACGATCATTTGGCAAATCGACGACATCTTTGCCGAACTCCTTGCGGAGGCTCTCGGCTGCACCGCGAGCGCGATCTTCAAAGGCGTCCGCAACGGCGATGACCTGAACTTTGACGCCCGCTTCGCTGGCGGCCCTGAGATGGTCGCGGACGGCGCCATTCCCTCGGCCACCACACCCCACAAGGCAGACTTTCATCACATCGCTGCCGGCAGCATGAACTGTCCTTGCCAAGCTCAATGATCCCAGCATGGCGGCTTCACTCACGACCGCTGATGTCTCCAGGAAGCTTCTCCGAGATGTCTTTGACACATCACTCATGACGCAGGCTCCTTACAAAAAGGTCCAGTAAAAAACCAAGTTGTTTCAACCACCTCTGTCATTTAGATGGCAGCGGCCAGAAACGACTCGCCATTCAGATTACTGCCGCTCGTTTGTATTCGCAACAGGTGCAGGAAAGCCCCCATCATAATATCACTGCTTTCCACCTTGCGCCTGGCGATAGTTACGAAGGATTTCCGGATCCGGCTCATACAGCTTGGCTTCGTCTTCCGTGGGCAGCCGCAACGGCCGGATGACACGAAAACCGACAAACGGCGCATCCGTCAAATACCAGATGCTTTGCGGAATCTGCGGGTCTTGCATCTTCCAATCCGGATGCGATCCCCGCCGTGCAGCACTCCGCAACAATTCTGGATCATCCATCCAGGAACCACCGCGAACCACAATGGGGAACTCCTTGGTGGCCGGTACAAGGGGATTCTTCACCGTCTTGCCCGCAAATTGTTTGTAAGCATCTGGGACATATTGATCGAGGACCCATTCGGCCACGTTTCCATGCATATCATAGAGTCCCCACGGGTTGGGCTTTTTCTCGCCGACCTTGTGATATTTGTCATCTGCATTGTCGAAGAACCACCCATAATCTTCAAGATCGTCCGGGTTATCTCCGAAAGAATAGGCCGTCTTTGTCCCTGCCCGACATGCATACTCCCATTCGGCCTCCGTCGGCAAGCGATAGTACCGACCTGTCTTGGCCGAAAGCCATTTGCAGAAGTGCTGCGCCGCATACAATGTCATGCAAACAGCCGGACGGTCTTTCTTACCCATCCCAAATGACATGTCGGTGTAAGGCGGTGTTGGTCGGGCAATCGCGTCCGCGATCTCATCCCATTTTGTCGCAGGTTCCTTTGTCTGTTCACGACGTCGCTTATCCAGCTCGAACGACCATGTCTCATAGGCATCCCACAGTGTTTCATACTTGGCCATCCAGAACGGCTCGATTTCCACTTCATGCTGGGGGCCTTCGTCTTCTTTTCGGCCTTTCTCGTTTTCTGGGCTGCCCATAATGAACTTGCCCCCGGGAATGGGAACCATGTCGAGCTTGATGTCGGTCCCCACGATGACCTCGGTGTAGGGTTTCATTTCACTTTCTGTCTTGGCATCGGCATCGGGGACGGGATACGCCTCAGGCAGCCACTTGATCACAGGATCTTCCGCAGGATTTACCTTTCCTGAAGCCGCCTCTTCAGCGCGTGCCGATGTTCCAATCGCGATCAAACACCCTAATGCCAGCAGGCACCAGCGACTCAAGCCTTTTTTCCTCATGTAATGTCACCTCATCATACTGGTTAGAAACAAACCTACCTCTAATCCTTCCAACTCCATGAAAACCTTACGCGGAAGGCCCGATCTATGTTCCTGTAAGGGGATCGTTCCCGGAGTTTTATCGATGCGAACCCCCAATTCCAGCCTTTCTTGCCAGAACTTCCGTGCCTGCCCTTCATCCCGGAAATACGACAGACTATTCGGAATGATCCGCCAGCCTTTTCTCGCCGGTGAGTTCTCCGGATAATTACCCGTATTGTAAACTTTGTGACAGGGGGACGCAAACGGGTCATTATTCCTGCGAGAAATCCCCCTGCTTACACCGCTGCTGGAAAGAAATATCGGGTGAGATTTGTCGGTGAGCCGACGAGCAGCTCGGAGGGGCACGCCTGTCGCGCCCGCCGAAGCGGGATGGATAATCCAACGTAACGCGGCGGACCTGACAGGCAGGTCCCTCCGATTGCGTGTTTTTGCTCAATTTCGGCAAATTAATCGGCCTTCAGGACAAAGCTTCGGATTGATTTCTGGATAAATTCTGGTGGAACGAACATTCCGAGTGATTGACCATCGCTGTTGTTGGAAAACTGTGACTCTTGTTCTGTTCTGGCTCGTGGGCCAGACAGGTCAGGCGGGCTTTGCCGAAGAAATCGGAGGTATTGCCGGGTCACAACCATCGGCCCCTGCCCTTTTGGAAGCCATCCCGCCAACAACCCCAACACTTCCCAGGCGGTGGACCTGGGAAAGTGTCGAAATGGCGGCCCCATTGCGCATCGTGTGTTACCATCCGGATGAGCAGCTCGCCAAGAATGCTATAACCAAGGCCGTTGAACGAATCCGAGAACTCAATGCCGTTTTTAGCGATTATGACGCCACCAGTGAAGTCCGCCGGCTGTGCGAGACAGCGGGATCAGGCAAGAAAGTCGAAGTCAGTGAGGACCTTTGGCAACTTCTTGCGTTAAGTCTGAGGATGTCCCAGCAGACGGAGGGGGCCTTTGATGTCACGGTAGGCCCGTTGATGCGTCTCTGGCGTCGGGCACGAATGTCCAAGGAAATGCCGCCTGCGTGGCGATTCGAGGAGGCTAAACAGGCCGTCGGTTATCAGTTGGTACGAATGGATCCTGCTACCCGGACCGTGGAATTGCTGCGGCCAGGCATGCGTTTGGATTTCGGTGCGGTGGCCAAGGGATATGCGATCGATGCAGCCTTGCTGGTCCTGCGAAACCAGGGAATCACGTCGGCGCTGGTGGATTTAGGAGGCGATATTGGGCTGGGGGAGCCGCCGCCGGATCGGCCGACATGGAAAGTCGCCGTGGCGCCGCTCGAACAGGAGCAATCGCCCTCAGTTTTTGTGTACAGAAACTGTTGTGGCATTGCGACCTCGGGCGATCGGTATCGGTTCGTCGTGATCGACGGACAACGGTATTCTCATATCGTTGATCCCCGCACGGGGATTGGAATCACGGAGCAGAGCGAGGTCACAGTCATCGCTCCGAATGCCACGCTGGCCGATGTTTTGGCCACGGCTGTTACTGTCCTTGGCCCAGAAAAAGGCTTGGCCTGGATCGACACGATGCCCGACGTCGCCGCCCTTTACCTTCGCCTTGAGAACGGTCAAACACAAGTTTTGTCGTCAGATCGCTGGCCAGAGTTATCCGGCAGTTCCGGCAATACCGATTAGTCGTGCGAATTCTCAGTGCATTCTGAACAATTGATGGCTTTCCTCCGTTATCAGGATTTGCCCGGTCGGTTGCGAGGAGGTCAGAAAAGTCTTTTTTGTCAGGTCATTTCCCAGTTATGAGCAAAACGACGGCTCGCCTTTGCGTTCTGGCCGCAGTCCTTCTCTGGAGCAGTAGCAGTTTCTTCACGAAGTCGCACTTCTTTGATGATTGGCCGATCGAATGGCGTGGGGCAATGTTTGGATTCTGGCGAGCTGTGGCGGCAACGTGCGTTCTGCTACCGGCCGTTCGTGGCATCCGCTTTCGTCCCATGCTCATCCCAATGGTTATCAGTTTTGCCGGAATGAATATCACGTTTCTCAGTGCCATGGTGCAAACAACTGCCGCGAATGCCATTTGGCTGGAGAGCACCGCACCTTTCTGGGTTTTGCTGGCATCCGTGGTGATTTTCCGGGAACGGCTCCGTAAACGCGAGTTCGTTCCGTTTATCGCCGCCTTTTTGGGGATTGGATTGATCCTGGCTTTCGAATTGTCACACGCTGCGGGTACCTCGCGAATGGGCGTCATTTGGGGGATTCTTTCCGGTATCTGCTACGGGGGAGTCCTGGTGACGATTCGTCAGCTCCGCGAGGAGAATCATGCGTGGCTGGTGGCACTCAATCATGCGGCTGCGGCCCTTGTCCTGGCGCCGCTCGTGCTCGGTCTGGGATACTGGCCAAGTCTCTTCCAACTCCTCTGGTTGACCGCGTTCGGCGTCATTCAAATGGCCCTGCCCTATCTGCTTTTGACCATTGGACTGCGGACAATTCCCAGTCATGAAGCGGCCCTGATCGGCCTGGTGGAACCGATTCTCAACCCCATCTGGGCCCTGCTCATTTGGGGCGAGTATCCGGCATGGTGGACGCTCGCCGGAGCTGGATTTATCTTGATCGGCCTCGGTCTGCGATATCTCGTTTGGGAGGCGTCGCCTTCTGACGATCGATCGGCGGAGTGTTTACGTCAGACCGGCGGGTAAAGTATTTCGCGGACGCGACAAGCGCGTCCCTCCGAAGGCGGTGAATTGGAGGGGCGCGCTTGTCGTGCCCGTAGCATCGGGATGGATTATCAAACGATATGTGGCGGACCTGACAAGCAGGTCCCTCCGAGAGCGGTCGCGACAAGCGCGTCTCTCCAGGAGGAAATTCACAATGGCAGGCCCTGTCATGAGGGACTCCACAATCGTAAACGGTAACGAAAAACCCCAGCAAGATGCTGGGGTTTAATGGTGATCCTTTTGCCCATGGACTACTTGGGATATCTTTCAGAAGGCCGTGCCGGCCTTGGCCCGTGGGGGTTCACGCCGCTGGTAAATCTCGCTTACAGCCCCACCAGAGCGCCGAATCACCTGATCCTCCGGCATCTTCGCCCGGAAGTCTGCAGGATTGGCTCCTGCTCCAAACCGAACTGTGTGCGTTTCCCGCTTATAACCGATCCGACGCAGCAGATCTCGCACCGAGATCCTCAGCACGGCCAATTCGTCAGCCCGCTTGAGCAAATCTGATCGAGCTTGGATGGCCGTCACGCTGGCGTTCTCTGGCGGCTCGTCACCAACCACAATATAGTCGGTGTCTGCTGTGATCTGGCCGTTGAGTGTTCCGTCGTCCGCTAGCCAGGCATCGACGATACCGTTGCTGCTCCGAATGATGCTGATTAACAATTCCTGGTCGCTGCGGCCATCATCGTCGATGTCAATGAAGTTGGTCAACGCGAACCGCCGCCGATCTCCTGGTGACCAAATCAGCGTACTGATCACATCACCTGGCATAATCGGGTCGCCCACTTTGTCATCGATGATTCGCGCTTCGGCCAAATGTGGTCCGCGAATCGCCGTCACTTCAATACCACCCTTCCGTACGGCATCGGCGATATTCAGTGTGTTTCCAGGGAAGACCGCAAAGGTGGTTCCCACAGATAAACCGTCCGCCTCGCCGAGATTGATCCAGACCGTCCCCAGTTGCTGGTTCACCCATTGGATCTTTCCATCAGCCGTTTCCAATCGCGGATTCTTGGTGGCTTCCAACTCGCGGGTGCGGGTGACCAGCAAGGCCGACGCCGTCCGCATGCGGGTCTCGAAATCCTTCTTGGCAGCCTCCATCTGGGCAACAGCGTCCTGGACCTGTTGTTGAGCTTGCGTTACCTGGTTTTGAAGATCATCCCTGGCCTTAAATGAGGCCTGGAGATCGGCGGTGAACTTTTGCCGTTCCTGGGCCAAAGTCGCTTCGGCTGTATCGGCCCGATCTTGCTGCTGTTTGATCAGCGGGGCCTTACTCGCTTCCAACTGGGCAATCTTGGTTTCGGCGTCCCGCAGCTTCTGCTCCGTCGCGACAAGGGTCGCACTCTTCGCCTGCAGGGTCTTGAACAGGTGATCGAGAACCGTCCGGTAGTTCTGCTGAGATGGGTCAAGGTCGCTCCCGTATGTCTCTAACTCTTGCTTGGCCTGCTGACTGATTCTATCCATTGGTTCCGTTGTACTGAAACCAACCAGCCCTTTCAGTGTGTTGAGATCGGTTTGGGCCGACCGCGCCGCATTCTGCGAATTGGCAGCCTCTTCCAAAGCAGCCTGCGTCTTTTTGAACTGCTCGTCATACTGGCGGAAGAAAAGATACGTCGTCACGCCCAACAAAAGCGTCAAAATCACAAAGGTGATCAAGGCAATTTGGAGCGCTTGGTTCTCGCGTGCCATGACAAGTTTGCTCCTAAGCGTCCTGGATGGGTCAGTCTGTTTCCAGCCCCAATACTACCTGTCCAAACAACAACGGTTCCGGGTTCCCCTGCCGCCCTCGCAAAGAAATCGACAGACTCTTCAAGTTTTCCGACCTGAAAAACCTGGCAAATTGGGCAACACAAACCTACGTCGATTCTAAATAGCCGTCCCGGCAATGTCAACGAAACGCCAGCTAACTCCCGGCCACGCAGGTTTCGCCACATCATCCCCTCGGAGAGTATGAAGGAGATTGTCATTTGACGGACCCGACAGGCGGGTCCCTCCGAGAGGGAAATCGGAGCGACTGTCTTGGTTGTCAAGTGGTGACAGCGGTTTCTGTCCAGGGTTTTCGTTCACGGAGCATGGCGTTCAGGATCGTCAGGAACTTCCGCATACACGCGACCAGGGCCAGT
>Ga0068705_10001597_pt1 | contig 11367 bp, 12 predicted proteins | sample YNPMSTMetaG_FD_65631 | JGI IMG/M metagenome (GOLD analysis project Ga0068705, IMG submission 65631) | Anoxygenic and chlorotrophic microbial mat microbial communities from Yellowstone National Park, USA - YNP MS-T MetaG | ecosystem: Environmental > Aquatic > Thermal springs > Hot (42-90C) >... | reverse complement strand
TTACATCCAGAACTTCAGAAGCTGCCTGTTCGGTAATAAACACAGCCGCATACTCCCCGGCGGCAATATTCTTTAACAACTCTTTTGTTCTGGCTGCATTAGAAGTTTCAAAAACTTCAAACCCTGCCGCTTTAAAACTCAATATGCTGTCTATGTCGCCTATCACTGCTACCTTATACATAAGCATTCCTCACTCTCGAACGCACCGATGAAGGTTCGATGTTATTAAACTTGCCGGTCATAACAATCCTTACATTTTTTATTTCATTCAATTTTAAAAACATATATGATATAAGCGGTTCTATGCCAAACGTATTGAGTCTTCCTTTTGTAAACCTTTTAAGTGAAAACTCTTCCAATATTTTTTCTGCATCCCCTATGTTTAAATGATTAAAGTCTTTGGCTTCCTTAGTTATTGATGCTACTGCATCAGATAAATAAGTACTTGCTGTCTGCTCTTTAAAATCAGCCAGTGAGACAGCCATAAGCCTGGCCAAAGTTTCCAGACTTATTTTGCCTCCTGGTATAAAGGCTTTCTTTGCCAATTCAATTGAAGAACTATTCTTCTTCGCACGCAGAAATGTGAGAATATTTGTAATATCTATCATTTCACAAATTACATTCTTTATAATTTCAATGCCGGTTTTTTCTGCTTCCAGCAGCATCAACTTGTAGCATGCAGCATCAATAAGCAGGTCTATATTCTGAGGATTATTTGTTCTGCTGAAATTTGCCTTTGCTTCATTGATAGCTTGCATTAATATCTCCGGCACATCAGGCAAATTCTCACTGGCAACAGCCTGCTTAAGCAATGCCACAGGCACGTTGCCTTCTGCCACCAAAGGAAGCTCCTCTGCAGCATCTGCATTTTCTTTTCTCTTGTGGACATTGCCTTTAAACAAATTTTTTAATAAAACTTTTGCATTGTGAAAATCATTTTTGTAGAGGAAGATATTAAAAACACCTTTTACGGGGCTTATTGCACAAAGCTCTGAAAAAAGCCTATCTGTTTCATATGCCAGAGCTTTATCAAAATTGGCATATGACAATATCTGCCCGTCACCTGGGGTATACCCGCTGTCGTTTAATAGTTTCAGACCGTCTTCGTATGTAGGAGCTATGATAAGGCGTTCAAAAAAAGACGGAGAAAACAATTTTGTTTCAAATACCCTCACTTTGGCTACCGCATAGGCGAAATCCGTATCTCTCACTGTCACCACCTCTTTCTAAAAAAGTATCGCAGCAGCAACAGCCGTCAACTCATCATATTTTGCCCTCACCAAAGCATCTATGGAATAATTTATTTCTATATTATCTTTTATTAATATTACTCCCCCTTTGATATCCCTATCTTCGCTGCTTACTTCCAATACGGCAGGTATACCTTTTTCGAGAAGCTGAGTGTTTACTCTTGAACATATCGCTTGTGCATACTGCTGTTTATCCCTTTTAGAAAAAACAGCGTTTATTTTTCCATTCAGGTCAGGTACTGCAAGAACAAGTGAAGCCACAAAATCAATGTATTGCTCTTCAGGCATATCCATTATAACGTTTATGGCCTTCTCAACAGTTTGCTTTATTATCTGCTGTTTTGTCATAAGCACCTTTTTTCTTCCTTCCATATGTGCGGATGAAATCATGGTCTTTTTGATCGTTTCTGCATCCCCGGCAGCTTTTAAGCGAGCCTCTTTTATATTGTCCTCAGCAATTTTAACACCTTCAGATATTATCTCTTCAGATTTGGCTCGTGCCCTGGATACAATTGCTTCTGCTTCTTTTTTCCCATCATCAAGTATTTTTTGAATTATGGGCTGTAAATCCTGCATATTAACCTTCTCCCATCAATTTTAATTAAAAGCCTTTTTAATAGCTCATGCAAACTATTTTATTCCTGATACCATAAGGAAGGAAGCAAGTAATGCAAGAACAGCATATGTTTCAACAAGTGCGGCAATAATCATACCTTTTGAAAGCTCTTCAGGTTTCTTTGCTACTATGCCTACTCCTGCAGCTGCTGCACGTCCCTGGAACACAGCGGAAAAATATCCGACTATAGCAATAGGAAGTGCTGAAGCAAGATAAAGAAGCCCTTGTTGAGTTGTAAGAGGTTGTACTCCTGCTCCTCCTACTATTCCTATCCTTGTCATAATAACGAATGCAATGAGCAGTCCATAAATACCCTGTGTGCCGGGGAGAGCCTGCAATAGCAAAACTTTGCCGAACTTTGACGGGTCTTCGGAAACAACTCCTGCCGAAGCCTCTCCCACTATTCCTACACCTCTGGCAGAACCGATACCTGCCATGAGAACCGCAAGTGCTGCACCTGCCACTGCCAAAACATTTCCATTAAATAATACATCAATCCAGTTATTCATTTGCTAAATCACTCCTGTCAATAATTTGTACATATTTTGTATTTATTTTAAACGGCTTAAAAGGTTTGCCGCCACCTTCGAAAAATTTGCTGAAGAATTCAACATACTGCAGTCTGCTGGTATGAACATAAGCGCCTAAAGCACTTATTGCTATATTAAATACTGTTCCAAACACAACTACTAAAATAAGCACTACTATACCTAATACATTAAAGCCAAACAATGACCCAATCGTATTTATTACAGATGCGATGACTCCTGTGGATAGTCCCAGTGCGAGAACCCTTGAATAAGAAAGCACATCACTTAGATAGCCTGTAACTCCATAAAGGCTCAATACCCCGCTTAAAAACCTTTTAACAATGTTTTTCTCATTTCTGCCCTGGGTGAGAACCAAAGCCGCAGCAGAAACAATCGCACCGTATTTGCCTATATTCTTAAGGTCTGGTGTTGTGCCTGCCAAAAGCAGAACAAGTGATGGAAGCAGTACATACCAGGAGCCTATGTCAAAAACCGCATCAAATATTTTGCCTTCCTTTATAAGCAAATATGCCTTGATGCCCATTCCCGTAAAAATATGAACTGCTCCGAATAAAAATGCCACTATCAGCAATTTTATAGGATCATCTATAGGATTGAACCAGATTGCTTTTATACCATGTCTTCCCTGGCTTACGACAAGCGGGAGATCGCCAAACCAACCTCCAAAGAGCGCTCCCCATATAAAAGTTGAAATGCCGCCATATAGAAGAAATCTTATGAATTTCTCTGTCTTTCCCTTTGGTTTGAATTTATATAGTACAAAAGCCATTAGAAGTGTAAGAAGTATGCCATACCCGGCATCGCTTACCATCATGCCAAAGAAAATAAAATAAAATGGCGCCATTATGGCAGTGGGGTCAATATTGAAGTTAGAAGGCATACTGTACTGTTCGGTAATAATTTCAAAGGGCTCTGCAAATGAATTGTTTTTCAAAAGTATAGGTATCTCTTCATCTTTTTCCGGTTTCTTTATTATCAATACAATATCTTTATATTTTTGGCACAGATGCTTAAGTTTTTCACTTTCTTCTTCAGGTATCCACCCCGATATTACAAAAGCCTTATTGGTTAATGCAGCATTATCAAGAGCATTTTTCTTGTCTATTGCAATCCTTAAATAGTCGCAATATGCCTGTATTTTTAATCTGTTGGGCGCAAGCTGCATGATTTCCTCTTTAACTCTTGAATATTCCTCAATCAGCTGCCGTTTTTGTTCAATCAACGAATCTATAATGCTTTGAGGTGTACCTGAAAGATTCTTTAAATCCAGCGCAGAAAATCCTTTAGCTGTCAAAATTTGAACAACACTTTCTGTGTGTTCTCTGTGTGAAAATACAACCACATAATGCTGTTCACCATCATCTGAGACAGTAACAATAAATGAAAGCATTTGCTGCTTTAATTCTTCTTTTAACGCCTCAATTCTTATGAATGAAGGGAATGTTCCTGGAATCACATCTACAAATGCGGTACCAAGCTCCTCAAAAGCAACATCTAAGTTAATCCAAGGCTGGAGAGAATATATCCTGCTCTCAAGCAAAGCAACACCGGAGCTTATTTCCGCAAGTCTTGCTTCCTTGGATATGAGAGAATCGATATAATTCTTTACTTCATTGCTGTTTTTCTCAAATTCATATAATGAATGTTCATCAACAAGAGGCTTTACTGCAAACAAAGCTTTTTTCTGCCTGTCAAATTTATCAAGAACTTTAAGAGCTGCTTCCGCTTTATTCAGTTCTGACTCATATGCCATAGCATCATAAAGTGTGTTTAATTCTTCTTTCCTTTCATTTATCTCTGCTGCACCAAGTTTCATAAGGTCATTGACAAATCTTTCTTTTAAATATGCAAGGCCGGCTACTGCAAATTTATTCATTGAAACGATTGCCATCAGCTTATAATCCTTTCCACGATAGAGTCAACTGCTTCTCCCATCTTGGTCATAGCATGTTTTGAAATATTGTCGCACTCAGATTGTGCTTGCTCCAATATCCTGTCAATATCAATGTTAGCCTGTGCCCTTGCTTGGTCTATGTATTTTGCATATTCTTGCTTTGCTTTAAGTTTGCTTTCTTCTATAAGCTGTTCTTTCTTCTCATATGCTTGCGCTATGATGTTTTCGGCTTCTTTATTTGCAATTTCGATGGCTTCCTGGGCTTCAAGCTCAGCCTGCCTTATTTTCTCAACTATTTCATTTATCACGTTCTGCCACCGCCTCTTTCTTAAATGTTACGTATTAAATTATACCCAAAGTTCTAGAAAAGTACAATCACAAAGTTTAGTATTTGTCGAAATAAGATGCAGCATGTCGGCACAAATAATATATCGTTGCTTATATTATAAAACTTTATAATATGGCAGCTCTTAAGTTGTTGCTAAAAAATAACAAATTACGCTTGCCGCTTATAAATATTATTGATGTACATAAAAAAACTCTCAATATGAAATATTCATTAATTTTGTTAAATTTAGATGCTATTTTTTATATCATTTATAATTGATTGACTTATTCCAAAAGGTGTATAATAAAGTATTATTGCAATATGGAATTACTATTTTGCAACAATCATGAATTGTTGCATTAAAGGAGCAGGCCATGTCAAAGATAACCCTGAAAAATACTGAGGATAAAATTGCAAATTTAGCGCCTACAAAAATAATTGTTTTAAGCTTCGCTGCGCTTATTGCTATAGGAAGCATTCTGCTTTCATTGCCTGTGGCAGCCAGAAGCGGACAAAGCACCAATTATCTGGATGCACTTTTTACTGCCACATCGGCAGTATGTGTAACAGGTCTTGTAGTTTACGATACATATAATTATTGGTCGGCATTCGGGCAAATAGTAATACTTTTGCTCATACAGTGCGGCGGTCTTGGCATTGCTACTCTGGCAACCTTTTTCTCTACCATTCTGGGTAGAAAAGTAGGCCTCAAAGGTATGCTTCTGGCACAAGAATCCATCAACTTTTTCAGTTTCGAAGGTGTATTGACATTAATCCGTAGAGTTGTGGCAGTTACATTCGTGCTTGAATTTTTTGGAACTCTAATGCTATCTATACGGTTTATCCCTATGTTCGGCGTTAAAGGCATTTATATAAGTTTGTTTCATGCTGTTTCAGCTTTTTGCAATGCAGGTTTTGATTTGATGGGCATATTAGGGAAAGGAGATTTTGTAAGTCTTACATATTTCAACAATGATCCACTTGTTATATATACTGTATCATTTCTCATCATAGTAGGCGGACTGGGTTTTCTCGTATGGAAAGATTTATATGAATTCAGCAAAACAAAATCTTTATATCTTCATACCAAGGTTGTATTAGTGGTAACAGCTTTTTTAATAGTGACAGGTGCATTGTTTTTCTATGCATTTGAAAATAACAATCCTGAAACAATGGGCAATCTGGATTTTTGGGGCAAAATAAACGCTTCAATATTCCAGGCAATAACTCCAAGAACTGCAGGTTTCAACACTATATCAATAGGTGACATGAAAGAAGTGTCAAAAGTTGCTACTATATTTTTCATGTTTGTTGGGGCTGCTCCCGGTTCCACAGCAGGAGGTATAAAAGTTACAACAATAGGTGTGCTGATTTTTGCTATCATGTCTCAAATTCACGGGAGAGAAGAAACAGTTATATTTAAAAGGAAAGTACCTCAGTATACGGTTAATAAAGCCCTCTCTATAGCAGGGCTTGCAATGTTCCTGATATTTACGTCAACTACTGTAATACTAGCTTTCGAAAATCTGCCTTTCATAAATGTATTGTATGAAGCTACATCAGCGTTCGGAACAGTAGGTCTGTCAACGGGCATTACTCCCATATTGTCCCCTATAAGCAGATTTATTTTAATAATAACCATGTTTGCAGGCAGAGTCGGGCCGTTAACATTTGCCATTGCATTAACCCTCAGAGCTCATAAGAGAAAACAAGATGTAGTTTACCCTGAAGGGAAAATCGTTGTAGGTTAATGTGACCCATATTATGAAAAGAACATTTGCGCAGAGACTCTAAGACTCATAGCAATCAGTTCTTGGGATAATATGAGTCATATATAAAAAATGCGCCTTGGCGATTCGGTGACTGCCTGATAAAATGCAAGGCGAACACATGCCAAATGCAGCAAGGCTTTAGCACAAGGAGCTTTTCAGCGAAAACTAATCAAGAAAAAATTCTTTTAACTTATCCTGGTCTTGCTGTGATGAAACAGCTATTACATAATCACCGGGCTTTAAAGTGGTAAATCCATTGGGAATAATCACTTCTTCATCTCTTATTACTGATATAAGCATGCAGTCTTTTGGTATGTTCATATCTTTCAATGGCTTATTCAATGCAGGAGAATGCTCATCTATATGAATTTCACTTAATACTATTCTTCCATTTTTTAACGTCATCAATGTCTTCAATCCCCAAAAATCAACTTCATGCTCTATTAGATCAGCAATTATTGAAGTGCTGCTTACAGGCAAATCCACACCAAGCTTTTCAAAAATCATAATATTTTTGGGGTTGTTGACTCTTGCTATTGTTCTTTTGACTCCAAAATTGTTCTTCGCAAGCTGGCATGCAATTAAATTATCTTCGTCTCTGCCCGTTACTGCTATAAAAACATGAGCTGTCTCAACGGATGCCTCAGAAAGATATTCGATATCAGTAGCATCTCCGTTTATAACTGATATATTAAGCTCGTTTGCTATTTTCCCGCACATTTCTTTGTCAGTCTCAATAACTGTAACTTTATGCCTGTTTGGAATCAAAGTTTTGGCAAGATAATACCCTATTTTTCCTCCTCCGGCAATAACTATATTCATAGTATTGATTCCACTCCCTTCCTCAAAATCATTTCTTAGCGATAACTATCATATCATCTTTTTCCAACACTAAATCCGGCCTGTAAAATATAAGCCTTCCTTTGCGTATAACACCAAATAGAAACATGTTTTCTTCTGTTTCAATATCTTCAAATTTTCTGCCAACAAGATGCTTTGGCAGATTTTCATAACTGAAAGTTACTATTTCTCCTCCAATTATATTCGAGCAAAGCCCTGTATTATCAAGTATCATAGCTTTTATTGCATCTACAGTAAGATTTGTGGGGCAAATCGTACTCAGCCCAAACTGATGGAATACCTGCTCTCTTGCAGGATTATATATTCTTGCTATAACTTTAGGCACTTTAAAAATCTCTTTTGCAATTTGAGAAACCATAATATTTATGCTATCATCAGGTGTTACAGCAGCTAACGCGTCAGCGGTTTCGATACCGGCCTGTTTCAAAACATCCAGATCGATTGGAACCCCAACCACTGTTATGCCGTTAAAATCCGGCTTAAGAAGCTTAAAAGCTTCCCTGTCGTTATCAACTATTACAACGTCATGCCCTTCTTCAGACAAAACATTGGCAAACTTTGATCCCACTTTTCCGCAACCTATTATTATAACATGCATTTCAAAACTTCCTCCTGAATGTGCAACTGTTTAATACCAATAAATAATATGATATATCAGCATTTATTTTTTGTATATATTAATATCGCTCAAAAAAGTATCGCATTATATCAATATTTTTTGATTTATGTAAAATTTTATTTGTTTTCTAATTGAATCTTTTCAAATCTTGAATAAACTGCATAATATAAATACACGCTGCAAAAAATAACAAAAGAATGATTCAATCATGAGTGAGGTGCTTTTATGGTTACTGCAATAAGAACAATCATTTTATATGCACTGGTAATAGTAGTCATGAGGATAATGGGAAAAAGGCAAATAGGGCAGCTTCAGCCTTTTGAGCTTGCTATCGCAATCATGATATCTGAGCTCGCTGCCGTACCCATGCAGGATACAGGAATACCTCTCATCAACGGAATGATACCGATTCTTACATTGCTGCTGGCACAAATCACACTTTCTTTTTTATCTATTAAAAGCATAAAAGCACGTTCAATTATTAGCGGAAAGCCCAGGATACTGATCAATAATGGAAAAATAAATGAACATAATTTGAGGCTTGAAATGTATACCGTGAATGATCTAATGGAACAATTACGAATAAAGGATATTTGCAACATAGAAGATGTAGAGTACGCAATTTTGGAAACTAATGGTCAATTAAGCGTATTGCCGAAATATTCAAAAAGCCCTGTAAAAGCTGAAGATCTCAAACTTCCTGAAAAAAAGCAGATTTTACCTGTCGATATTATCATTGATGGCAAAATATTATACGAAAACCTCAGTCAGGCTGGCATTTCAATAGAATCACTCCGAAATATTCTAAGGACAAAAGGTATAAATAACATAAGCGAGGTTTTTTTCGCAGGTATAAACTCCGATGGTAATTTTTTTGCACAAACGCGTGATTTGCCACACGGGGAGGGTAATAATTGAGATACGGATTTACTGTCAAAGTAATTATTTCACTTTTAATTCTTATTTTTCTTACTTTTGGAGTGGGTCTATATGCATTGATCACAATAAGAAGAACATGCGCAGAACTGTATAATGAAGTTGACAAAGCTGAGAAATTTATCCTTCAGGAAAATTGGATTAAAGCAAAAGAACAATCCACATTAATAAATAACAAGTGGCAAAAAATCCGTAAAGAATGGGCTATGCTTATTGACCACAGAGAAATAGACAAGATGCATGAAAGCATGATGCGCATGGCTGCATACATCAAGCTGGAAGAGGATGATGATGCATTAGTTGAATGTGCTGTTCTAAAAGAACTAATCAAGCATATTGCTGATAAAGATTCTCCTGTCATTCAAAATATATTTTAGATTTTTAAAAGAACCTCCGTTAACATGAATATATATAATGTATGAGGAATAGATATTATATGGTAATAAAACGGAGGCCAATAATGAATGGGAATTTATATAATAAGGCTGCTTCTTTCTCTTTTTATTATTTTATTCTCATGCGAATTGTTTACAAATGCCATAGAATGGTTTGGGTCCCGCATGAAAGTCGGTGACGGTGTATTGGGAAGTATATTTTCTGCAGTTGGCACCTGCCTTCCTGAAACTATGATCCCTTTAATTGCCATTCTTTTCACGAGCAATAGACAATACGCAAATGATATAGGAGTGGGAGCTATAATAGGTGCACCCTTTATGCTTGCCACACTTGCTTTTTTTGTTTCCGGAATATCACTTATATTATTCTCAAGAAAAAGAAAATATGGAATGACACTGCATGCTGATAAAAATATAATAAAAAGAGACCTTGAATTCTTTCTTTTCCTTTACCCTCTGGCACTTTTCAGTTCACTTTTTGAATGCAAACTTGTAAAAAATACCACAGGATTTGTATTAATTGGAGCATACGTATATTACGTATATATTACCCTTAGAAATGATAGGTTCAACTCCAGCAAACCACATAAATTATATATTTTAAGCATATTAAATTTATTTTCGTTTAAAAAAGGCGGTAATAAATCTAATCCCAGGCTTAGATTCATTTTTCTTCAGCTTGGACTTTCACTTGCTTCAATCGTTTTAGGTGCGGAGATATTTATAAAAAACGTAGAATCAATTGCGGTACATGCAGGCATACCGGCTATGATTTTATCTTTGATCATAGCTCCTGTGGCAACGGAGCTTCCTGAGAAATTTAACAGCGTAATATGGATGGCAAGGCAAAAAGATACTTTGGCTATTGCAAACATAACAGGCGCAATGGTTTTTCAAAGCTGTCTTCCTGTGGCGTTCGGAATATTTGCAACTCCATGGAAACTTGACCTCAAAGCCATATTAAGTGGCATACTGGCTTTAACATCAACTTTTATTTTTTATATTGCTTTTACTTCAAGAAAAAAAACAAATGCTATAATTCTATTAAACTGCGGCATTTTTTATATCGTATTTATTTTATATGTTTTAAATAATTTTGCCTGACACTTTCATACATCATTATCGAAGCTGCTACTGAAGCATTTAAAGATTCTGCCTTGCCCGGCATGGGAATTTTAACTAGAATATCTGAGTTTTCAACAGCTTCATCACTCAATCCGTTTGCTTCATTGCCTATTGCAATCGCAATATTGTCAGACAAATCTATATCATACAGCATATTTTGAGCTTTTAAATGAGTTGAAATAATTTTTATATCTCTATTTCTTAGAAATCTGGACGCCTCACTAAAATCTTCTGCGTAAAAAACAGGTACATGGAAAATCGAGCCCATAGTAGATCTTAATACTTTTGGATTAAAAACATCTACACATCCTCCACATACTACTACGGCAGAAAAAGATGCCGCGTCTGCCGTTCTTATAATAGTACCCATATTGCCTGGGTCTTTCAACGCTTCAAGCAGTATTATTCTGGTACAATTTGATTCAATCATCGAAACATGTTCAAATCTCTTTGACGCTACAGCCAGCACACCCTGAGGTGTCTGCGTTTCAGATATTTGATTAAACAAATTGTCTGGAGCAATATAAATATTCCCTTTGCATCTTTTTTGAAATTCATCTTGAAGACTGCTCAAATATTTATCGTTTAAGGCTTTTTCTATAAAACTCTCACAATATACTATGATTGATAGTTCAATATCATCTTTAGCTGCTTCTTCCACGAACCTTATTCCTTCAATGCAAAACAATCTTTCATTTTGCTTATCTTCATTGTAGACTTTCTTGCTGTTTATTTTTTTTATCTGCTTGACAACATTGTTCTGGCTGCTTGTGATTCTAATATATTTATTCACTATATCACCTTCATTACAATTTTATATAGAAGTTTTTCAGCAAATACTAATTAAAAAGTCCTGCTTGATAATACAATCAAACAGGACACAAATGTAAGCAAAATATCAAATTGCATATTACATAACTGACTTTACTTTCTCAACAAGCTCTGCAAAGCCAGCCTTATCATTAACAGCCATATCAGCAAGTACTTTTCTGTTAAGTGTTATGCCTGCTTTTTTAAGAC
>Ga0068705_10001596_pt1 | contig 11369 bp, 10 predicted proteins | sample YNPMSTMetaG_FD_65631 | JGI IMG/M metagenome (GOLD analysis project Ga0068705, IMG submission 65631) | Anoxygenic and chlorotrophic microbial mat microbial communities from Yellowstone National Park, USA - YNP MS-T MetaG | ecosystem: Environmental > Aquatic > Thermal springs > Hot (42-90C) >... | reverse complement strand
ACAAATGGAAAAAATTTTCTTGACTTCTGAAAATTTGTTGTGCATATTTACAGAAAGTGTTCATCGGAACAGTATCCTGAGGAGATGGAGTCATGTTCACCGGCGGTACAGCTCGAAGCTCGAATGCGGGGGGACATTCCCACCGCTCGGGCCGTCTTGCCGCCACGGCGGTGAGCCAGACTCCTGCCATGCGGTCCACAACCACGACTCTGATGCCGGTGTGGTGGCGACGCGTGGTGACCCCTGGTGGATCCCGATTGGAAGTGGTGCCGATCCGGGGAGCGGATGGTCGGCCGTTGTGCTGGCAGGCCCTGCGCACGGACAAACCGACCGGCTCGAAACGCGTGCTCGTGTATCGCACCGATGCACAGGTGGCAGCCGACCTCGCAGCGATCCAGACGGGGAAGAACCGTGGGGGATCGAATGATCAATTCGTGGAAATACCGCACAACAGACACGCGGACCTGGCGACAGCCGATTCTGTGGGCCAGGTGACAACAGGTCGTAATGGCAAGGAGATGGGCCAGGAAGCACGCGACGGGATGGAAGGGAACGCCGTTGGGGATCCACCGGTAAGAGCCGCTGCGGCGCTGGCCTTTCGTGCGCTCGGCTGGGTCAACGCCAGGTCGGCCGATGACCGACAGAGTATTGGGAGGGCCCAGGCCCGAGGCCTGAAGTCCGACAGGGACGACACGGGGACGCCCCTTCATTCAGCCGAAGTAGATCAGACCTGGCAGGGAGGGCGATACCTGTTGCTGGTGCCCGTTCGTATGTCTATAGGGGATGGACCACCAGGCAGGCCGACGGGGAACGATCCGAAGCAGCGTCCGTCGGCAGCAGAGGCACCGGCGAGGAACAGCGATGATCCGCGAACAGGCATCGGCAGCAGTTCCGGGACAAGCGACCGACAGGGTGGAGCAACAGGCGCCGGCTCCGATGGAAAGCTCATCGTCGGCGGTGGCACAGGGTTCTTCGTCAGCAACGGTGGATCAGCCACGATCCGCTGCGATTCCGGAACCGACCCAGGTCGTCGATCTGGAACAACTCTGTCGGCAGGTGGCGTGGGAAGCCCGGGCCGCGGCCCGGGAGCTGGCAGTGGTACCGGCGGAGCGGAAGAACCGCTGGTTGCTGGCGGTGGCGGAGGCGTTGGAGCGAGAGCAGGCAGCCGTACTCGAGGCGAACGCCCAGGATGTGGCAGCGGCTCCGCGACGGGGCTTGAATGCGGCGGCGATCGATCGGCTCACACTGACTCCGGCTCGGTTGCGGGCGGCGGCGGAGAGTTTGCGGCAAGTGGCCCTCCTTCCCGATCCGGTGGGGGAAATCCGCGGCGGCGAACGGCGGCCCAACGGGTTGGAAGTCTATCGAGTGGGCGTGCCCCTGGGTGTGATCTTCTTCATCTACGAATCCCGCCCGAATGTGACGATCGACGCGGCGGGCTTGTGCATCAAAAGTGGCAATGCGGTGATCCTGCGGGGCGGGTCGGAGGCGTTCCGCTCGAACACGCTTCTGGTGGAACTGCTCCGGCGGGAGTTGGAGCGGTGCGACCTGCCGCGGGAAGCGGTGCAGAGTGTGCCGACCACGGATCGGGCAGCGGTGGGGCACTTCCTCCGCTGGCCGGATTGCATCGACCTGGTGATCCCGCGGGGGGGCAAGTCGCTCATCGAACGGGTGGTGGCGGAAGCCCGGATGCCGGTGCTCAAGCATTACGACGGCAACTGCCATGTCTATGTGGATGCCGCGGCGGACCTGGCAATGGCGGAACGGATCATCCTCAATGCCAAATGTCAGCGACCGGGGGTATGCAATGCGGCGGAGAGCCTGTTGGTCCATGCGGCAGTGGCGGATACCTTCCTGCCTCGAATTGCGACCCTGTTGCAGCAACGGGGTGTGGAACTGCGGGGATGCCCGTACACCCGCCAACTTCTGCCCGACATTGCCGAGGCCACCGAAGAGGACTACCGCACCGAGTATCTGGACCTGATCCTGTCGGTGAAGGTGGTCCACTCGTTGGAGGAGGCGATCGAGCATATCAATACCTACGGTTCCCACCATACCGACGCGATTGTCACCAACGATCTGCAGGCGGCCCGGACCTTTGTGCAACGGGTCGATGCGGCGGCGGTGATGGTCAATGCCAGCACCCGCTTCCACGATGGCTTCGAGTTGGGGCTGGGAGCAGAGATCGGCATCAGTACGGACAAGTTCCACGCCCGTGGTCCCTGCGCCTTGCGGGAATTGACAACGTACAAGTATGTGGTGATCGGCACCGGTCAGGTCCGGGAGTGACCCGTCAACGGTCGCCACCGCCAGCGGCGGATGGGCCGTCGGGGCCGGCGTTCCCAGGAGTTTCAGAAGGAGGCAACGATGCGGTGCGTTCAGCAGTGGTTGTTCGGGGCGGGGGTGTTGCTGCTGCTTTCCCAGGTGCACGCCCAGCCGGAACAGATGCACAAGGCCCACGGGGCCCTGGTGCATGCCGTGGCGGTGTCCCCAGATGGGAAATACCTGGCCAGCGGTGGATTCGACCATCTGATCAAGCTCTGGGAAATCCTGCCGGATGGGACGCTCAAAGAGGTCAAGACCTTCTCCGGTCACACCGGGCCGGTTTATGCCCTGGCGTTCCATCCCAAGGCTCCTCTGTTGATCTCGGTCAGCCAGGACAAAACAGGCCGCATCTGGAACCTGGCCGACGGCAAGACGCTGGCCGAGCTGAAGGGGCATGCCGACCTGGTGGATGCAGTGGCAATCTCGCCGGATGGGCAATGGATCGCCACGGGATCGGCGGACAAAGGGGTGCGCCTGTGGAAGGCGGCCGACGGCAAGGAAGTCAAGAATCTGGGGGCCCATGGGGGAACGGTCTATGCCGTGGCCTTCTCCCCCGATGGCAAGTATCTGGCCTCCGCCTCCGCCGACAAGACAGTCAAAATCTGGGATGTGGCCGGTCAGAAGGAGTACAAAGTGCTCAAGGGGCACGACGACGCCGTCACCACCTTGACCTTCACCGACGATCCGGATGCCGTGGTGACCGCAGCGCTCGACCGCACCCTGCGATTGTGGAGCATCAAGGCGGTCCAGGAAATCAAGGAACAACCCAAGGAGGCCAAGAAGGAGGACAAAGACAAGAAGGACGACAAAACCAAGAAGGACGACAAGGAGAAAAAAGAAGCACCGGCGATCAACCCGAAAGATTTGGGCGAGATGAAGCGCTGGGGGCCGACGGTGGACGATCCGTATGCCTTGGCCTGGCACAACGGCAACAAAGCCTTAGCGGTCTGCGGTTACTCCGGCCAGATCACCATCTGGATGCTGACCGACAACCAGCCCAAATTCAGCAAACGCATCCCCAACCCGGGGTATTGCATCGTCTTTCTGCCCAACGGCAAAGCGGTGGTGACCGGGCACGACAATGGGACGATTGCCGTCACTCCGTGGCTAGCCAAGTGACGGAAAGTCCTGCACCGGGCGAAGCCGACGCGCGGGGATGGCTCAGGTGCATCAGGCCACAACCCCATGCTGAGCTCCGAGCGGCTGGAGAAGTTGCCGTCAGAGAGGGAGCCGCTGGGGTGCCGTGGATGGATTCAGGTCCCACGAGCGATCCCTGGGCTTCAGCTTTCGTGGCTGCAGTTCCCCGGGCTTTAGCCCTGTCGGCTTCGGTTCCGTCGGTTTCAACTGGTGGTGGCACCGCGGGAAGCACTGGCAGCCAGGCGGGCATATTTGGCCAGCACGCCGTGTTGGACCCGCAGCGGGGGGCGTTGCCAGTCGGCCCGGCGGCGAGCCAACTCCTCCTCGCTCAGATGCACCTGGAGCAACTGGCGGTCGGCATCGATGGTGATCATGTCGCCGTCCCGCAGCAGGGCGATCGGTCCGCCGACCCAGGCTTCGGGAGCGACATGACCGACGACCAGGCCGTGGGTCCCACCGCTGAAGCGGCCGTCGGTGATCAGGCCGACGCTATCGCCCAACCCCTGACCCATCAGGGCGCTGGTGACCGAGAGCATCTCCCGCATACCCGGGCCACCCACCGGTCCTTCCCCCCGGATGACCACCACATCGCCGGGAAGGATCCTTCGGGCTTCGATGGCGGCAAAGCACGCTTCTTCGCCGTCGAAGACTCGTGCGGGTCCGGTGATCGCCCGTTGTTTCAGGCCGGCCACCTTGGCCACCGCACCTTCCGGAGCTAGGTTTCCTCGCAAAATGACGTGGATGCCTCGCTCGAAGAGGGGCTGCTCGAAGGGCCGGACGACCGGTTGCGGACGGGCATACACACTGGGTATGTCGGCGAGGTTCTCGGCCAGGGTACGACCGGTCACGGTCAGGCAGTCGCCGTGGAGCAGGCCGCGATCCAGCAACGCACGCAACACCGCCGGTGTTCCCCCGACCCGATGCAAGTCATACATGACGAATCGGCCGCCGGGCTTGAGGTCGGCCAGATGGGGCACCCGCCTGGCCAGGCGGTCGAAATCCTCCAGGCTCCATACCACCTGGGCTTCATGGGCAATGGCCAGCAGGTGCAGGATGGCGTTGGTGCTACCGCCCAAGGCCAGGACCAGCGTGTAAGCGTTCTCCAGACTCTGGCGGGTGATCAGATCGCGGGGCCGGATGTTCTTCTCGATGCAACGGACCACCGCCTGGCCGGCCAGATACGCCTCACGTTCTTTGGCAGCACTGACGGCAGGGTTGGAGGCACTGTAGGGCAGGGCCAGCCCCATCGCCTCGATCGCGCTGGCCATGGTGTTGGCCGTGTACATGCCGCCACAGGCACCATGGCCGGGGCAGGAGGCACACTCGATTTGGTGTAGGGTGGCGGCGTCGATCCGCCGGGCCTGATATTGACCGACCGCTTCAAAGATCGACACGATATCGACGTCCTGACCCTCCGGACCTACCCCCGGCAGAATGCTTCCCCCATAGACGAAGACACTGGGGATGTTCAAGCGGGCCATCGCCATAATGCAGCCGGGCATGTTCTTGTCACAACCACCGAAGGCCAGCAGCCCATCGTGGTTCATGGCGCCGCAGACCGTCTCCAGGCTGTCGGCGATGACCTCACGGGATACCAGCGAATAACGCATCCCCAAATGTCCCATGCTGATACCGTCCGAAACCGTCGGGGCTCCGAAGGTTTGCGGCACACCCCCGGCCGCCCGAATCCCCTCCCGCCCTTTGAGCGCGAGCCGATCCAGATGGGCATTGCAGGGTGTGATGTCCGAGAACAGCGACGCAACACCCACCACCGGTTTGTGGAAATCGTCATCCACGAAGCCCACAGCCCGCAGCATGGCCCGGTTGGGGGCTCGGCTGTCCCCTTGAGTTGTCGTCAAACTTCGGCGTGTAGCGATTTCGGACATAGAGCTCTCTCCTCTGGCGAGACGGGATTTGTTCTGGTTACTCTTTGGTATGCCGCCCAGCCTTCAGAGACAAGCTCTGGACCGGCGGGGGGTCAGTTGTCACCAGCCCTTGATGACCGGTTTCTGCTTACCAGAGGGTGCCGACGCTGAACTCTCCCACGATTATCGCCGATGTTTCTCTGCAATCCTGATTTCTCCCTGGATGGCACCGATGCTTCGGGGCAGTTTCTCGTATGGAGGTTTGTTCGGTCAGAGAGCCGGGGAATAGGTGCAGTGATGCAGGAAATGGTGCATGGAGGCAAGACATGGTGGCAAAAACGAATGGGTTGACACGACACAACTATTGCGATGGCCCGTGCAATTTTTCGGTCAACTGCCCCTGGGTGCGCGTTGTGTGGGCGAGAAAGTTTACTGGGGAAGAAAACAAAGCCCCGATTTCCCGCCAGCGGAGCAGAATCGGAGACGCGATCGTTTGACTTCCCATGAGCGTGAATTAGGAACCTAGTGAAGCTCCGATTCGAACGGGTGTATTCGGAGTGAATGGCGGGTACGGGAAAGCTCGCCAGTACAGGTTCCTTCTCAAGGTTTACGGGAGTTTACCTATGCACAGTCTCGTCAAGAGTGTCGTGTCCTTCCTCAAGAAGGAAGATGGTCCGACGGCCGTCGAGTATGCCGTGATGCTGGCCTTGATCATCGTGGTCTGCATCGCCGCTATTACGACCCTGGGTACCAACGCCAGAGACACCTTCAGCTTCGTCGGCTCCAGAGTTGCACCACCCAGCAACTGAGCTGACAGCACTGCTCATAGCGGATGACGCGAGCAAGAGGGTGGAAAGGTCCCAAGCCAGCATGATGACCTGACACCATCTCTGGACAAACCCAACCGCGACCAGAAACTCCACTCCTTTCGATGAACATGTCGTCTAGGAGTGGAGATACGCTTTTGGGATGCGGAGGGGCCGAAGAGTCGGGTTCATCCCCAGCGACGTCTCTTACCGGGACAATGGACCAGTATTATTCGTACGAGACTCTTCGGCGTAGGTGCGCGGTCCGTCCGCGTTTCCCCGTCACCCTGAATTATGGGTACGTGATTTCATGGGCATGTAGAATCAGGGCTTTTCGGCCAGGAGCTGCTCGATTTTCTTGTCCAGCTGCTCATCGGTGAGTTCGGGCCCATCGGCGCTGGTCCAGATACGGCGGCCTTGGCGATCGAACAGGGCCAGATGAGGGATCAAGAAGCAATCGCCGATCAGCTTGACCAGAGCTTCTTCTTCCTTATCCGGTTGAATCAGGATGAAGTTGGGGAAGGTAGCTCGTTTCTCCTGAAGGAACTTTAGGATCTTCTCTTTGCTGTACTGCTCGGCTGCTCCTAGTTTGTCCATGCTGACACTCATGCAAACCAGCCCCTGAGCGGCATACTTCTGATGCCGTTCCACCAATTTGGGGAACTTCTTAACGCACGGGACGCACCAGGTAGCCCAGCAGTCGATGAGAATGACCTTCCCTTTGTGATCCTGGATGGCCTTCTCCAATTGTGCCACCCGAACTTCGGCCACCTGAATCTTTCCTGCTTCTTCAGGGGGTAAACCCCGGCTGCAACCGACCCAGGCCACTACACTGGCGATACCGACAAGCAGCAAGTGTGTCATTGTTGGGTGCATAGTAAAACCTCTCCTCGTTCAGAAATCAGTCACAGGGTAGCGACAGCGGTTCATACCGCCATATCCCTGTACTCTTGCTTCCGGATGGCCCTGGAGCTAAGCGCCAGGAACTTCTCTTTTGCTTATTGTTTGTCGCGAATTTCTCAAGGAGCAACAATATGCTGGTTCCCCTCAGTAATTCGGGGTTTCCAACTTCTGCGGGTCGGTCGGCCATGGGGTTCTGCACTGTATCGATCAGATAGACGGTGATAAGACCCTGGATATTCACCTGCTCCCTTGCTGAGGGGAAGTCGATACATCGGGGAGGATGCTGGGAAGCGGGGAGGCAGCTCTTGGCGGTGGACGTCGTATTCGGTGTTCTCATTCTGGAAACCAATGTTGGGACGGGAACGATGTGCTGCATCCCAAGCCACTTTGGGGATAAAAACGATCTGCCGTATCCTAAGCCACCTTGGGGATAAACAACGCTGGGAAACCGGAACGATGGGTTGTGATGCATTGCATGTGGGTTCGGAACTCCGAAGAAAAGAGTGTTCGGGCAGGAACAACGAGGATGGACACTCGCTCTTACCGTACGGTGGCCCAGTTTTCTCGACCCCGGGGAGTTGGTCTTCTTCTCACCTATTCAGTCCGGGATAGCGGCGATAAGATGGGATACGCGAGTTATGATAAGGTTCCCAGGTTGGCTTCGGGAGCGCTGCCAGGATGTTTGGAAATCCCGGCCGGCTGCTACGAGGCTCAAACTGACGGAGCCATGCGAAAATTGTTGCAAGGGTAAGACCTGGGGTTATAACGGAACGCTACCCGAATACTATTGAGACGTTGGTGGGAATATGCCGACACCGACTTCCCAAATTCGCAATTTTTGCATCATTGCGCATATCGATCATGGGAAATCCACCCTGGCGGACCAGTTTCTTGTGAAAACGGGGACGCTTCAGGAACGGGAGATGCGGGAACAAACGCTGGACAGCATGGACCTGGAACGGGAGCGGGGCATCACCATCCGCATGCACCCGGTCACGCTGTATTACACGCACAGGGGTCAGGAATACGAGCTCAACCTGATCGACACACCGGGGCACGTGGATTTCCACTATGAGGTGTCCCGAAGTCTGGCGGCCTGCGAAGGGGCCATTCTGCTGGTCGATGCCTTTCAGGGTGTACAGGCCCAGACGGTAGCCAACGCCTTCATGGCCCTGGAAGCGAATCTCAAGATCATTCCGGTTCTCAACAAAATCGATTTGCCCCAAGCTCGACCGGACCACGTCATTGCAGAAATGGAGCAGGCGCTATTGATCGATCCGGCTGAGGTGTTGCGGGTTAGCGCCAAAACGGGTTTCGGGGTCGATGAGTTGATGGCCGCTGTGATCGAGCGGATTCCTCCTCCCCAAGGGGATGTCCAGTCGCCCCTCAAAGCCCTGGTGTACAATTCGCATTTTGACACGTACAAGGGAGTCGTGGTGTATGTCCGGATCATGGACGGGCAACTCCGCATGGGACAGAAAATCCGCTTCATGCGTAGCGGTCGGGAATTTGTTGTTACCGAAGTGGGGCGTTTCCGGCCCGCTATGACCCGGTGCGAGGAACTCAGTGCCGGCGAAGTCGGATACTTCACGGCGAACATCAAAACGCTGGAATACGTCAACATCGGCGACACTGTGACCGATGCCCTGCGGCCGGCGGCAGAACCACTCCCGGGATACAAAGAGCCGAAGCCCATGGTCTTTTCAGGGCTTTATCCCGTCAACAATGAAGATTTTGAAGATCTGCGGGAAGCTCTGGCTCGACTCAAGCTCAACGATAGCAGCTTTACCTATCAACCCGAAGTGTCCGATGGCCTGGGGTTCGGGTTCCGCTGTGGCTTCCTGGGGATGTTGCACCGCGAGATCATTCAGCAACGCCTGGAACGGGAGTGTGACATCGAGTTGGTCCAGACCGCTCCTAACGTTACCTACGAGATTCTCAAACGTGACGGTACCGTCATTACCGTCCACGGTCCGCAAGATGTGCCGGATGCCGGCCAGATTCAGGAGTTCCGTGAGCCGATAGTACGGGTCAGCTTTCTGATCCCTGCGGAGAACATCGGCGCCATTATGCAACTGTGTACAGACCGCCGGGGGACCTTTGTGCGGACCGAATATCTCAGCCCCAAACGCGTCTCGCTGGTGTACGAAATGCCGTTGGCCGAGGTCATCTATGATCTTTACGACAAGCTCAAGTCGATCACCCATGGCTATGGGACGATGGACTACGAGTTCATCGGCTTTCGACCCGCGGACCTGGTGAAGCTGGACATATTGGTTCACGGCAACCGCGTCGATGCCCTCTCCGTGATCGTGCACCGCTCGCAGGCGGAACGGCGGGGACGAGCTATCCTCAAAAAACTACGGGAGCAGATTGACCGCCACCTCTTTGAAGTGGCCTTGCAAGCCGCCATCGGCTCACGCATCGTGGCTCGGGAAAATATCGCACCCTTGCGCAAAAATGTGACGGCCAAATGTTATGGAGGTGACATCACACGCAAACGTAAACTCTGGGCGAAGCAAGCGGAAGGAAAAAAACGCCTCAAACAGATTGGCAAAGTAGAAGTGCCTCAGGAAGCGTTCCTGGCCGTCCTGGAACAAGAGGATTAGCGTGCGCAGAACCGTCGGCAGAGGGAGAGACCCATCGAAGCAGGGGTAACAGGATTGCAGAACCAACATATCGAGGAGCGATCGATCGGTACGGCAGGCAATCGTATGGAATTCCGACGATTTTTTCACGGGGGTGTCATCGTTTTTTGCCTGGTGCTGGTCCTACGGACGTGTTTGGTGTCAGCGTTCGTCATACCCACGGGAAGCATGGCGCCCACCCTACGCGGCTGGCACCGGGTCGAGCCATGTCCATGTTGCAGCTACGAGGTGGTGGTGGGATATGGATCAGCCGCGGGAAGAGAAGCGGTGGGTGTTCGGGCACGGTGCCCCAATTGCGGCGAGGAGTTTTCGCTGGCCAACACTGCGGTGACCGGAGGGGATCGAGTCCTTGTGAACAAGAGTATTTACGACTGGCGGCCACCGCGACGTTGGGAGTTGGCGGTTTTCACACCTCCAGAATCGTCCCCGGAAGACGCACTGTTCTTTGTGAAACGAGTGGTAGGGCTCCCAGGGGAATCCATCCGTCTGTGGGAAGGGGATGTTTACGCCAGTGGAGAGTTGTGCCGGAAAAGTTGGCGTCAGATGCAAGAAATGCGTCAGATCGTGATGGACATGGACTATCCTCCCCGTCCGCAAGGTTGGTCTTGTCGGTGGCTGGTCGAACCTGCCGATAGTGACGGGCGCTTGCCACGGACCGGGACGAGTCCCGAGACCCCCACCGGTTCAGTCCCTAATGCTGAAATTCTGCAGGGTGGTGTTCTGACGTTATCCGCGAGCCATTCTCCTCAGAGCCAGCAGTGCCTCACCTATCGGCACTGGGATTTTCAACGGCAGTGTGAGGAACCCATACGGGCCGAGAACCCTTACAACGGTGCAGTCCGCGGTCGAGCTTTCTTACCTGTGGTTCACGACTTGGGAGTGGAATGTACGGTGGAAGTACTGGCCAGTCATACCAGTGCAGAATTGGCCTTGCGTCTGTACGATGGAGCCGACCGAGTTGAAGCTGTTATTCCCTTAGGGAATGAACAGACACAGCGTTACTATTTGCTGGCTCCGCAGAGTGATGGTAGTGCGATGATTTCCGCTCGGCCCTGGCAGCAAGGAACCAGCCACCATCTGACCTTCGCCTTCATCGACCGAAGGGCGGTATTGGTGGTTGATGAAAAAGTGCTGTTGTGGCTGGATTTGCCACCCCCACCTCGGCGGAGTGCGGTCAGTCGGCCTTTGCAGTTGGGTGTACGTGGGGCAACCCTGCGATTGCGTCATCTGCGTCTTTTCACGGATGTGTACTACTATCCGGACGGCGTTCATGGTACGGAACAGGCGGCCCAACTGGGACCAGACGAATACTTTCTCCTGGGTGATAACAGCGCCCATTCCCTGGATAGTCGGCACTGGTCCCAGCCCGGGGTTCCCCGCTCGGCCTTTGTGGGGAAACCATTCTTGATCCACCAACCCTTGCGAGCAGCTCGTGTGCCGTGGAGCAGGGAGTCTGTCCGTACTACGCAGATGTTGGACTGGTCACGCCTGCGGTGGCTCCGCTAAGCTGCCAGAAATGACAACTGCCTCGGGACAAAAGTAACGAGGAAAAATCGGATCCGGTTCGGGAGTTTTTTCGGAGACGGGTTCCAGGGGAATTGCCTGGGAGATCATCCCTGGTAAAGATTGCCCTCACGAGCGAATAATGGGACAATCCCCCTTGGGTTGACGGAACAAGTGGGTCGCAG
>Ga0068705_10001591_pt1 | contig 11390 bp, 11 predicted proteins | sample YNPMSTMetaG_FD_65631 | JGI IMG/M metagenome (GOLD analysis project Ga0068705, IMG submission 65631) | Anoxygenic and chlorotrophic microbial mat microbial communities from Yellowstone National Park, USA - YNP MS-T MetaG | ecosystem: Environmental > Aquatic > Thermal springs > Hot (42-90C) >... | reverse complement strand
GGGCGGTGTCGCCTTCTCCAACGTCCAGATGATCATCATCGCCGTCTCTGCGGTGGTGATGCTCCTCCTGGATACCATCGTGCGCCGGACGATGGTGGGGATGGCCATGCGGGCCGTCTCGTGGGATAAGTTCACCGCCCCCCTGATGGGCGTGCCGGTGGACCGCATCATCTCCATCACCTTCGCCATCGGCGCCTCCATCGCGGCGGTCGGCGGGACGCTCTTCGGGATGGTCTACACTGTGGACCCGTACATGGGCATCCGCATCGGCTGGTGGGCTTTCATCTCCGCCGTTGTCGGCGGAATCGGCAATATTCGGGGGGCCATGCTGGGGGGCTACATCCTGGGTTTTGTGGAGATTTTCACCCCGGTGCTCCTGGCTTCCACCTACCGGGATTTCGTTGCCTTCTCCCTGCTTCTCATACTCCTGATCTTCCGCCCCTACGGCATCCTGGGCCGTCCGGTGGCGCAGAAAGTGTAGGAGGCCGGCATGGCAAAACTCCTGATCTCCGTCCGCAACACCCTGTCCCGCGCACTGGCACCCCTCCGCGCTGCTTATGAGTCTCTCCCCGCGCCGGTCCGCCGCTGGACGATGCCGGTGCTGCTGATTCTCTTCTTCGTGATTGCCCTCCTCTCCCCGTCCTTCCTCAACCTGTACTGGCAGCAGGTGCTCATCTACGTGGGCATCAACATCATTCTGACGGTCAGCCTCAACCTGGTGAACGGCTACATGGGGGAGTTCTCCGTCGGCCACGCCGGTTTTATGGCCGTCGGCGCGTACGTGGCCTCCATCCTGACGGTCTGGGTCTTCCCCCGCTGGGGGCTGGGGGAATACATCCCGTACCTCTTCCCCCTGGCGCTGCTCATCGGCGGGTTGGCGGCTGGCCTGACGGGCCTGGTCATCGCCTTCCCGTCCTTCCGCACCCGGGGCGACTACCTGGCCATCGTCACGCTGGCCTGGAATATGATTGTCAAGAGTGTCCTGGAGAACATAGACGCCATCGGCGGCCCCCGGGGCTTCATGGGGATGCAGAAGTTGACCTCCGTCGCGTGGGTCTATATCTGGGTGGTCATCACGATTTATCTCCTGCGCAACCTGGTCTACTCCAACTACGGCCGGGGCACCCTCTCCATCCGGGAGGATGAGATTGCCTCCTCACTGGTCAGCGTGGATACCCGGAAGGTGAAAATCACCGTTTTCGTCGTCGCCGCGTTCTTCGCCGGGATCGCCGGTGGGCTCTTCGCCCACATCATCCAGTTCATCAACCCCCGCTCCTTCTCCATCCTGAAATCCACGGACGTGCTGGTGATGGTCTACCTGGGCGGCATCGGCAGTCTGGGCGGCTCCATCCTGGGCGCGACGGTCTACACGGTCCTGCTGGAGTTGCTGCGGCCGCTGCAGGTCTGGCGGTGGGTGGTCGGCCCGCTGCTGCTGGTCCTGCTGATGATTTTCCGTCCGTACGGGATTATGGGCATGCGGGAATGGCGCTTCATGGTCCCCCGGGAGGAGCGGATAGAGACCATCGCGGCTCTGAAGGAGCGGATTCGGCGGAAGAGAGAAGCCGTTGCCGCACCGGCTCCGGTCGGCGGATCATCGGATTGACGGAGGGGCAACATGCCGTTGCTGCAGATTCGGGGACTCACTCACTACTTCGGCGGCCTGCGGGCCGTCTCCAACTTCAACCTGGACCTGGAGCCGGGGGAACTGGTCGGCATCATCGGCCCCAACGGCGCGGGCAAGACGACGGTCTTCAACCTCATCACCGGCGTCTACCGCCCCACGGAGGGGGAAATTCTCTTCAACGGGCACAACCTGGTGGGCAAACGGTCTGACCAGATTGTGTCCCTGGGCATCGCCCGGACGTTCCAGACCATCCGCCTGTTCAAAAACCTGAGCGTACTGGATAACGTCCGCATCGCGCGCTTCGCCCGGATGTCCTACGGGGTTCCGGCGGCGATGTTCCGCCTGCCGAAGTACGTGCGGGAAGAGGCGGAGATCCGGGAGCGGGCGCTGGAACTGCTGGAACTGATGGGGCTTTCGGAGCAGGCCACCTGGGTCGCCTCCAGTCTCCCCTACGGCCTGCAACGGCGGCTGGAGATCGCCCGCGCGCTGGCCACGGAGCCCCGCCTGTTGCTCCTGGACGAGCCCGCCGCCGGGATGAACCCGGGCGAGATTGCCGAGTTGATGGAACTGATCCAGTGGATTCGGCGGCGGTTTGACCTGACCATCATCCTGATTGAACACCAGATGCGGGTGGTGATGGGCATCTGCGAGCGGATCAAGGTGCTGGACTTCGGCGAGACCATCGCCGAGGGCACCCCGGCGGAAATCCAGAACAACCCCCGGGTCATTGAGGCCTATCTGGGGGAGGAGGCCGTCGCATGATGGACGACAGACGACAGACGACCGACCACGGACCGCAGACCACAGACCACCGACCGCAGACGACGGACGATGTGGTCCTCTCGGTGCAGGACCTGCATGTCTCCTATGGGGTCATTCGCGCGCTCAAGGGAATCTCCTTTGAGGTGCGGCGCGGGGAAATCGTCACGCTGATCGGGGCCAATGGGGCTGGAAAGTCCACCACTCTGCGGGCTATCTCCCGCCTGGTGCCCATCCAGCAGGGGAGCATCCTCTTTGAGGGGGTGGACCTGCGCGCCATCCCGCCCCACGAGGTGACCGCGATGGGCATCTCCCACGTGCCGGAAGGGCGAGGGATTTTCGCCAACCTGACGGTGCAGGAGAACCTGAAACTGGCCACCTGGGGGCGGAAGGACCCGAAGGAGATTCAGCAGGCCTACGAGCGGGTCTTTTCCCTCTTCCCCCGCCTGGCGGAGCGGCGGAACCAGTTGGCGGGCACCCTCTCCGGCGGTGAGCAGCAGATGCTGGCCGTGGGGCGAGCGCTGATGCGCGGTGGGCGGCTGATGCTCCTGGACGAGCCGTCTATGGGGCTGGCACCCGTGCTGGTGCGGGAGATTTTTGACGTCCTGCGGGAGATCAACGCCGCCGGGACCACCATCCTGCTGGTGGAGCAGAACGCCCGCCAGGCGCTTAAACTTGCCCACCGGGGCTACGTTCTGGAGACCGGCACCATCGCCCTGGCGGGCACCTCCCAGGAACTGATGGATAATCCCAGGGTGAAAGAGGCGTATTTGGGCGGATAAAAATCAGATGCGGGTGGCGGCGGCAAAGCCGCCGCCACCCGCATTGATCCCCGGAGTGTCCTATGTCCATCCCCGGTCCCGAAGATATTCTTCGCCACGAACTCCCCAACGGCATCGTTCTCCTGACCCGGGAGAACTTCACCAACCCCACGGTGGTCGTCAGCGGCTATCTGGAGGTCGGCTCCTGCGACGAGACGCCCCAGCAGGCCGGCCTGGCCTCCTTCACCGCCTCCGCCCTCACCCGGGGCACCGTCCACCGCACCTTTGACCAGATTTACGAGGAGGTGGAGTCGGTGGGGGCCTCCATCGGCGTCTCCGCCGGGGTCTACCATACCGGGTTCGGCATCAAGTGTCTGGCGGAGGACCTCCCCCGCATCCTGGACGTCCTGGCCGACGTCCTCCGCCACCCCACCTTCCCGCCCCAGGAAGTGGACAAACTGCGGGGGGAAATCATCACTGACCTGGAGGAACGGGCCCACGACACCCGCCGCATGGCGTCGCTCACCTTTCGGGAACTGGCCTACCCGCCCGACCACCCCTACAGCCGCAGCGTGGACGGGTACATAGAGACGGTCTCCCCGCTGACGGCGGAGGACCTGGCCCGGTTCTACCAGGCCCATTACACGCCCCAGGGAATGGTCATCGCCGTGGTGGGAGCGGTGGAGGCCGCGCACACCCGGGAGATGATAGAGCGGGCCTTCGGCGACTGGAACGGCCCCGCCCCTCAGCGGCCCCCGTCCCCACCCGTCTTCCCCCCGGAGGAGGTCCGGCAGAAATTCGTCCCCATCTCCGGCAAGACCCAGACGGACATCGTCCTGGGCTACCCCGGCCCCGCCCGCACCGACCCGGCCTTCCTGGACGCGGTGCTCTGCAACACTGTCCTGGGGGTTTTCGGGATGATGGGCCGCCTGGGCGACAAAGTCCGGGACGAACAGGGACTGGCCTACTACTCCTACAGCCGGATAGAGGGCGGGAGGGGGCCCGGCCCCTGGACCGTCATCGCCGGGGTGAATCCGGCCAACGTGGAGCGGGCACTGGAGAGCATCCGGGCCGAAATCCGCCGCATCTGCCAGGAACCGGTCCCGCCGGAGGAACTGGCCGATAGCCAGTCCTTCCTGGTGGGGAGCCTCCCCCTGCGGCTGGAGACCAACGAGGGCGTCGCGGCGGCCATCCTGGATATGGAGCAGTACGGCCTGGGGCTGGATTACCTTCAGCGCTACGGCGACCTGATTCGGGCGATCACCCCCGAACGGGTGCTGGCGGCCGCGCAGCGCTGGCTGAACCCCGACGCCTACGTCCTGGCCCTGGCCGGCCCGCCGGAACCGTAGGGGCAGGCCTTGCGCCTGCCCCTTCGGGCAACCGCAAGGGTTGCCCCTACCGTAGATGCCATGACCATCCGTCCCCTGACCCCCTCCGACCGGGAACAATGGCTGGCCATGCGGCAGACGCTCTGGCCGGACCAGTCCCCCGCGTCCCACGCAGCAGAGGCGGCGGCGATTCTGGCCCAGCCCCGGCGGTACGCGGTCTTCGTCAGCGCGGGCGAGGACGGGCGTCTGAACGGCTTTGTGGAGGTCTCCCTGCGGGAGCAGGCCGAAGGATGCGCCACCACCCCGGTGGGCTACATTGAGGGCTGGTTTGTGGACGAAAGCGCGCGGGGCCGGGGCATCGGGCGGGCCCTCATTGCGGCGGCGGAGGAGTGGGCCCGCGCGCGCGGCTGCCGGGAACTGGCCTCCGACGCGGACATCCGCAACCAGGCCGGCCAGCAGGCCCATCGGGCTGTGGGATTTGAGGAGGTGGAGCGCACCGTCCACTACCGCAAGCCCCTGGGGCCTCCGATTCCCCCTTCCCCCGCACCCTTATTCCCCCTGGCCGTCGGGGTGGACCTGATCGCGGTCCCCCGCGTGGATCGGGCGCTGGAGCGGCACGGGGAGCGCTTCCTGCGCCGGGTCTTCACCCCGGCGGAGGTCATCTACAGCCGGGGACGGGCGCCGGAACTGGCGGCGCGGTTTGCGGCCAAAGAGGCCGTCTCCAAAGCACTGGGAGTCGGGATGCGCATCCTGGCGCCCGACGGGGTGGAGTGGCACGAGGTGGAGGTTCTGGGGGACTGGCGGGGCCGCCCGGAGGTCTACCTGCACGGACGGGCGGCGGAGCGGGCGGCCCAACTGGGCCTGACCCAATGGGCCGTCAGCCTCTCCCACGAGCGGGAGTACGCCATCGCCTTCGTCGTGGCAACGGGGGGATAATCACGCTTCACGTTTCACGTTTCACGCTTCACGTTTCACGCTTCACGTTTCACGTTTTACGCTTCACGTTTCACGCTTCACGTTTCACGCTTCACGTTTCACGTTTTACGCTTCACGTTTTACGCTTCACGTTTCACGTTTTACGCTTCACGCACCGCAAATCATCCCCCTCCCAGCACAGAGAGCGCACTTCTGCCTCTACCCCGACCAACCGCTCCAGCGCACTCGCGAACCGCGCCGGGTCGCCGGTGGTGTAAAAAGTGGGTCGCGCGGGCTGGTAGCCTGCGCTACAATTTTCCAGCACCCGCCGGACCTGCCGGGCCACCGCCGGGGCCGGGTCCACAATCTCCACTCCGGGCCCCACGATGCACTCCATCAGCGGCCGCAGGAACGGGTAGTGGGTGCAGCCCAGCACCAGTTCGTCTATTCCCGCCTCCAGGAGAGGCGTCAGGCAGGTTCGCAGCAGCGCCTCCGTCTCCGGCGCGTCCAGCGCGCCGTCCTCCACCGCCTCCACCAGCCCCGGGCAGACCTGCGGAATGACGCGGACGTCGCGGGCGAAGCGCTCCAGCAGCGAGGCGAAGAGTTCCCCCTGAAACGTGGCCGGGGTAGCGATGACGCCCACCCGACCGTTGCGCGTCCGCTGCACTGCGGGTTTGACCGCCGGCTCCATCCCCACAAAGGGCACCTGGGGGAAGACGGCCCGTAAGTGGCGCAGCGCGGCGGCGGAGGCGGTGTTGCAGGCCAGAACGACCACCGTCGCTCCCTGCGCCAGCAGGAAGCGGGTGATCCCCTCGGCAAACCGGCGTACCTCCTCCAGCGGGCGCGGCCCGTAGGGGACGTGGGCCTGGTCGGCCACATAGAGGGTAGGGACGTCGGGCAATTCCCGCACAATCTCCCGCCAGACCGAAAGTCCACCGACACCGGAATCAAAGACGCCGATCATTTGATGAATTTCTCACGAACAAATTCCAGAAAACTCCGCAACGCTTGTTCGGGCTCCTCGCTGATGTAACTTTCTACCACTCTATCCTCGCTACCATCATGGAAATGGCGCGGGAAAGTTTTCACTGTCTCCCAACGTTTGTGAGGATCGTTGTCGTGACGGTAGATAGTCCCATCCACTGCACGCCGTTCCCAGTGATAACTATACCGCCCCTCCAGTTTCAGCGAGAACCAGACGTCCACAAAACTGCCGTCAATCAAGAAGATGCGCAGTTCATTGACATCGGGGCTAAAAGCCTCTACTACGATGTCGGAGAACTCCGTCTCGGCGATCTGGCACAAATGTCCGGTGTTGACCAGACTCATCTGAGGTCCTCAAGGAGTTTCAGCAGGCGCTCGCGCTTGTACTCCAGATGATCCAGGCGCTGCCAATCACGCCAGGAGTCAGCCTCTTCCAGCGTGCCGTTCCGATAACGGGCCTCCATTTCTTCCACCCCTGAAACCCCATAACGACTGCAAATGAGGGAAATTTCGGCCTGGACTTGACGGAGATGGCGCTCCAAAATGCTGCGCAGCGCCTGCTTCAGCAAATCATCCTCCGAAACGCTGAGTTCTTGCGCCACTGTACTCAGTATGACATCTGTCTGGACGACCATTTTGCCCTCCATTGGGACTGCACCGGGAAATCTGGCCGGACCCCGACCGCTGGCTGGAGGAGGAGCGGGCGTCATGGGAGTAGAGGAACTGAGACAAACGCTCTCCCACCGGAATCAAAGAGACGCCGATCATTGGTGCTTCTCAGAGATACCCTGCGCGCTGAAGCCAATTCAGTGCGTCCCGCAACGTCTCCTCAATGGGGCGAACAGTCCAGCCCAGTTCCTGCTGCGCTTTGCTGCTATCGTACCAATGGTAGTTTGCCATTACCATGTAGAACAGGCGGCTGAAAATATCGCCGTCTGTCAATGGTTCTCCCAAAACGCAGAGAACGTAGAGCAACCAGTTGGGCATAACTATCCGGGGAGGACGTCTTCCGCTTACTTTGGCTAATATCCTGAAGAACTCCCGGTAAGTGAGATTATGACCTCCAGCAAAGTAACGCTCGCCGATTCGCCCCTTCTCCATACCCAGCACTACGGCCTCGGCCGCATCTCGTACATCCACAAAAGATATGCCTCCCTGGGGTGCAAAGAACAATTGGCCCTTGCAGAATGCCGTGATGATACGCGATGAAGACAGGTATACATCCCCCGGCCCAAGACAATAACCAGGATATACACTGACGATGGGCATACCCGCCTCTATCCGCTTACGGACGGCCAACTCAGCGGCTCGCTTTGCCTCAAAATACCCAATGCCTGTCCCACCAAGATTATAAGGCGCGTCCTCACGGATTGGATAAGGGCCATTGCTCATACCGATGGCTGTAGTGCTTCCCAGATACACAATTCGCGGAATTCCCAATTCGGCCGCTGCATCCAGGAGAACCTCGGTGGCCCGCACGTTAGAGTCATACAACCGTTGCCGCTGGCTGGGACGGGGGGAGACAAAGCCCGCGACATGGTAAAGTTGTTCGCACCCCTTCAGTGCGCGCTTGACCGAGGCGTAGTCCAACAAATCCCCCTCTACAATTTCTCCTTGAAGGTTTGCCAGGTTCTGCCGATTGCTCGTGGGGCGCACCAGCATCCGTGGAAAGATGCCTCGCTCGTTGAGCCGTTTTACCACATTAGAGCCAAGGAATCCCGTTGCACAAGTGACCAGTACCTGCATGATGTCCTCTCCCTAAATGATGTACAGAGTAACTACCTACCAGGGGGCCTCGGGCAAGCGCTATAAAAGAGACTGGCGAAGGCATATCCCTGTGACGCAGGCCGCCAGGCCTGCATACAGGCTGACAGCCTGCGCTACGTTATCTCCAAACTGCTCAGAGTAGATAGTCACTGGACGTTGGCCTTCCGGGCGATGGTGGATGGAGAAGATCGCCCGGATGTGAACGTACGGGCTTATTATACGAAGCCCTTCGGGCTATCGTTAGCCCCCGAGGGGGGCTTTACAGATTGAGCCCGACGGTTTACCGTCGGGCGTGCGGATTCGTCCGACGCTAAAGCGCCAGGCTAATTTTGCGAAGCCCCTTCGGGGCTGACAGGGTAGCCCGCAGGGCTTCGCTGCTGAGCCCGACGGTTTACCGTCTGGCAGGTTTTACCGAACCGAATACTGATACGACGCCACCTCCGTCGTCACCGGCGCGTAGGCGGAGATGACCACCACCGCCCGGTCCACGCCCCCGCCCAGCGGTATCTCCCACTCCCCGGTCTGGTCGGGGTTCAGTTCCAGGCGCTGGACCGTCGTCTGGGGGCCAAACAGCACCAACTGCACCAGCCAGCGCTGGGGGAGGACGTTGGCGTGGCGGGCAAAGCCCGCCGCCTCCCAGCCACCCCCGTCGGCCTCAAAGTCGGAGAAGTAACCGATTTCGGGGACCGACACGTCGTCCAGCGCGAAGCCCGGCCGATTCACCGCGTCGTCGGTGATGTACTCAAACCGGACCAGAACCCGCTTCCCCGCATAGGGCGTCAGGTCCACCGTCTCCTGAATCCATTCCGCCTTGCTTCCCCCACCGCTCCGACCCGTATACCCCCAGCCGAAGGAGTTGCCGTTGGGGTTCTCCGGCGTACCGGAGGGAGTGGTCAGAATCTCCCAGGTCTTCCCGCCGTCGGGGGAGACCTCCACGTAGGCGTAGTCCCAGTCCTCTTCTATGTCGTACCAGCACCAGTACTCCAGGGTGGCCTTCTGGACGCCGGTCAGGTCAAACTCACGCGTCAGGGTCATGTCGGAGTCGTCGCCCCGGTTGGACCACCAGAGGTACTTCCCGCTGTGGGCCTGGGTGTCCATCAGCCCGACCTGGGTGGAGCCGGCGAAGGAGAAGCGCAGGGGGCGGTCGCCCCTCAGTTCTATGTAGTCGGCCGCGTACTGGTGGACGGTCGCCTGCCGGGTCGTCGGGTAGTTGGAGAGGCGGGTCTCTATCTTGAAGGGCGGCGGGTCTATCTCCCGGTAGCCGTACCGCCCGTCGGCCAGGTTCGGGTCGTCCAGCAGGTTGGCGACCACCCAGTCGGCGAAGAGGTCCACGTGGGTCATCCCGGTGCCCAGGTCGGCCAGGACCGCGTCCACCGAGGCAAAGCCGTTCTCGTCGTGGGCAATCAGCGCCCGGGTGGCCTCTGCGCCGAAGCGGTCCAGGAAGTAGGACATAAACAGGTACGAGGCACCGTAGTTGGCCCCGGCCGTCCCCGGCCCCTCGGGCCAGGAGTTCAGTTGGGTGTCGGGCTTGCGGGAAAAGACGTATTCGGACCCACCCGTATCGTAGCCGTTCAGGTACGACGCCAGTTCGGAGGAGCCCTCGTTCAGCCACGTGTCCTCGTTGCGGTCGTTGTACCAGTGGATCATATGCTGGAACTCGTGGGCCAGGACGCCGTTATAAAAGTCGTCGTTGACGGTGACGTTGTCAATCTGGATGTAGAACATCTCCATCGCGTTGGAGTCCTCCCGGACGGCGGGGACGAACTCATCGGCGGAGGAGTAGTATCCGGCCACGGTGTCGCCCAGGTTGCGGGCGTGGAGGATGTGCAGACGGGGGTCGTTATCCACGCCGGGGCTCCACTCGGAGCCGAAGAAGTTACGGTTGGTGGGGTAGGTCTTGGTGGCGAAGAGGTCCGCCGCGGCCTTCAGGTCCGCCTCGTCCACCTTCACCCCTTCTTCCACCCACATATACACTACGTCGTTCTTGTAGCGGAGGCAGGCGGTCAGGTCAAAGTGCTCGTTCGTGTCCACGTTGGAGGCGTGGAAGGTGCGGCAGGTTCCCACCGGATAGTCGGGCGGGCCCTCCGGGTTGACGGTGCGCGGGGTATCAGGGGGGACGCCCCGCAGCCGGATGGCCAGTTCGTGGAGGTCCCGGACGGGGATGAGGGTCTCTTCCAAGAGGCGCTCCGTCTCGGCGGCCTCGGGCGGGAGCGGCCCGCGGGTCAGTTGAGGGGTGACGGGCGGCTCCGCCGTCGGCTCCACCGCGCTGAGGAGGGGCTCCAGCAGACTCTTCCAGTCAATGGTGGTCAGCCAGGTGCAGCAGGCACAGGCCAGCAGCAACAGGGCCAGAAGGACACCAACGATAGCGATTGTTTTCATGTCGCTCCTTTACTTACAGGAGTTACGCAGTTGAATTGTTTCCGAACGTGCCAGGCACTTCCAGAAGTGCCTGGCACGTTCTCCCCGCTCCCAACTGCGTAAGTCCTGTTACTTACTATCATCCGCCGTGCTCCCGCAAGATTTGCTGCAGGCGAGGCTTGAGCATGGGGATGTCTTCTTTTACCACTTTCCACACAATGCGCAGGTCCACCTCATCGTAGCCGTGGATGATTTTATCCCGCATCCCCGCCATATCTTTCCAGGGCATGGAGGGGTACTGCTCCCGGAAGTCCGCAGGCAGACGCTTTACTGCTTCGCCAATGATTTCCAGTGCCCGGATGACAGCATAAATGGTACGCACATCATCCTCAAACTGGACATAATCTATCCCAGCCGTGAAAGCCTCGGCTTTCTCCATTGCGTCCAGGATGTCGTCTATGTACACCAGTGGGTCTCTCATCGTACTGGCACCATTTCCTGAAGAACACGGGGCCGGAGACGCGGTTTCAGATTGCGCTGAAGGGTGACCTGGACCGGGACACCCAGCAGGTCGCTGAGATAATTTTCCAGATTGACCAGACCAATAAGGCTGATTCGCGGCGGCTCTTCCAGTTCAACCAGAATATCCAGGTCACTATCCGGGCGCGATTCGCCTCGCGCGTAGGAGCCGAAGATGCCGATAACGGTCACACCGTACCGCTCCTGCAACTCCGGCAAATGATCTTGAAGGGTCCGCCGGATTTCTTCCAGCGTGGGATTGGAAAATGTGTTCGTCCTGCCCATAGAGCTACCTTTACGGCAACTCTCTATCTGAAGCCGGGTAGCGCCGGCCGCCAGGCCGGTTGCAGGCTGACAGCCTGCGCTACATCACTC
>Ga0068705_10001580_pt1 | contig 11438 bp, 8 predicted proteins | sample YNPMSTMetaG_FD_65631 | JGI IMG/M metagenome (GOLD analysis project Ga0068705, IMG submission 65631) | Anoxygenic and chlorotrophic microbial mat microbial communities from Yellowstone National Park, USA - YNP MS-T MetaG | ecosystem: Environmental > Aquatic > Thermal springs > Hot (42-90C) >... | reverse complement strand
TACTTGTTGCACTTGAAATTAATATTTTATATTTGTTTTTGGAGGCAGCTGAAGCTATCCCTCTTAATATTTCAGGCAGAAATGGATGCTGGAAAGCCTTCTCCGTTGTTCCAGGCACAATCACACCTATTATTTTCGTTGATTTATTTGCCAAAGAGCGGGCAATTATGTTGGGATAGTAATTGAGCTCTTTCATTATTTTGAGGACTTTTTCCCTTGTCTCCTCACTAATCCTTGGGTTTCCTGCTATAACTCTTGATACGGTTGAAGGCGAGACATTAGCAATTTTTGCAACGTCATTGATTGTTACTTTCATATTATATTCTCCTTATCTGTGCAACCGTTTGCCCTACGCCTTGATTATATCATCTATATTTTACAAATGTCAATATGAATAATAAAAATTTTTTATATAATATTTATAAAATTCAATGTAAGCCAAAGCCAATTGCAGCTAGACTGTAGTACAAGGAGTTTTTTAGCGAAAACTATTTAATTTTCATTGATGTAGACTCTAAAATTACATATAATAATGTATGTACATTGCTGTTGATATACAGACATAATAACCGAAAATACAAGGGGAATACAGATGAGCGCAAAAAATAATGCTTTGAACAATAACGTTAAGCTTTATACCAATATTTTAGCCTGTGTAACGCAACAAAGGACATGTGAAAGACTTATAAGAAAAGCACATGAAATCAGTGAAAAAAACAAAGCCAAACTGCATGTTCTTCATGTCGCAAAAAATTCCTGGAGTTTTCTTGATAACTCTGATGAAGGGCAAGCACTTGAGTATCTTTTTTCAATCACAAAATCTGTGGGCGCAAACATGAGCGTATTAAAATCTGACGATATAACGGATTCAATAGTTGACTATGCAAAAAGCAACAATGTTGATTATATTGTTATGGGCTCATCCTCAGATGACCACAAAGAAAATAATTTCTATAAAGAATTGTCAGAGAGACTAAAAGATGTTGTGATCGAAGTTATTTAGGCAAAAAGTTATATGAGCAATTTTGACAAATTTTTATATATTTTTTATGTTACTTTTTACATAAATTATGACTGAGTTATTGAAATACTAGTTCTTATTGACTATTTTATTGCTAAACGCTTGACTTATAGCATTTTTCGTTATAAAATATTGTCGAATTCCAAAAATAGGAGGGTATGTAAATGAATAAGACCGATCTTATCAATTCAATCGCAGCTAAGACAGGAATAAGCAAAAAGAACTGCGAAGCTGCTGTAAACGCATTTATGGAATCCGTGGAGGAAGCTCTCGTTAAAGGAGACAAAGTAGTGCTCGTTGGTTTCGGAACATTTGAAGTAAGAAACAGAGCAGCTAGAAAAGGAAGAAATCCTCAAACAAAGAAAGAGATCGATATTCCTGCTTCCAAAGCTCCTGTTTTCAAAGCTGGAAAAGGTCTCAAGGATAAAGTAAATGCATAAGTGAACCCTCATTTCATTTATTCGGCTTGCTTAATACATAGCAAACGGGGATCGAAGAAGCTTGCGGCTTTTATCTTATCCCCGTTTGTTATTTTAGTTTTTTTCATTTTTGCAATATGTTTTATGTATTTTTTTAACCGTTTCAGCTATTTCCGTTATAAATTCGAAGTTTGAAGGTTTGCCTTCTTTTCCTTTCCAGGCACATTGAATAGCGGTTCTTATGCATCTCTCAACTTTTGTAGGCGTAGAGCCAAATTTTTCAGCGATTTTGGGATAAAGCTTTTTTGTAATAGGAATACATCTATTACCGTCCATAATTATTTTTTTGACAGCATATATCAAATATTGATATCCTGCAAAGTGAGGCAATATTTTCTTCCTTCTCAGCAATTCAGAAATCATTAACTCTATTGCTATTTCATCATTTACTTCTTTAGAGTCTATATTAATATTAAACAAGAAGTTTTTTATATCATCGCAATCATCCATCAAATGGTTTGACTCAGCGGACGCCGGATGGCATTGACCGGGCAATGCAGCCATATCCTTTATCCTTCTGGCGATAACATCAAGCTCTATCGGTTTTAACATAAAATATGATGCTCCTAAGTCCAAAGCCCTTTTTATAAACAATTCCTGACCTACTGCAGTTAACATGATAAAACATATATTCTCTTTGCTCTGTTTATCTGATTTATTTTTATGCAAATATTCCAATACTGCTATACCATCATAATGTGGCATTATTATATCAAGCAGAACCACATCAGGCTTCTCTTTATTATCATCTGCAAGGTAGTCTATTACCTGCCGGCCATCATAACACACCCCCACAACATAAAAGTCTCCTGCCTTTGCAAGATAATCTTTTACCAAACCGGCAAATTCAATATTATCATCTGCAATCAGAATCTTAATCTTTTGCAAAGCATGATCAATCCCCTTTATTTAATGCTTGGTATATTTCTACAATCTGTGTGCATATATCTTCCGCAGACTTATCCGAACAGTCTATTTTTTGATCCGAGAAAAGGCTGTATAATGGATGCCTCTCGGCATATATTTCTTCAAGAGAAGATGGTTTTGCCGCCGAATATATTCTTCCTGGCTGTTCCCTATTTTTTAGGACTTCCAGAGGAACATCCAAAAAAAATACAATTCCGTTTTTTCTCAGTTTTTCTATTGCATCCTTGCTGTAAACAATACCTCCACCTGTTGAAATGACTGCTCTGCAGTACGGAAGAGCATCTACTGCTTCAGACTGTGTTTTTAAAAAAAATTCTCTTCCTTTTGAACTTACTATATCTCTAGGTGTCATTCCTGTCAAGTCTTTAACAATATGATCAAGGTCATAATGTTGATAATTCAAAATCTGTGCCAGCTTTGGTCCCACAGTACTCTTGCCGCTTCCCGGCATACCTGTAAGAACTATATTTTTAAACATTTTTTGTTGACTATGATCTATTATTTTACAATTCATCATAAAACACCTCTGAAGATGCCAGAGAACGATATCCTTCATTTATCAGCAACGCATCCAGTATTGCAATACGCACCATTGCCTCACAAACAGGATAAATTCTGGGACAAATCGATGGATCACTTCTGCTTGTAAATTTGTGAACAATATTCTCTTTGTTTTTAATATCCACCGTACTTTGTTCAAGCATTATGGTAGGTGTAGGTTTTACGGCAACCCTTGCAACGATATCCTCCCCATTTGATATGCCTCCCAGCAATCCTCCGGCTCTGTTGGTTTTAAAAACAACTTTTCCATCAATGTCAAAACACGGTGTATCGTTTGCCTCACTTCCTGTCATTCTGGCATGTTCAAAGCCGGCTCCAAATTCCACGCCTTTTACTCCCCCAATAGACATTAAAGCATGAGCTATGGTAGCACTTAATTTATCAAATACAGGTTCTCCTAGTCCTGCTGGCACTCCGTGTGCAATAATTTCCACCACACCTCCGCATGTGTCTCCTTTTTCTTTAACTTTAAGCAAATCTTCTATCATTTCCTGGGCTTTTTCAAGATCGGGACAATTTATCTCATTCTTTCTGTAATTCGCTTTTGCTTGTTCATATGTTACAGGTTTTGCTTTTATACCGTGCGATTCAACTACATATGCTATAACATCAATTCCTTTAGCATCAAGCACTGCTTTTGCCACAGCACCTGCCGCAACTCTGGCAGCTGTTTCTCTTCCTGAAGCTCTTCCCGCTCCGGCCCAGTCTGCAAATCTTCCATACTTTTTAAAATATGTGTATGCAGCCTGGCCTGGTCTTATATAGTACTGGTTTGACTTATGCTGGGCAACATGGCTTTCTCCTATATCAGAATTAGGTATTAAAAGCCCTACAGGTGCCCCTGTGGTTATATCATCCTCCATAATGCCAGAGTATATATATACTTTGTCTTTTTCCTTCCTGGGCGTGTGAAGCGGACTATTGCCCGGCTTCCTTTTGTCTAGCTCAGCCTGTATCATTTCAGAGGTGATTTTTATGCCCGGAGGCACCCCGTCAATTATAACCGCAAGCCCTCCTCTTAATTCCGAAGGCAGGTTGTCTTCTTTTCTAAATGCTCCCGAGTACGATTCTCCGCAAGTAGTAACCCTGAATACCCTGCCGAAAGTATTTCCTGTCATTTTAGCTCATCTCCTTTCTCAACCAGCTCCATAACCGCACCACATTTTGTCATAATATCTGTGAATTCCGGGAAAGTAACACTCATTGCTTCAGCTGTATCGATAATGGTTTCTCCTTCTGCATTTAAAGCTGCAACTGCAAGAGCCATTACAACTCTGTGGTCACCATGCCCATTGACAGGGCATCCTTTCAATTTGCTTTTCTTGATTATTAATCCATCATTAAGCTCAACTATATCTGCACCCATTTTAGATAGTTCTGTCTTCATTACATGTATTCTGTCAGTTTCTTTCATCCTCGCCTGGGGTACATTGACAAGCCTTGTTTCCCCTTCTGCAAAGCATCCCGCCACAGCCATGGCAGGAAGAGCATCAGGTATATCATTCATATCTATTTCCATAGCTTTTAGTTTTCCTGTACCTGTTACCGTAATGCCATCATGAGAAAACACTACTTCTGCACCCATCTGGTTCAAGATTTCAATTACCCTTTTGTCTCCCTGCGGATCAGTCATGTCCAAATTCTTAAGTGTAAAAGAAGAACCTGAAATTGCTGCTTGTACAATAAAAAATGTGGCCGAAGAAAAATCCCCCGGTATGCAGCACTCAAAAGGCGAGTAAGATTGTTTTCCTGGAATAAAAAGTGTTTTAAAATTGTTATTCTCTATTTCTATTCCTAATTTGCGAAGCCACCATAATGTCATCTCAACATAAGGCACTTCATTTAACCTTGTCACATTTATATTGGTATCGTTTTGGAGAATAGGACATGTAATAAGCAATGAGGATAAAAATTGAGACGTAACAGAATCCAATGATGTATTTCCACCTTTTAAAACTCCTTTTACAATTACGGGAGCACATCCATTGCCTTTTGCAAAGAAAGCCTGCGCTCCCAAATCATTCATAGATTGCACCAATGGTCCCAGAGGTCTTCTTCTTATTTGAGAATCACCTGTAAATATACTGCAGCCTTCTTCTATAAGAGCAGCCACAGGCAGAGCAAACCTAAGCGTAGTGCCTGAGTTGCCTACGTCAATAACATCTTCTGGCAACCGGGGATTGTTGCCAACTCCCCTAACATACCATACTGCGCTATTTTTGCCTTGGATGTTTTCTTCACGCATCTCAATTTCCGCACCCAGCATTCTGCATGTGTTTGCAGCAGAAAATGCATCATCTGAAATAAGCGGACTTATAATCTTAGATTCCCCTTTTGCAAGGCTCGCCATAAATACAGCGCGTATTGTGTGAGATTTTGAGCCAGGAACAAACACTGTTCCGGAAGGCTGTGATTTTCTTACTATTAGTTTCATTTTATTCCTCCATTCTACCGTACTGCTTTTTGAAATAATATCAGATGCATTATTTTTTTTCAACCTCTTGATTATATTTTTTTAATTCATTACTTCTCATCTATCATTCTTCAGTTTTAATTGGAGGTGGCGGTGGGCCGAAATACTGGTAGTAATTGCAAAGTATTCTTCCGTTATACAACTTTCTTTTTTTGTCTGCTTTCTTGCCGTAAAGCTTTTCAAACTCAGGATGTGAAGTTATTACATATATAGACCATGTATCCAGAGACTTAAATACTCTTCCCATATCTTTGTATAAATCTTCTATCTGCTTTATTTCCCCTATCCTCTCACCATACGGGGGATTGCATATTATCACACCATATTTATACCTGGAGCGCAAATTACGCATATCCATGCATTGAAAGTGAATGTCTTCATCAACCCCTGCAAGCACTGCATTATGCCTGGCAAGTTTGATAGCGTCTTCATTTATGTCATATCCCTGTATCCTCAATTCTACGTCCTGATTTATTGCATGCCTTGCTTCAATTTTTGCCTCCTTCCAGTAATTTTCCGGAATGTTTGGCCATGTTTGTGCAACAAATTCTCTATTTAAACCTGGAGCAATGTTTCTTCCAATCATCGATGCTTCTATAGGTATGGTTCCTGTCCCGCAAAAAGGGTCAATCAATATCCTGTCATTCCTCCAGTGGCTTATAAGGATTAATGCACTTGCAAGCGTTTCTTTCAATGGTGCCTCTCCTGCTAACTTTCTGTAACCTCTTTTATGAAGGCCGGGGCCACTTGTATCGATAGTAAGTGTGGCAATGTCTTTTAATAAAGCTACTTCAATTTTGTATTTTGGGCCGTCTTCTTTAAACCATTGAACCCTGTACTTCTGCTTAAGCTTTTCTACTACAGCCTTTTTAACAATAGCCTGACAATCAGGAACACTAAAGAGCTTTGAATCAATCGATTTGCCTTCCACTGGGAACTCCGCATTTTCAGGCAGCCATTCTTCCCACGGCAGAGACTTGGTTCCCTGAAACAATTCTTCAAAAGTTTCTGCCTTAAACTCTCCCATTTTTATAAGGACTCTGTCGGCCGTCCTTAACCATATATTTGTTCTGCATATATCTTGTATGTCTGCTTCAAAAGTTACTTTACCGTTTTCTACTTTTTGTTTATCATATCCCAGTTTAAGCAGCTCTCTTGCTGTAACAGCTTCAATACCAAATGCTGATGTTGCTATAAGTTGAAGTTTGCTCATATTAGTCCCTTTCCATTTTATAACTATTATAACTTAGGTTGAATGTTGTATTTATTATATTACATTTTGATTTGTTTATAAACATATAAAACGTTTTATTAATTTAAGCTATATTATTATCTATTATTTGAACATGAATAATTTAAATCACTCACCTTAACGTTTCCATTATCATATTTTGAAATAGTAAAATATTTGCAAGGAGAAAACATGCTTCAGTTTTTAAATTCACAAAATATTTTAATACTTGCTGCATTGGCAACCCTTTTAACAGGCATATCAACAGGCATAGGAGCTCTTGTAATATTTGCTGCTTCAAATGTATCCAAAAAATGCATGGATGCATGGCTGGGCTCCGCAGCCGGCATAATGCTGGCAGCTACATCTTTCAGTCTTATTGTTCCTGCTATTGAATATGGCGGCGGAGGTGTAAAAGGCTCGTCCATATGTCTTGCAGGAATATTATTGGGAGGATTTTTTCTGATATTTGCCGATAAGTTTTTCCCGGATCCCAATCTTATGCTAAACAGCATGGGAGAACAAAATGAAAGTATAAATGGTTTTAAAACCATTTTTAATCCACGGTTGCGAAAGACATGGCTTTTTATACTGGCTATTACTATTCACAACTTTCCTGAGGGTCTCGCAGTAGGAGTAGGATTTGGCAATGGGGATATAAAAAACGGGATTACACTTGCAATAGCAATAGGTCTTCAAAATCTTCCCGAAGGATTGGCTGTTGCTCTGCCTCTTTTGAGAGAAGGCTACACAAAATGGAAGGCATTTCTAATAGCGTTGGCAACAGGGCTTGTAGAACCTATAGGAGGTCTTCTCGGAGCAGGTTTGGTCCAAATATCACGACCTTTTCTCCCATTATCTATGGCATTCGCGGCAGGAGCAATGATCTATGTTATCAGTCATGAAATAATCCCTGAAACGCATAGCGAACATAGCCACTCTAAGCTGGCTACAATAGCGCTTATGATAGGATTTGTTATTATGATGTTTCTTGATAATTCTTTAGGTTAAGCCATCTTGAATTAACTTGTGGTGCTGGCTTGTTTGCCCGGACTAAAACTTCAAGTACAAGGGCATGTTAATTCAGATTAACACGCCCTATGTATTTACGCTAATGCTCTTCCGCAAAAATACAAGCTAGCGCCACAGATTAAATTATTGTTTGAACTATTGCTCCAAGCACAAGGATTTTTTAGCTAAAACTCGGGTTTTTGAGATACAACTAATTAGTTTTCGCTGAAAAACTCCTTGTGCTGAAGGTTTGCTGCATTTGGCATCGGCTCAACTTGCATTTTATCAGGCACGCACCGAATCGCCATCCAGGCTGGACGGCCGCTTTTCGCGCCATCCATGGCACTTCAGCCTGATAAAATGTTTCGGTTTTGCCGTCTTAATTTATCTCTATCTGTGAACGTTGTCCTTTAAACACATATCTGTCACTATTGAATGGTTTTGCAGTAGGTCCGTCAACATTATATTTGCCTGGAGATACCACTCTTGCATAGTATACAATCTTTTTGCCCACCGTTTTATTTTGGTGTTGAGGATCTGCGTAATTGTACACCGTAAAAGTCACTTTTTGCTTGTCAATAACCGGGTAGTATACATCATTCTCATTGTACACGCCACTGTTATAAGCAAAAGGATTATCCAGCGGCTTTAGTCCTGCTGGAAGATAATCTTCAATTACATAACTTCCTTCCATTGATTTGGGAGAGAATTCCACATCAAGTTCTACTCTTACTACATCATTTGAAGATATCTTATTCCCATCCAAGCTTTGTTTAAACTTGGAAGCATACTTCCTTATTATTTTGACACTGCCATCATTCAAAGCTTCAAAAGGTTCTGACGTTTTGTATATCAATGCTGCAGCTATGCTTCCTGTTGCTTTATTTATCCTGAAGTCCTTTATAAGAGATGCAGGAACAGTTATAGTATGGACATTGCCATGTTCAAGTTTCTGCTCATATGTTTTTCCCTGCCATGTGTATGAAAATGCAGAAGGCTTGTAGACTGCTTTTTCTGTTTGGCTAACAATATACAGCATCTTTTCAGGATTAACTACAATGTCTTTGCCATAGTTTGATTTTGCATATTCAAAAAGTCCTTCTTTCTCCGGTCTGTCTATCTTCGATGCAAGATAAGCACATAATGCTGTTGCTTCAAGCACATCATCCCTGTCTTTTCCCGCATCTACCATATAAACAGGAGATAGATTTTTTAACAAAGGCTGGATTCTTTCAGTATAAATCTTATCTGCAACAGGTTTCTCCCCTAGTTCTGCATATGCAAGAGCAATATAAATATAATCCTTGACATTTAAATTGAGAGTTTTTGATGTCTTTGCCAGATTGACAAGAACAGGCTCTCTTAATACGGCAAGTCCATATAGTGCCGCATAGTCATCAGATTTTTCATCGTTTTCCAAAAGTCCGTAAAAATACTGCTTCAGTTTATTTGCGTCAATATAATTTTTAGCAATGGATGCAAGCCTTGCACTTACATCAGGGTCGCTCTGAGCGTAAGGGAGTATAGACAGTCCTCCGTCAGACTGCTGATATTTTGCAAAATCAATATTATTATCAGGCTTTTGAATATCTATTCCTTTAAAATGTGCTTCAATAAGAGCTGAAGCTGCTGCGGAAGGCATAAGCTGATCAACTCTTGTTCCACCCCAATACATCAAATTAATTAGTTCAGGGATGTATTTGCCTGTACCCATATCGCTGAAAATCAGTTTTATATTGCCACCTGATTTTGCATTAAACACAATTCCTTCTTTTACTTCATAATGCTCAGCTTTTTCTATTTCATGAAATGTCTCCATCACAAACATTTCATGTTTTACAGAATCATGCAGTCCGTTCGAAGATGATGCTTTTATTATCAATGAGTTCTTGCCATTTTTTGAAGTTTTAGAGCTCAAAATCCAAATAGGTATATTAACTCTTTCAAATGCATTGCCTGTAGCTTTTGCAATCAAATTCGGATTATCTTCGTCATATATTTCATAATATACTTTTTCTCCTTTTTTCAGGTCATTCCCGTAAGCGGAAACACCAATCACAGGTTTATCTCCGTCAAGGTAGATATTGTTTGCACTATAATTTATAAAGAATGGCAGTGTAGCTTTTAACTCAACTTTTTCACTTCCGGCCTTTAGGTCATAAGATACGGCAGACAGCGAAATCCTCCACGCAGTCACGTTGTGGGGAAGCTTGAATGATACTTTCCCTTCACCTTTTTCGTCAAGTGCAATAGTTTTAAATAAAGCGGCATCTTTAAATTCTTCCCTAAGCAGCTCAGTTTCGGATCTATCGCCTTCACCAAAACCACCGATACTTTGTCTCTGGGATCTATCATCCAATTCCATTGCCGGAGATGCAGACTTTGCTTTCTCCATCTTTGCCTCTGCTGCAACGGCTTGATTTTCATCTTTACCTGCAAACATATTTTCCTGGTATGCAAGATTGTGTGAAGAATATACTGATATAAGCCCATCATAAACATAGGAATAAAGTTGCTCAAGTGTATTGTCATATCGTTCCATTAGCTTGAAGAGAGCTTCGTCAACTGCGGAAACATTAATATGCGCATTTTTAGCCGGAGCTCCAGTGACGTCTTTGGCATTGATTTTAACAATTACTTCTTCTCCAGGTTTGTACGAATCTTTGTCAGTTTTTGCTTCAAGGTTAAGTTTTCTCTCTTCATAATCATATGATATTGACTTATACTCTGCTTGAATGTAAGTTGAGCCTGTAAAATAGACTCCCTTAATCATGATGTTTGGTATGCGTTTATCATTCATCACAAAAGAATATTGCGGAGATTGCTGTATTTTATATTCTTTAAGGCCATTCTGCAATTCGGCAAACATATATGAGCCTTGAGGCATGGTCTTGGTACCCTTTTTGAACAATAACCCTACATCTTCCCCGTACTTGTATTTTTCTTTTTCTGAATCAAGATAATATCTGTTTTCCATATCATACGGCGAGTAATACCAAATATTGCCTATATATGTTTCATATTTCATTACATGTCCAAAACCATCCGTAAAGCTTAAACCAGCAGTGTAATAAAATTCATCCGGCTTAGGCAGTTCAGCAATAAAAACAGCATTGCCTTCCGAATCCGTAGTCATGCTGACATTTGATACGGATTGCTTTCTATGAATGTATTCGTATCTTTTTTGGGTTACTTTATTTATAAAATCATAATACTCTCCTACTTCGCGTTTTTCATACCAATTTTTATATATATGACCTGTTATGAGTTTTGAAGACACAGGGTCTCCCAGGAAGTCGCCCATGTCTTTGGCGGTGCCGTCGTTAATCCTGTCAAGTACAATCTTATTGAGTTTTGCCTTTAATGTTGCTTTTCCATCTTTGTAATCTCCTGATATAACTGCATTGATATCGTTCATAAATACTCTGACATTGCCTTGCGCGTAAATCTGTCCACTTTCGGGCAGAGATGCGTTTGAATTGAAAAACATTTGTGTTTCGCCCTGCATGTTTGATGAGTATTTTGGAGTATATACAACTTCCGCCTGACCTTCATTATCTGTCTTGACTGTTTCGCCCACAGAGCTTCCTGTGCCGGGGTCATAAAAACTATAACTTATGTCGAGTTCAGGAACACCTGTACCTTCAAAAAAGCTTGCTTTTAATTTGAATTTTACGCTTTCGCCTGCAAAAACTGCTTTTTTATCTGTTTCTACTTCTAGTTTATACGCGGGCT
>Ga0068705_10001570_pt1 | contig 11470 bp, 8 predicted proteins | sample YNPMSTMetaG_FD_65631 | JGI IMG/M metagenome (GOLD analysis project Ga0068705, IMG submission 65631) | Anoxygenic and chlorotrophic microbial mat microbial communities from Yellowstone National Park, USA - YNP MS-T MetaG | ecosystem: Environmental > Aquatic > Thermal springs > Hot (42-90C) >... | reverse complement strand
CCGTTTCGGAGCAGACTGTCCAGCACATCATTCGCAGGCGATCGGCCGACGGCAAAGAAAAACTCACCGGCTGGCTGCGGCTGGATTTCGCCTCCGGGCAGCGGACGGCCGTCGCCCACGTGGCCTTCTGCCCGCCGCTGGACGGTCAGCCGGTACTGACCGTCCGCCAGCGCAGCGGCCCGGCCTGCCGCGTGAAGACCGCACAGGCGCTGCCGTATGGCGCGCGTATAGAGCTACGGCTGGCTGGCCACTCCGATCAACCCCAGCAGGTGGTGTTGGAGCTGGATGCCCATTGTTGATCGGCAGCCGGCGCTGGCGGCTAACCTCATGTGGACAACTGTACATTGGAGGCGAGCAAGCGATGAGCGACAATTATGAGCATTACGACAATCCGCTGCTGACACGCTACGCTTCGGCCCAGATGAGCCGCATCTGGGGGCCGCGGCGGAAGTTTTCCACCTGGCGCCGTTTGTGGGTTGCGCTGGCCGAGGCCGAGGCCGAGCTGGGCCTGCCGATTACCGCCGAGCAGATCGAGCAGATGCGCCAGCATGTGGAGGACATCGACTTCGCCGCCGCAGAACGTTACGAGCGACGTTTGCGGCACGACGTAATGGCTCACGTTCACGCCTTCGGCGACGTATGCCCCGCCGCCCGGCCAATCATCCATCTGGGTGCCACAAGCTGCTATGTGACCGACAACACCGACTTGCTGTTGATTCGCGAGTCGCTGGAGCTGGTGCGCAGCCGCCTGGCGGCAGTCATCGACAGCCTGGGGCGACTGGCCGCACAGTACCGCGACCTGCCCTGCCTGGCCTTTACGCACTTTCAGCCGGCGCAGCCGACGACGGTGGGAAAGCGGGCGTGTTTGTGGGCATACGATTTCGTACTCGATCTGGAAGAGATCGAGCATCGGCTGCACCGCCTGCTGGCGCTCGGCTCCAAGGGCGCCACCGGCACACAGGCCAGTTTTCTGGAACTGTTCAAAGGCGACCACGACAAAGTACGCCGGCTGGAAGAATTGATCTGCCGCAAGATCGGCTTTCCGGCCGGCTATCCCGTCACCGGACAGACCTATCCCCGTAAGGTCGATTTCCAGGTGCTGGCAGCGCTGTCGGGCATCGCCCAGAGCGCACACAAGATGGCTACCGATCTGCGCTTGCTGGCACATCGCAAGGAGATCGAAGAGCCGTTCGAGAAGGAGCAGGTAGGCTCTTCGGCCATGCCCTACAAGCGCAATCCCATGCGCAGCGAACGGATTTGCTCCCTGGCGCGGTTTGTGATGAACCTGGAGGCCAACGCCGCACAAACCGCCGCCGTGCAGTGGCTGGAACGGACGCTGGACGACTCGGCCAACCGCCGGCTTTCGTTGCCGCAGGCATTCCTGGGGGTCGACGCCGTGCTGATGCTCTGCCAGAACGTGGTGGCCGGGCTGGTTGTATATCCGCAGGTGATTGCGGCCAGCCTCAGCGCAGAACTGCCCATGATGGCCGCCGAGAACATACTGATGGCCGCCGTAGCTGCCGGCGGAGACCGCCAGACGCTCCACGAGCGAATCCGCCAGCACAGCCAGGCCGCCGCAGCGGTGGTCAAACAGCAGGGCGGACGCAACGATTTGCTGGAGCGAATTGCGGCCGATCCGGCCTTCGCCGGTGTGGATGTCGCCGCGGCGACCGATCCGCGGCTGTTCATCGGCCGCGCCCCGCAGCAAGTCGACGAGTTCCTGGCCGAAGTGGTCGAGCCGATCCGCGCCCGGTACGCCGACAGCCTGGCCACAGACGCCGAAATCAAGGTTTGATCGCACCGCCGGCGCTGCTGCTCAGCGGACTTGCGCCAATCGGTCGCCCGGGCGACGCGGCTGGCTTGACCAGCAGTGCCGCGCGATCAGCAACTATCTGCAAATGCCGGATCGGCAACTATCTGCGAATTCTGGGGGCCAGGCTCTGTCGTCCGCGTACACGTGTCGGAGGGTCGCGCTACGTCGTGCCCGCATACGTGCTGGAGGGCCACGCTCCGTCGTCTTTTTCAAAAGATTTTGATGGCCACGCTCTGTCGTGGCCGCATTTCGCATTGGTGATTTGGCCAGCACCGAAAAAACACAACGGACGCGACCGCAGCGCGCCTCTCCATGTGGTAGCGGCCTCCGCGGCCAATACCACGCCCAATACCACAATTCGGTTGCGTCCACCGGCTGCGTTAGGATTTGGACGCCCGCGACCGGCTGCGGCTGCGGCGCGACGGCGTGGAAGTAGTCCAGTCCTTGGTCAGCGTCTCGAAAACCTCCGGCGACTCATAGCGAATGATGTTTTTTCCTTCCGGGATAGGACCGATTAGACCGCGAAACACGGGCAGCCCGCGCAAACCGAGATCGGTGCTACAGTCGTCCACGCCGATCTGGATGTGGCGTTTCAACAGGGCTTCCGGGTTGTCGTAATCGCGAATGCGGATCTGCCCATCTGCTCCTCGAGTTACTACGCGGAAGGTGTCTTTGCCCATAGTTGCGTCCTCGCAATAGCTTCTGTGAACAATGCGGCAGCCGACACTACCGAGCGGCCGATGTCGCTGGTCCGCCGCGCCGCTGGCAGCGGGTCAGAATCGGGTCGTGCTTAGCGCCGCGGGAGGCCTGGACCTTTCAGGTCTGCGTTCATTATGTCTGCTATCAGCGCCGCCTCTGTAACTCGGCTGGAATGACAAACTTGCCGAAACACATCTTCTCACAGCGCCTATCGGCGGCGAAGGGTTGCCAGGCAAAGGCATTTGGCTCCGCTTGACACAGTGCCGAGATTCGCACCAATCGGCACAAAAGGCGCCCCAGCCACTGCCGGCGCCAAGCTACCACCCAACCGGTCCGTTGGTTCAGACCAGAGCGGTTGTGCAGATTCCCTGCCCGGCGCCAAGTAGCGGTTTTGCTTACGATGCAGAAAAGTACCGGCTGCACGACGGTATCGACCGCAGCGCCGTAAAGCTGCCGGACGAGAACAACCTACAGTCGGCCGAACAACCGCCTTGGGCGAACGTGTCGGCCCGGCCGCTGCCAAGCCCAATATCCCCAGCCCACTATCCCGAGCGCTGCGGTGGCCGCGAGCAGCCGATCTGGGTCTAGCCGATCTTGGCCTTCAGGGCGTTGAGCAACTGGATGCCGCGGCCGATTTCCTCTTTTTGCCGGGCCGGTTCCTGGGGGATTTCGCGTTCGATGGTCAACGGCCCGGTGTAGCCGATCTCGTCCAGCGTGCGGAGGAAGTTTTCCATCCCCACGTCGCCTTCGCCCAGGGGGACTTCGGTGCCCCACTCCTGTCCCGGCCGAGCTGCCCATTTGCCATCCTTGCAATGCACGCTGCGTACGAACTTGCCTACCTTGCGCAGCGCGGCCAGCGGTTCGCCGGAGCCATACAGAATCATGTTGGCCGGGTCGAAGTTCACAAACAGGTTGTCGCGCTGGACTTCGGCGATGAAATCCAGCAGCACGTCGGCCGTTTCCTGCCCGGTTTCCAGGTGCAGCCGCTGGTTATTGTTCTTCAGATAGTCACACACATCGCGGGTAACTTGCACCAGTTGGCTGCGCTGCGGGCCGGGATCGTGGGCGATAAAGCCAATGTGCAATCCCACGGCATCGACTCCCAACAGCCGGGCGAAGTCGGCAATCTCCTTCAGCTCCTGTACCCGTTCGGCGCGCGTCTCCGGCGGCACCAGTCCCACGGTGCGAACGCAGGTCGGAATATCGGCGTAACTTTCGCCCGGAAAACCCGCAAACACCACGGTGATCGTGATCCCCATTTCCTTCAGCCGGTTGAGGAATCGCTCGGCGTTCTCAGCGGTGCGCGACTGTTTGTGCGGCGTGTGCAAGTGGATGGTAGGCACGCCCAGCTCGTGGGCGACCTCCAGCTTCACACCCAGTCCGGCGTCGATGCTTGCGAACACACCCAGCGGCCATTTTTCCACGTCGCCCTCCTGCACACATAGTGCGTTAGACTAGTGCAAAAACGATCTGCTCTTTGGGAAAAAGACATTAACCGAGTAGCACGGGTACGTCCACACTGCTGCTTGGCAAACCGACTAGCACCGGCACGTGCACAATGTCGCCTGGGAAACGGCAGTAAGATCAATCGTACCGGGCCAGATCGGGTTTGATGCCTTCGGGGGTCTCGTCGCTGTCGATATCGAACCACTCGTCTTTGAAGACGATGCGCTCGCCGCGGCGGGCAGCGATGTTGGTCGTCAGCGCCACCACGGCATCGGCCAGGGCCACCTCCGGGCCGCAGCGCGGCTGGTTCTCGGGCGCAGGATTGCGGATGCACCACGCCCAGTGCTCGATCTGCTCGGTATATCCCCGTTTGGCCGGAGCCAGCCCCAACTGGCCGATGGCCGCCGCCTCCGGATCGCCGCCGTCGGCGCGGGCCAGGACTGGGGTGCGCTTCCCTTGGGCATCCGGACGGCTCAGCTCCACTCGCACCTTCTGCGTGGTGTTGGCGCCCAAAAACAGCATCGCGTCGCGTTCGGTTTCCAGCACCAGCGTTCCCTTGTCGCCGAAGACCGTCTCGCCGTAACCGCCGAAGCCGCTGCCGTTGATCGAAGAGTATTGCATGCCGATGGTCTTCTTGGCCGCATCCGGGTCGCTGGGATCATAGCCCTCGCCGGGAAACTCGAAGATGCAGAACACATGGTCTTCGATGTCGCGGTCCAGCGGAAACACCGGCCTGTTGGCAGCCGCAGCCACGGCGATCGGATGCGGCTTCTTGACTTTGTCTTTGTGCATCGCTGCCACGAAGATGCTGGCCGCGTCGAGCTGGTGGCTGCCCAGCTCGGCCATCAGGCCACCGCCGGTACGGTTCCATAAGCGCCAGCGGATCAGCTCCTCGATCGCCGGACGGCGATAGACGTTCCCGGCAGCGTCGCGCAACTGGTAGTCCTGGTAACCGAATTGCTTGGCCAAATCCACGATGGCCTTGTCTTCGATCTGCGCCAGTTTCTGCTGGACGCGCTGCTCGGCGATCTGGCGGTTCCTGCTCAGGTCCTCGATTCTCCGCTTGTCCTTTTCCTTCTTCAGACGCTCGTCGATCTCGGCCAGGCTCTTGCGAAGCTGTTCCAGCTCGCGCAACAACCGGTCGGCCTGCGGGTCTTCGGGGCGCGCTTCCCGCGGCATCGGCTGCTGCCAGCTATCATTGCCCGGCAAGTTACCCCGATGCCACTGGGCACGGATATAGTGTACTTTGCCGATCAACCCCAGTTTGACCAGCTCCACGGCGTTGTTGTACAGGATGCTGTAGTGCCGCTGGTGACCGACGGCCAGATACAAGCCGGTTTTGCCGCCGTTCCAGGATTGGCGGGCGACGCGGGCCATTTCTTTGCACTCGGCCACGTTGTGAGCCATCAGCTTTTCGCACAGCACGTGAAGCCCGGCTTTCATAGCCTTGATCGATGCCACGGCGTGCAGGTGCAGCGGCAGGGCGATGATTACCGCCTCGACGCCATCTTGCTTGGCGTTGGCGATCAAAGCCTCGTATCCGCCGCTTTGGTGATCGTAAACTTTGACGTGCTTGCGGGCTTCTTCTTCGCTTTTCCAGCCGAAGACTTTCAGCAGGCCGGGCCGGGCCTCCACCCCCACCTCGCCGTGAAATGCGCGGTAGATGCTGTACGGGCGGATGTCGGCTATTGCGCGGACTTCGACGAACTTCGGGTTCATGGCGCCGATGAGCACGCAGCCTTCGTCGCCGGTGCCGATCACGCCCACCCGCACCGGCTCGGTCACCTCTCCGTAGCCGAAGTACAACTGCCCCAGCCCCTTGCCCGAGGCCACCTCTGCCTTTATGCCCCTCAGCAGCAGATCGCGCCGCACGTGCCGGCTACCGATGGCCGCACAGAAGTTCTCTTTGCCGATCGCCTTTTCCTCGGGAGTCAAGTACATTTTTCGTCTTCTCCGTTTTCGACGGCCGGCGGCCTGCGGCCGCTGGCCTGTCAGACTTTGCCAGTATGTCAAACGCTGCCGGGTGTAGCGGTCTGCCTGTTAGCATCCCGGTTATATGGGATTCCCATCATTCACCGATGTCAAGAAGACGTTCAAGTTCCGCAATGATTGCAAGTGCCGCCTGAGCCTTCGGTGATGGAATCTCGGTGACCTGCTGCACTTGCTGCCTCAATCGCTCCAGAGCCGAGTGGGCTTCGGCCTCCGTCGTGCTCTCCTGGAACGCCTTAAAAAACTGCCGCCAGTACTTGGTCTTGATGCCGCAAAGTTGCACCTCGTTGAGCTTCTGCATATAGGAGTCCATCATGCCGGTGCGCGCCAAACGGCCGAAGTTTCCACCGCCATCGGAAAGCGGTTTGTCGAGAATCTGATGGCCCTTCGATGGGTACGGGCCGACCCCAGTGGCAACCTGAATCCCAGTATCCTGCTTCGTCTCCCGAATCCTCTGCCAGTGGTAGTTGCGATACTCAGCCGCGTACTTCGCCGACTCGACGAATGGCTCAAACAGAATTGGAGCCCCGCTGATTACATTCCCCAGAACCCACGGTACCACGACGATCAAGTCCCGCTGTGCACACGCGGCGGAGGTCACCCGAAACCTGAGGCTTGGCTCGGCCTCCTTCGCCAGCAAGTACCACCCTTTGAGTTCGATCCCCAAGAGAATTTCATCCATGGATGTCTTGCGCAGGAGCACGTCGGGAAATGTTTGTGTTTGCCTGACGAAGCTGTAGAGGGCGTACTTCCCCTCCGGGTCCCAGGTGTTGCGGATCAGATTCAAGGTACGAACCACCTGCTCTTCAATCGTGGCTCCGAGAACCGTATTAAGCGTGTGTAGATCGGTCGCCATGATGCCGGAAATATGAGTCTCCGTGCGGAAGTAGATGGGCAGGCAAGAAATGGCTTCGCGCACGGCTTTGTAGAGCTGATAATGCTCGTCGCCCGGTTGGGGCAACGCCCTGGACGGCGCCTCCGGCATGGCATTCTTCGTCATGAGGTGGCTAACCTTTCAACTGCCGCCGCGTAGAACTCCGGAATGATCTCAGCGGCGCGGTAAACCCGGCCGAGGTGATACGAGACCACAGCACCGGGACACAGACCGCCGAAAGGCTCCCAGACGACATCCCCTTCGTCCGTTGAGGCTCGGATTATCAAGTCGATGAACTTCAGCGGTTTCTGGCTCCCGTGGAGGCTCTTGAATTTGTATTTCATGCCGTTGCGTGTTCCTTGGATTCGTTCAGACCCGCTGACCTGCGGTTCGCGCCAAACATTGGTGACACCGACGTCACATTTGAACTTCGCCCGCAACTTCGCCCATTGGGTGCCGGTTATGGGAGATTTCCCGTTGATACTGAAATAAGGTCTGCCCGCAGGGTCACCAAACTCGTTAGCATACTGGGCGAGCTTCACGAAGGCCTCGGGCGGAGGGTAATACCAAAGGTGGTCATCGGTGAGGTATTTTCGGGTGGCCGCATTGAGGACTCCGCACGCCTCGTTTGCCAGCCGGAGGGGCAATCCCGTCCGCTTCCACTCGTGTCGCAGCCACTCTTGCATGGTCAGCAATTGGCCGCCGATCCTGAACATCGCAGCCTTGACGTAGTGCACACACACTTCTGTGACAACTGGGAACTTGCGCAGAGTCTGGGTGTTCGCGTTGCCCGCGACATGGCTTAGGCCCTTGTCCCAAATGTTGCAACAACGGTACTCCCATCCGTTTGCAATCAACACCGGATGCACCGTGGCCCATCCCACCTCTGTATTCCAAAACCAGAGGGTCGTCTCTGGAGTGGCTCGCTGGCTCCACTCTTTGATGTGGGGCTCGTACCACTCCGCCAAAGATGCGGCCCGATGGTTATCGCCAGGAAAGCCACTGACGCCATATGGGCCATCCGAAATAATGCAAGTCGGTGTCGGCCAGTCAGCATAGAGCTTTTCTGCGTAATCGAAGTGGATCGAGACCTGTGCGCGAGTGTACACATCACCTATCACCGGCTCCCGTTCGTGCCCTTTCCATGCAGAGAACAGATGAGGTTGCGTCGTTCTGGCCGTCTTGGTCATCGATGCGTCCCACCTCCTGCTGTTGTCATCGTGTCTTGTTGTGTAACAACTACTTGAAGGTGTCGGGGAATCAATTCCGCGTAGGCCATTGAAACAATGGCATTTAGATATTCTGCGGCGCCAAACAGCCGGGTCAACATGCCCAATTAATACGACAGCGCTAAGTTGCCGTTTCGCAACTACCAGTTGTTATGCTGTTGGTGCTTTCACCCCAAGGTATTGTGGTCTTCTCGTAACTTAGCGCTGTCGTATTAACAGCAGTTCTCGCCGGAACCTCAACCTGTTGAATAACTTGTATCCGTTTGACGTCCGGACAATCTCGGTCACTTGAATCGCGGGATGCTTTCCAACGTCGCAGCACAGCCAAGCGGCAGCATTGCATACATCAACACTGCCGCCCAGGGCTGAACCGCCTTACACGCCATAACGTTTCAGTTCGTCTTCGCTGTCGTCGGGCGTCAGGTTGCTTTCGATATCGAACCATTCTTTTTTGAACTCGATGCGCCTGCCTTCCCGGGCCGCCTTGTTGGCCGTCAGGGCGATTACCGCATCGGTCAGTGCCACTTCCGGATGGCAGCGGGGCATGTTTTCCCGGGAACGGTTGCGAATGCACCACGCCCAGTGTTCCAACTCCTCACGATAGCCTCGGCTGACCGGACCACCGCCCGCGCCAGCCGCCACCGCCACGGCGGCGCTTGCCTGGGTGTCCAGGGTCGGCCCGACCGATGCCGGCCCGCTGGCCACCGTGGCTTGCACCTCGGCGCCTTTGAAGGGGCTGAGCGTCTGTTCGCGTTCCAGAACGAACCCGCCGTTGGTGCCGTGGACGATCTCGCCGTAGCCCCCGAAACCGTTTCCGTTGATGGAACTGTACTGCACGCCGATCTTCTTCTTGGCCCCGTGGTGGGTATCTTTGGGATCGTACCCAGGGGCAGGGAACTCGAAAATACAGTACACGTGGTCTTCCACGTCGCGGTCGGGGGGGAAGATCGAGCGGCTGGCGGCGGCGGCAACATTCAACGGATACTGTTTCTTTCCCCCGTGCGCCGCGGCGATGAAGATGCTGGCCGCATCGAGCTGATGGCTGCCCAACTCGGCCATCAAGCCCGCCCCGGTGCGATCCCACAAGCGCCAGCGGATCAATTCCTCGGCCGGCGGACGCGGTTGCGGTTTGCCCTGGGCGTCTTTGATGGTCTTATGCGTGTAACCGTAGTCCACGGCTTTGTCTTTGATCGCCGCGTCTGCGATCTGCGCCTTTCGCAGCGCCACTTTGGCCATGGCGGTTTCGATCTCTTTGGCAGTCTTGGCGGCCGCCAATTCTCGCTGCGCGGCTTCCAGCATTTCCAACAGCCGATTGGCCTGGGCGTCCTCTGGTTTGATGTCCTTGGGCATGGGCTGTTGCCAGCTATCGGTGCCGGGGATGTTCCCCCGGTGCCACTGCGCCTGGATGAAATGCAACTGGCCGATCTTGCCGCTGCGGATCATCTCCACAGCTTCGAAATAGCGGATGTTGTAATGCCGCTGGTGCCCGGTAGCCAAATACAATCCCTTGCCATGCTCCCACGTGCGATTGGCCACTCGCGCCATCGCCTTGCAAGCGCCTACGGTGTGCCCCATCAGCTTCTCGGTCATCACGTGCAAACCGGCATTCATGGCCATGATGGCCGCCGGGGCGTGCAAGTGCAGCGGCAAGGCGATGATCACCGCCTCGATGCCATCCTCTTTCGCGTTGCGGATAAGCTCTTCGTAGCCGCCATTGTCGTGGTCGTACACCTTGACATGTTTGCGCGCCTCGTGTTCGCTCTTCCAGCCGTAAACTTTCAGCAGCCCCGGCCGGGCATCCACGCCTACTTCCCCGTGGAAGGCCCGATAGATACTGAACGGGCGGATGTCGGCGATCGAGCGGACTTCGATGAACTCGGGATTGATAGCCCCGATGAGCACGCACCCTTCGTCGCCGGTGCCCAACACACCAACGCGAACCGGCTTGCTCAGCGATGCGCTGTAGCCGAAGTAGAACGCGCCGAGGCTTCCGCCGGCGACTGCTCCGGCGGCAATTGTGCCCTTGATGAAATCGCGGCGCGTGACATCATTGCCTGGCCCGAATTGTTGCGCAGTGCTCATAACTTGCCTATCCTCGCATTAGCTTTGTTTTCCAGCACCGTTTTCAGGCATGCGTAAAATGTGGTTGCTCATGGCTTGTGCTGCGGTCAGCGGAGCGGCCTTCAGCGACCGCAGCGGTGATGCTGCACATCTGGCCGACGCGCCAGCCAACCCAACGGCACGGATGCCGCCGATGCGCCCGGGGACTCCTGCTGCTGGCAGTCACCTTTGCGCTTGGTTGCCCACCTGGCCGGTCTTGTTTATCCGCTTGGACAAAAACGGATCGACTATCAGGTGATGCACCAGATAATCCAGCCCGCCCCAGCGGCCAACAGCGCTGCTGGCCACCACCAACAGCGCGACCATCTCGATAAAATCCTTATTTATCAGCAGGGCGTGGCCGACCACCGGCGGATCGGGCGGGAAGATCGTAGGCCAGGCCGGCTGCGTCATTATCACGAACAACATGAACAGCGCCCCACCCAAAGCCGCCAATCGCGTAAACAATCCCAGAAGCAAACACAAGCCGATGGCCGTCAGACCGTAGGTGACGGCGAAATTGATCTGCTCGATGCGGTTCCAGCGCAGCGGATTGCGACTGTGAGGTGGCGGGCCTTTCTCGTCGGCCCACGACTTGGGAAGACATTCTTGCAACGCGCTTTTGAACACCGCTTCGCGGCCTTCCAGCTCCGCGATCCATCCGGCCGCCTGGGCGCGCAACTTGAACATCTGATTCCACCGGCGCTGCTTCTGGAATGGCGCGCCCTGATGAGCCTCCTTGTCGTTCTCGAAACGCTCCAGCGCCCCGAAATACGCCTCGATGTCTTCCAACTGGCTGTTCAGGTATGCGGCGGCCGACTGGCAGTGCCGGTCAAGCACAAGCTGACTCTGCTTCTTGAGTTCCTCGAAGGCCGCCCGGGCGTCTTCATCGGCGCCACGGCCAGGCTCATAGAAGCTGAGGAACTCCTCGCGATACTGCTCCCAGCGATTGCGCAGCGGCTCGATGTCGAACTGTTTTACCGTCTTGCCCTGCTGCTGGGACTCGACGATCTTCAATCGCTGGCGGCCGTAAAGATCGGGAACCATGGCGTAAAACAGCCCCGCCATCGGCCCCTTGGCCTGAGTCAGAAAAGGCTCGGCCGAAAACTCGTCGCTGTGCTTGATCTTCCACACTCCCTCGTACAGGAAGTGGCATCCCAGACACAGCCGCAGTACTACCAACATCACAACGGTTGCCAAGCCGATGGTAAACTTGTCGCTGTTCAGGGCAGTTCCTCCTCAATCTGGGTCTTTAGCCTTCGGCCAAGACGCAAGGCTGTGCACTGTCAACTGTTGCTCGCTTCCGCTCATGGTTGGAAG
>Ga0068705_10001564_pt1 | contig 11481 bp, 11 predicted proteins | sample YNPMSTMetaG_FD_65631 | JGI IMG/M metagenome (GOLD analysis project Ga0068705, IMG submission 65631) | Anoxygenic and chlorotrophic microbial mat microbial communities from Yellowstone National Park, USA - YNP MS-T MetaG | ecosystem: Environmental > Aquatic > Thermal springs > Hot (42-90C) >... | reverse complement strand
ACCGTTGCGACATATGCGATTTAAGTCTAATGGTTGAGTTCCGTCTGGTGTTAGTATCCCTGTCCCAAACTTAGCATTTAGGATAGAAGCTAGCAGTTCTGTTGCTACGGGGCGTCTCAGAAAATTACTAATCGCTTTAGATAAATCAGCATCTATATTGGATTGTGTACTACCCAAAGCCGCTTGCCACTCCTGTAAAATCTCACCAGCCACATAGTCGTAAAGGTCAGTAACAACATCTTTATACCATAAAGGGTAAAGATACCCGTATCTAGCATAGTCACGAATAACATTGTTATCATTGTAGTATATGTACAATTTAGGATCGTTTGGAACATAAACGATGTCCCCGTTTTCGTAAACGTGTGGATTAGAGGGGTCGTATTCAAAAACTCCCTTTACACGAAACTGCTGACCGTTAATGTTTAAAAGCATACGTAAATATACTTATTTTATTTCGATAGGTTATCATGTTTATGAACCCACGAAAGGACTATTATAAAGTCTTAGGAGTTAGCCAGAATGCTACAATAGAGGAAGTTAAGAAGGCTTATAGACGTTTGGCTAATACTTATCATCCTGATAAAAACCCAGGTAATAAAGAAGCGGAAGAAAAGTTCAAGGAGATAAATGAGGCTTATGAAGTTTTGAGCGATAAAGACAAACGACGGCAATACGATGCTATGCGTTCGGGTGGCTTCTACGAAGGGTGGGGGGGGCGCACAAGCGGTGGCTACGGCAACGCTAATCCATTCGCAGAAATCTTTGAGAGCTTCTTCGGTTCCGCATTTGCTGATGATGATTACGTTAGCCCTTTTCAAAGCCGTGGAAGAAGCGCATACACAGGTCCTAGATTAGGTGACATAACACTAGAAATACCCGTAAAACGCTCGGACATCGGTAAAACAAAAACTATTACTTATAAACGTCGAGTCGTACAATACGATAAAACCTGTAAAGCCTGCGGCGGGATAGGTAGTAGGAGGATAGTCAGCAGCCCAAATCCTAACATCAGAATAGAACATAATGAAACCTGTCGCGCTTGTAACGGTACAGGTCTGGAACCAGGCAGTCATGTCGAACAAGAAAATACTATAACATTCATTATAACGGAACAAGATTACGAAAGAGGCCTGAAAATTCTTATAAACGCAGGACATCAAGAGTATATACCTTCACAATTAATGACAATTACACACAGTGTGATAGTAAAATTTAACGAGAGCTAGTATATTTTATTGTGGCTGATAACGTTTGCTATAGGATCAACACGGGACCCATAGACATCAAAAGCGGAGAAGAGTTAGACCTTAATATAACTACCATAGACCTTTACAAGGGCGAGAGCATAGATACTGATATCAAGACTATACCTGTATCTGACGGTGAGAATTTACAGACTAACATCACTACGCTTCCAATCAGCCAAGGTGAAGGTATAGATGTCAATATAGATGTTATAGGTGTTGCTTCCGGCGCTGATTTAGATTTAGCGATACGTGTAATAGACCTAGCACCTGGCAGCGGGATAGATACCAATATCACGGTCGTAGGTGTCTCAGAAGGTGCAGGTATTAGTTACAATCTTACAGGTATACCGTTACCGTCGGGCGACCAGCCGACTTGGACACTTGAAGGCCCTGGTATGGCTAACGGCGAACCACTAAGCGTCAACATCATCACAGCACCTCCAAGCGGCGGCGAACCACCTACGTATAACCTTTACACACAAGAACTGCCACCTAATCAGTGTTAAAATGGCGAAAATCAAGAAAATTATAAAACTACCCAAAAACAACTCAAAAGGCAATATATATGTCATACACTACACTGAAAACGCTGTCTTATTCAGCTTCAACCGCTTCGCATCCGTAAATAGGCTATACAGGAATCGTCAGGGATACACCAAACCCTACTCCGTAAACAGTAAAGTCTACTTAGACATCCTAAGCTATCGCCCAGAAATCATAGATAAAAAGTTCCTGCAATGCGAAAAATACGCCGTCAACTACTACATAATCGTAGGCGACAAAAAAAGAAGAGATATATCAAACTACGTAAAACTTTTTGAAGACATAGTATTCAGACTATTTATTAAAGAAGACGATAGCAAGGTAAAACATATTACGATAACGGGGATTTATAAAGAAAAAATAAAATCGAAGTACATCTTCGTTACTTGGCATTGCTTGGAGAGTACTGAGAACCTCGATGTACTCAAGGGGATTGAAGAGTTCATCAAGTAACATGACTTTTACCTTTGCCTTGCGTATTCGACGGCAGAAGAGCCATGGAGTGGATAATCGGACTGCTTGCGCTCAAGTACGGCATCAAGTTTCTAGGTAAACTGCTTCGTAAGGTTTTTATGTTTATCCTATTTGTTTTTCTTTTATTTCTTTTAGCGATATATGTGGCATTAACTTCATGAAATACTAGACCAACAATGCTGTACAAAAGCGATTGCTTTTTTACAGTCTTCTTCTGAAATAGAGGGGCGGGCTATTCTTGTTTGCCACCCCCCCGCTCAGTCTTTTATAGTCAACATCCGTTTTTTTCGACATTGTTAAGAGATAATCATTCGTAGGGGCCTGTAGCTCAGCGGTTAGAGCAGCGGACTCATAATCCGTTGGTCGGGGGTTCAAATCCCTCCAGGCCCACAATGATAGCTTCTCAATCTTTTACGGTTGAGCAGTCCGTCTAGGAAATGGGTTCGTAGCGACATATATTTACGTAATCATTACTACCCGCATTAACCAAATTAACCTTCAAGTCAAAGCTTTTATTAGTCCTAAAAAAAGAGTTATAAACTTGTCGTATATTGTCTGCTGTCATATTACCTACTTCACCCAACATCCTGTATAGCATGGCCTTATTATTATCTAATAGATCTATAGTCTTTATATCATTAATAAAAGACTTTGTATGCACAACTCTAATTTTTCTAATAAATAAGTTGTCCTCGTAAGCTTGCTTCAACGAATAGAAAAATAAAGAATTATCAGCTAAGCTATAGTATTGACTAAGATCAGAAAGGTCTATATTGATTTCCTTAGGCAATACCGCGATACAAATTTGTTTATAGTATGGGTTAGGGTTTATGTAAAACACCATTGGATTAGATTTTTGACTAGTATGATAATAATAACCATCTGTTGGGATATAGATATGAAATGTTTCTATATCCTCGTAGCCAAGTGAGTCTGTATTTGCATCTATAATAACTGTTGTGCCTGTTATGTACTTAGCTACTGTAACTTCTAAAAGAACGTTATGTATAATAGCTGGTTTAGTTTTTAGTCGGCTGAGCGTTGCCCATCCACTCGGTGCAGTCGCATAATAGGGCTGTTTGAAGGTGAGTTCAACAGTGGGGTGCGCATCGTTAACCTCTGGCATGGAATGCCATTCTGTATGTACTAATGCGCTAAGAGAATCAGCCCACATGTAATCATGAGCGAACAAGTCTATATCTGTTACATTGCTAGTAAGCGCATCTAAAACTACAGGTATGATTTCATTACCTCTATGTAAGTTATTACCAGCTAAAGCCTCTACGTTATCGTTTATATCATGATAGCTTGTCATACATTAATGTACCCTAATGCGTAGGAACGCCATGTGCTTATAATCTGTCCAACTATATCCTCTAGACTGCCTGAATAGTAGAAGGTGAGGTAGTTTTTACGACCTCGTGCTCCCCAGCTACGACGAAGCGAAGACAAGTCTATGTTCTTTTTAGCATTAAGTGCTACAAAAACACTATTCTTTTGAATATCTTCAAACAACATGCAAACCGCGTTATATCTACCAAACTCGCTAAGTAAGTCGATAGACAGGTTACCCACGTGATGCGAGACACCTTTCAGACTATAATTCTCAAAAATAGCCCATAAATCAGCATGGGATAAGACAACAAAAGCTAAGTCTGGGGCTAAGCTATGGGCATAAACCCTACGACGGACTAACTCATAGAGATCGTAATAGGTACTATCTTTATGATACCCAGACACCACATCCATTATCCTACCTAAACTATCACCACAACTTTCAAGATAATACGAAAGTTTATACAAGATCTTATACTCGTCAGCGCTCAAGTTACAAGAACGCAGTAAAAGAGTATCCGATAATATGCCAGTAACTAATAGAGAAAATATAGAACAATCTACCTCGGAGCTACCATTAATATTCTCTAAAAAGTTCATGATTATTTGAAACATCCAAAAAGAGTTTGCGCAATACTGGTCATGTAAATAGTACATTACTCCATCGTATTTATTTTGGAGTTCGTGATGGTCTATTACCATAATATCACCTTTCTTACCAAAACGTTCTAACGTTCTAATGAAAGCATCTTGAAACTCAGTATTGTCAATGAAAACCTTATCAGGGCCGTTCTTATCAACTATGATAACCTTATAGTTGTTTAGTATATACGAAGCTACTTCAGTAATTAGAAAATCATTATATGTTTCTTGCTCCTCAATGGTATACCCTATATGTAGCAGGGGATGTTCGCTCGTACCTGTTACCGTATTTATGACCTGCATCAACTTTGTGGGCGGTGTGTGTGGTAACCATACTTTGACTTCATGCCCGTAGGACGACAAAACCTTCCCCAAAGCATAAGCACTGCATACACCATCCAAATCGTATGGCGTATGCGGTACTATAAACTTACCGTACGAAGGCTGACCTAGAACTTGCACCAATTCCAAAACCATGACATGGGAAATATACAAAATAAATACTTTTATTTCGACATAATCAAACTGCAAGTATTGACCACAACTATCTCCATCTCTAAACTATCGAAAATTTTTTTACACTCTTTTACACTTAGGAACTTCATAGCGATGCTATGTTATAAATATACAAATTTGTACAGAAATTAGCAACTGTTGCTAACTGCCTATTATTCTTGAATCATGTTACTCGCGTGATGCTAAGCCTTTTACAGTTGAGCTTCCTGTTCCAGTGTCACCATTTGCCCAAAGGGCAGGTTGCCTCTGGGAGACGAAGCTTCAGCCTTAGATTGCAGCCGCAGATTCCACAGCATTCGCCCACGATAAGACCACACTTGGCAGACCACTTAGCTCGATGCGGGCATAACCTGCAGGTTCTGTATCTGAGGTCATACAGCATCTTACTAGGAGTAGGACGAGCAGCATAATAAGTGTTATCTAAAATGTACAACCAAAGCGCTTTTAGTATGTCAGCCCTATTTTCCCAGGCGGTCTTCAAGATTCTCAGCCAGCGCATATGAACAAGTGTACAAAAATATCTAAAATCTATAATTCAAAATTTAACAACTCGCAAGAAATTTCAATACGCTTTATAAAGGGTTGTCTATATCCAACCTTCCTATCAGATCTTCATTTTCAATTCTCGTTTCATCAGACCAGTCATTTTTATTTATATCTAAAACCTTCTCTACACCTATATGATTGATAACAATATATGATGCAATAGACCTATACCAAAAATTTTGGCTATATTCAGCAGGCAACACATATGCATGCTTCAGAATTTCATGTATTTCCATTATAGCCCAATATTGCAATTTCGTTCGTAAATCTCTTAAGTTGATTTCTAACAAGCTAATTGGATAGGATAACTCTTTTCTACTAAGTGCAGCGCGAATTTCATCTTTCAGTGTTGAAACAATAGATTCTTCTGAAGTTTGCTCTACTATTTTATTAAATAAAGTTGGTGAGCTAAGTAGATTGAGCGACATTTTAATTGCTTCTTCTATAACCTTTCTGTTTTCTAATTTCACTTCTGCATTCCACGACAAGCGATTAATCTCTATAAGCTCTTCCATTTTAGGTAATAGAAGGTACGCTGCAAGGTATTGATACCATAGAACATGGTCGTAACGATCTGGTAATAAGTAAAAATGATTTAGTAATTCATGAATTTGTATCATTTGCCAGTAGTGCAATTGAGTACCTAATTCTTTTAATTCCAAATTCCTGAGTTTAACATCAACTAATCTAAGTGGGTACCAAAGTTCTTCGGCATGAAGCGCTTTGTTTAACTGCTCCCTAAGATTGGAGCCTGAAAAGTGTTCCCAGTGTGTCATATCCCAATTGCTAACTATCGAAATAACTATTAATACGATTTATGATAATGTGATTATATCAGCACGTAACACCAATTCCTCGTTTCCCTTCCTCGCTGATTCAGTCCATCCATATTTGTTCAATTCTATAAGTTTGTCTACATCTACATAAGAAGCAATAATATACGCTGCAACGCACCTATACCAAATATTGTAATCATACTCATCAGGTAATATGCCTGCATACTTCAAAAACCAATGCATCGGAATGATATTCGAATAATGTACCTTAACTTCCATGTTTCTTAATTTGATTTCCAATAAATTAAGTGGATATGATAGCTCTTTTTTACTAAGTAAAGCGTTAATCCTACCCAACAGTAATGAGTCGTTGGATGCCGTTGATCTACGTTCTACTACTTTATTGCTCAGAGTCGAAGATTTAAGTAGATTGAGCGATATCCTAACCGCTTCTTTTATAGTCCTATTATTATAGGACTCTACCGCTTCATTCCATGAAAAACTATTAATATCTATAAGCTCTTTCATTTTGGGTAATATGAGGTAAGCCGAAATATATTGATACCATATATTATCGTCGAGCTTTTCTGGGAATACCTTAAAATCATCTAGTAGCTCATGAATTTGTATTATGTTCCAGTAATGCAGTTTAGCGCCTAAATGCTTGAAATTAAAATTTCTAAGGCTAAAATCAACTAATCTAATTGGATACGCAAGTTCCTCGGTGTATATTGCTTTCTCTATCTGCTCCTTAAGATTGGCGCCCGAAAAGTTTTCCCTGTGTTCCATGTTTCAAATGCCAACTATCGAAAGTGGTACTCGAAAGTTATTTCATAAGTCACTTTATATCAAAAGCGACTGCACACATTTTGCAATCGATTTTACTGTTTCTACGCACGCAGGTAAACGAAGTTTTTGACCTAGATCTAGTATCTGCGGACTGCTCGACTTTTTGCAGTTAAGCTTTCTGTTGCGTCGCAGGATGGCTTGTTAGAGTGTTTTAATGGATGTTTTTACTTAGATCATAAATCATAAGGGCACAATAAAATCTTCTATCACTTTCTTGTTATAGGCTTTCCAACCATTACGAAGATAACGAGATGAAGCAGCTATATATTGTTCCATCTCAAGGGAATTCAATCGTTCCAGCAACCATTGCAAATCACCATCGTACTTGATAAAATACCCAGAGTAGACCAGACATTCTTCATTTTCATAGAGTATAAATTTTGGCTTGCGATTCATTGGTGAAAAAATAATCTTTTTGCCGAAGCCCGTGTCTAAACTTTGATTCCTTCCGAATGCGTACCAAGCCACTGGGTTGGGGTGGCCTTTATCTCGTTTGTCTAACTCAGGTTTTATAGCCAAAAGATACTGATATGCTAACGGGAAGTCTTTCCTCAGTAACTCTTCGGGTATGATTTTCATCTTGCCATCCACTTTTTGGTACGGGAACAGTATGTATTCTCTGATAGGATCGTTACTGCTTTTCAGTTTAGAAGCTTTGATAATGGGTTTTAGAATAGCCTTTTCAATTTTGACTTTACCTTTGAGCTTTGTGTATGCCCAAACTGTCTTGTCGTCTATTGATTCAATTGGGAAAATATAAGCCTTATCGCATAGTGTTGTAATACCTACGTGGATACTACATATATCACCTAACCTAACACCTTTCACTTTTTCAGGTACATCAATAGATAACCTCCAAGACTTTTGACCTATTAGTTCTTTTGTTTCTATAACTCTATGTATGAATTCATCTTTTGTAATAGCTAAGTAGTAGTCAAAACTTTTTTGTGGCTTTTTCGTAACAATCGTAATTGCACTATAAGTCGTTGCGTTATCAAAAAGCTGAATATCGCCATAATTGAAAATCTTTTTTATATAACCACCTCTAGCAAAGAAATCCCTAAGATTTCTCGCTGTTTCTGTGTATAAAAAAGTATTCGGTGTAATGAAGCTTGCCACACCAGTAGGACTTAATAGACGATACACAAGTTCAAAGAATGCGATATAGCTATCTGTTGAACCAGTCTTACAAAATTTATAATGTTTCTGCATAAATTTACGATCAGTTTGTTTTAAACATTGAATACGGATATACGGAGGGTTGCATAGAATTAAGTCAAAGTGTTCTATTCGCGGATTGTTCAACTTTTTACTGTTGAACTCCCTGCTTTGCTGCATAGTAGTCCCAGTTTTTTGCATAGCATGCCTTATAAGCGTAAAAGTGAAGATTCCTTTTTATACTTAGTAGATGTAACTTATGGTATACGTCTTTTCTTATCGTAAGTGCGTAGTTTCTCACCTATCATCTTTTTCCAGATAAATCTGGGGTATCCGAGTGTACCAACAAACAAGAACACCTGTACATAGATAGGATAAATACGATAGTTGTATGCTTTTAGTGCTGATTGGCTTTGCATACTGCGTAATCATGTTAAGTCTATCGAAATAAATGATACTCAATGACTGCCTGAGCGGCGTCATGCTGCTTGAGTGCCATCGTACGACGAAGCAGGAGTTACGACCGTAAAAGTTTGAGCAGTCCGTATGTGTTACCTTGCGCGTCACAGTCTGTGCTTGGTATGAAAACGCATGGTAACAACATCGGCTCCCGAAAGGTTGAGCCGTTGAACGCGGAAACGCCTTTATGGCGAAAGTATGTGAATTACGGCCTTCGTGAACTGGCCAGAGCATGGTATGGAGTTGAGAACTACCCCGAGACATTTAGCGAGGCTCTGTTTTTGGATCATTTTCGCGCGGCTATGCACCAATATGCTATGGAGAAAGGCGTTGATTGGAATTCTGTTGAGCAGAGGATTTATTCCTCTTACTTAGGGGAATATAGAAATGGATTATGTGAGCCGCTGGTAGTTTTCGACTCGCCAATGGACGAGGCTATATGGCAGGTATTTAGGGGCTTTCACGGTGATGTAAGGAACACTTTCCTATACGACAAAGTTGTAAGGGAGTACTTAGTCATGGCTCACCGTTATTTTGGGAAGCTGCGGAACGGGCAAAAGCCGCCGTTTCCCCGACAGGATGGCATAGGCGCTCTTAAATATTACGAAGCGCTCGAAATTCCTTTTACAACATTGTTGGAATAGTCTAAGCACTTGTCTTAAGCTCTGAAAACAATGTTCAGTCAGGCTCCTCCATTCGGAGGGGCCTTTTCTTTTATTATTCTGTGTCCAGTGTGCATCCTAGAAGGTGCGTTTTGCTTTTTCTGATGGATATAGGCTGGCTGAGGGCAGGACTGAGTTTCTATTCCAGTGCGGGGTGCAGTGGGAAGGGCACTACGGTATTTCGATCCCGACGACCAGCATGTCATCGGTCTGGCGACGTAAACATGCTAAATTAGCGAAATAAGTAACACTAAAATAAGTAATTATCTGGAAGTATCTAAAAAATCATCACGCAATACAAATGGTGTATAAACTTGGCTGTAGGGTTTCTTCTTATCGTATTTTTTCTGAAAGCTAAACATAGAGCAGCTCGCAAGTAGTGACAAGTAAAAGTCATTGAATTTATATTTTCGTCTGTATAGAGTTTATCAGTCTGCTCACAGAGACAAAATAGGCATCTTACTAACTAAACTGAGTCTAGATATAACAAAAAGTTCGTACTTAACTATAGGTACACGTAGACCACTAAGCCGCTTGTATCTCAATTCTACAACCAGAACACCATCTAAATTCTTACATGTAACTCTTTCAGTACTAAAATCTTTTGATATCATACGAATACCAGCCCTGTTGTTTTCAACATCAATCAATTTAGGACTGAGATTACACACCATTTCCAAACTACTGTTGAAAGTATCAGTATGATATATCCTGTGGACAAATAAGTCACTTAAGCTAATATGATACTTATTTTTATAGTACAACAAATACTCGTATGGGTAGTAAGTCATGAGCCTTAACAATGCACCCTTAACCGATGGTATAGATTCAAATATCCCGATATGCATTTTATTATCAATATCATACTTAGCTATAATGTATAGCTTATCCAAATCTTTGTCTATATAATAACTCAATGCCTTAATTTTGTCGCCCTCAATCTGCGTTTTGTATGTGCTTAAAATAGCATTACTTATTAATTGTTTCAAATCAAAAACTTCAACAAAATCTTCTAAGTACTCGTAGTATTCTGCTTTACATTCACTGTGCCCTATCGCGTAAAGCTTTTTGTTTAGTTCTTGCAGTCTTATAGTAAATATGTATATCAAGTCCATTGACAAAAAGATCGCTTTATTACTTAGTTTGAAATAATGAAAAACATACTCTAATCTACGTTCTGGGTCCCTGTCCAAAAGCGTTTTAAAGGCGCCTTTACTAGTAAAAGGGTACAGCATATTATGTTTCAAATCAATGACTACTAAACAAGAAGGATCTATACCGGTAGGGAATTTTATTATGAACAATTAGTTTTCGTGACGGTACATTGCGGAACGCGCAAATTGGCGTTCGTGGTATATGCTATTACTTTCGCGGCTCCACAGTATGTCCAACTTTTTATTCGTAACCGCAATACCGTTTTCAGTGTTGCAAACTACATCGTAACATTTATCACTGTATAAAATATTAGGAAAATAAATTTCAGGTATTTCTGGTGCAATGGGAATTTCTTGTAATAAAATTTTGGTTTCTTTGTAATGATGTTTATAATGCGCACCCTTACTTTCGTTCAGTTCAAATACTGCATGTCCCAATTCTAAGCAGCACTTTATACTTTTCTGTTCGAATTCCAAAATTATGCATAATGTTTTCAAATGATACTCGTACTTTGTCCCTCTAATCGTAATTTGAAAGTATATGTTAATGCCTTTCACGTAGTTAGCATGTCCTCCGTTCGAGTCATGCATATAATCCACACGGCTAACTTTAGTAGAATAAAGCTGTTCAAAGGCATCTTGTGATATCTTTTTTCTAACATACTTAAAATCAGCATCCTTGTTTACTATGTCTATTATTATTCTCCTAATTTCATCAAGAGTCCAAGATATTGTGTTTGTTTTATTGTGCAAGATGTCAATCAGGTGCAAATACAAACCCTTCCTATTAATTTGCAACACAGGCACGATTCTATTAGCGATAGGGTAATACAAATCTAAATGCAGGTTATTCTCTATACCTTCCATAAACAGCTCTTTCCCGCTGGTTGCATCTATTATAGCTACGTAAAAGAGCGCACTTGAGTCATTTAGGGATTCCTCTGAGTACAACTCTCTAGAGAGAACATAAAATTTATCTTTTAGCCTGATTAGGAAACTCCCTGGTCACCCAAACTGTACAAAACTGTACAAAACTGTACATGTTTAGTGCGTTTGTCCCCTGACCAGGTAGGGAGGGACTAGCCCGTTTCGCCACTCCTACCCAATCCCTTGTGAG
>Ga0068705_10001552_pt1 | contig 11536 bp, 13 predicted proteins | sample YNPMSTMetaG_FD_65631 | JGI IMG/M metagenome (GOLD analysis project Ga0068705, IMG submission 65631) | Anoxygenic and chlorotrophic microbial mat microbial communities from Yellowstone National Park, USA - YNP MS-T MetaG | ecosystem: Environmental > Aquatic > Thermal springs > Hot (42-90C) >... | reverse complement strand
AGACTACAAGATCAAGAAGTAAAAAATGGTTCTGAAACATTTAACTGTTATGTAATAGAAGCATTATCAAAAGACTCTAATGCAAGGTTCCCAAAAATAAAGATGTGGATTGACAAAAACACCTTAATACCTGTAAGATATCAGTCATTTGGAAAAGATGGCAAAGTAGTCAGAATGGGTATTTCAGCAAACATAAAAGAAATAAAGAAAGGTATATACATGCCATTCTTTGTACAAGCAAAAGATATTGAAACTAAAAGAGAGACAAAAATGACTGTAAAAAATGTTGTTGTTGACCCTGAAGTAAATAAAAATATGTTCAATCCTCAAAACATGTCAAAACCATGGTAATTGGAGATAAAATATGAAAAAAATAGTATCACTTATACTATTTATAATACTACCACTGACACTTATAGCTGGAGATGACTTTGAAGACTTTAAAGTTGACTATACAGAACAAAAAACAGAAAAATCAGAAGTAGATGCAAAGAAAAATGAGACAAACAACAAAAAAATACAGGGGAGTTTCAATTCATACTTTCTAGATGTTTTTGACAACAGTAATATAGGATGCCAGTACAACAGATTACAACTTGAGTTTACAGATAACTATGGCGACCTATTTTTCTACATAAAGACTAATGCAAGATACAGTACAATGTTTAACGACAACAGAAAAACTGAAAACTTGAGATTAGACCTTGTTGAAGCACATATTGACTACACTAAATATATAAGTAATTTAGAAATAAATATGAGATTAGGTCAACAAATAGTAAACTGGGGAAAGGCTGATGAGGTTAGACCAACAGACATTTTAAGCCCACAAGACTTGAGCCTTCTTGTACTTGAAGACAGAATAGACAGAAAATTAGGAAGGTTTGCTGGAAAGTTTTCATTTGGGTATGAAAACATAAAGATTGAAACAATACTACTTCCAATACACAGAGAAACTGAATTACCTTTAGATAAGAACTCAATGTTTTTGCCCAAAAACATTGAAAAATTGATTAACTTAGGTTTCACAATAGAAGATACAAAATTACCAAAAGAAAAATTGTCAAATACAGATATAGCAATAAAAATGTACCTAAATATTTTAGGCACTGACATGTCCCTTTGTTATTATGATGGATACGACCCAACACCTTTTACAGAATTGGATATGACAAACAAAAAAATCAATCTATTTCTTAATAAGATAAGGTTCTATGGATTTGACTTTGAAAAAACCCTTGGATCTTTTGTTATAAGAGGTGAAGGTGCATATTTTACAAAAGGAATGTTATTTAAGTATAATATTTCCAATAAAGAGAAAGACTATATTGACCTAACATTTGGCATAGACAAGACAGACCTTTTCATACCTAATCTCTATCTAAATCTACAGTATAATCTAAATTATATAAAAGACTATGAGGATAACATGCTTTCAAGATATGGAACAAAGATCAAAGAATACAATCACTCTGGTATATACACCTTATCGTATGAGTTCGGAAACTTAAAATACAAAATTGAACTAAAAGGAAATTACAGCTTCACAAACAAAGATGGTATAGTATCTCCAACATTTCAGGTCAAGATCGGGCCTCAGACAATAATAATATTAGGTGGAGTTCTGTTCTTTGGTGATGAAGATACATACCTTGGACAGTACAATAAAAATGATTATGGTTATATAAAACTTGAGCATCTCTTTTAATCAAAAAGTAAATTGCTTAAAAAAAATAAAGATCCTAAGTTATGCCGTGCAAGAAGGCACGGCACTTTTAGTCTTTTAATATTTTAGGGTTTTACTATTTAGAAACATTATCCTGGTTAACATTATTTTGGTTGTTATTTACTTCATCACCCATATCTTTCATCATCCTTCCCCAAAAAGCATTTCTTCTCTTCTCAATATATTCAAAAAGTTTCTTTCTCTGATCTGGTGCAAGTCTTTCAAGTATTCTAAACTTCCTAGACTCAAGTATATACTGCTGTCTTGCCCTAAGGTCAACAATATTTCTTATAAGGTCATTTATCTTCTTCCTATCATAATTTGGTTTCTCAAGTTCAAGTTGAAGTTCAAGTTGTGACTTTCTTATCTGACCTTGAAGGTCAAGCACCTGCGTCCTTATATCTATTGTCATATTAATAATTTCCTGAATAGTGTTATCATCAACACCAATCTCTTTTAATATGAATCTGTCTATAAAAGGAAATCCTTTTACCCTACCTTCTCTATTTCCCATTCCTTTCCCAGGAACTCCATAAATAAGAGAAGATGATAGTAGCAACAAGAAAATAATCTTTTTCATCTTTTAACCTCCAAATTTTTTTAAAAAAATTTTATTTATTAATAAAAAAACCAAAGTCATCATCATAAAAGTTTTCAGTTAAAATCATTAACTTAACATCATCAGTATAAACTGTATTTTTTGCAATAGTTTTTTCTTTATCACTATCAATTAATAAAAGAGTAAAAAAATAAGTAAAAACAAATAAGATCAATATCACTAATGTCTTAACAGTATTACCCAAAGTCTTTCTTCTTTTACCTTTTTTCTTTATTTGGTTAAGTATTTTATCCCAATCTCTTTCCATAAAAACCTCCTATTTATTTACTTCTTGGCCGAAAAACTTTTGTCTAAAATCTTTTACACCAAGTGAATAAAGATTCTTTGCAGATTCAACACTTATTCCAATGATCTTAGATACAGTCTGATAGTCAAGATTATCAATACCTCTTAATATCATAACCTTTGCCCTCTTCTCAGGCATTGTATTTATTATATCAAGTATCTCTTTTATCTCTATTCTATTTGACTCAATATTAGGCATTTCTATCTCTCTTTTTTTCTTTTTTAACCTTTTATAAATCTCATTTACAGTTATTCTGTATATCCATGTCTTTATGTTAGAATCTCCTCTAAAACTCTTATAGTTTACATATACTTTTATAAAAACTTCTTGCAATATATCCTCACTTTCAACATCATCAAAATACTTTCTTGCAATATTAAATACAAATTCTTTATTTTCCCAGAATATATTATCAAATTCTTTTTCAAGTTCTTTTTTCATATTTCCTTAACTTTTTAACTTTTTTATAATATTAGATATAAAAATATGTAAAAAGGTAAAAACTTAAATTAAATTTTTTAGGGCAAATATTCATCAATTATCAAAATAAAGGTATATAAGTGAATAAAATAAGATTAACAATATTTATGATAATGCTATATTCAAACTCTTATTCAAATTCTATAATAAAAAATATAATAGTAACAGGTAATGAGAAGACAAAAACAGAAGTTATATTAGGAATAGCAAGAGTAAAAGTTGGTGATGAGTTTACAGAAGATACAGTAAAAAATATAAAGAGATATCTTGATAATCAGAGGAAGTTTGAAGAGGTTGAAGTATCTTACCAAAAAGACAGTGATAATAATGTAATAATAACAATAAAAGTTAAAGACAAATGGTCAATAATAGGTATACCCTACTTTGCATATAAAGACTCTGATGTATCTTTTGGTTTTATATTTTTAGAGAGCAATCTACTAGGATATCAAAACAGTATTGTATTATCTGCTATATATGATAAAAAACCAGATTTTTTCTTTTTATTTTCTCACCCAAGAGTAAGGAACTCATTGTTCTCATACGTTATTGGGATAGCAAAAAAATATGAAGAAATAGATGTTTTTGATAAAAATAAAATAACAGAAAACTTTACCAGAGAATATTATGGTGGATTCATTACATTGAAATATCAATTCTATGGTGAGCACTATATAATGTTTTCTTTAAACAACTATAGATACGAGAACCAAAAGTATGATTATAAAGAAAAAGGATATAACTCATTTTCAGGAATATTTTTAGAACTTGACTGGTCAAGTTTTGAAGGATATTATGCTGAAGGTAATTATTTGGGGCTATACTATGAAAACAACCTATGGTATAGTGATACAGAAAGAAAAATAGCAGGATTTAAGTTTGAGTCTTTCTTTAATCCATATAAAAAACAGAACATATACATAGGAATAAATGGTTTTCATGCATTTAAGTTAGAGCCTTTTTTCAAAGAAACAATAGGAAGAGACCAATCTTTTTATGTTGGACAACTTAGGGGATATAAAAAATATCAAATAAGGACAGACTCAGGTATTACAAACAACCTTGAATACAGAATACCAATAACAAAAATATTTTCAACTGACTTTATTCTGGTCCCGTTTTTTGATACAGCAGTTTCATACCAAGAAAAAAGAAAAAATTGGGAAATTGATAGTGGGACTGGATTAGCATTAAGATTTTATCTTAACAAGGTAATTATACCTGTGATGGAGATATATTTCGGATATGGCTTAAGATATAAAGAATACTCATTTGGTTTTACTTTAGGTGGAAGGATGTGATTCTCTTATGACTTTTATCCAAACTTCCCTCTCTCTTGGCCCATCAAACTCACACAACATAATACCCTGCCACCTCCCAAGAATAATATTTTTATTCTCTAAGAAAAGAGAAATATTTGAACCAATCAAGGTTGCTTTAACATGAGCTGGTGAGTTACCCTCTATGTGATAAAAATTGGTAGATTCAATACCAATATTTGAAAGTGCACTAATAATATCTCTTTTAACATCAGGATCAGCATTCTCATTTATAGTTAAAGCACATGTAGTATGAGGAACATAAACTAAGACAATCCCACAATCTATCCCAGACTTTTTTACAACATTTTTTACAACATCTGTTATATCTAATAACTCTTCTTTTTTATTAGTTCTTACTTTTTCTCTATAGAACATTTTTAAGTTTTAAGTCTCTAATATCAGGATTTTCTAAATATAAAATTTTATTTTAAAATTTTTAAATATTTTAAAAAACACATCTATTATAAACTCGACTCTTAAGACTATAAGGTTTAGATATTTATAATAAGATTTTACAATTGGTTTTAGTCATAGTTTAAAAATTATGCTCTATAATTTTAAAAACAGTCTTTAAATTACTATACGTTGTAAAAGTATGTATCTCTCTTAGTAAGATTAGTTATCACCTCTAAGCCTTAAGGTTCAATATATCATTAACAGCCCTTCCAAGTAGTTGATCCTCAGATTGCACTGCCTTCTGGTTAGCCTCATAAGCCCTCTGAATTTCTATAAGTTTTGTCATCTCAATAACAGGATTAACATTTGATCCCTCAAGAAAACCTTGTAAAACTTTAATCTCTTCTGCATTTTTTATCTCACCTGCTTCCTTAGTCCAGTAATAATAATTTTTCCCTCTTTTACAAGTCCCCTCTTATCATAAAAGTCTACTATTTTAAGTTTATCAACAATTTCCCAGTCCATAGAAAGGTCTTGCTTTATAGCAACATTACCATATTCATCAACCTTAAAGTCAGCAAACCCAACATTTATGATACCCTTTTCACCTAATACAGGAAAACCATTCATATCGACAAGTATACCTTCTTGATTTATAGTAAAAGCACCTGCTCTTGTATACCTTTCCCCCTTATCAGTCGCTATCGTAAAAAAACCTTCACCATCTAAAGCCAAGTCAAACTTATTATCAGTCTTTTTAAAAGGTATTATTGACTCTCCATCTCTTTTTTCAAACCTTGTTATAACCTCATTAACCTCTACACCAGTACCCATTTTACCCACAATTGGAGCAATATCAATAGACCCTAATGGTATTTTAACAACATTATCATAATATCTTGACATAAGTCTCTCAGGAAAAGCCTTAAACAAAACCTCATCTTTTTTAAATCCTGTAGTATTAACATTAGCAAGATTGTTGGCTGTAATATCTAAAGCTGTCCATTGAGCAAGCATACCTGAAGCTGCACTATACATACCTATATTCATAATAAAAACCTCCTAATTTTCTTTTTTCCTAATTATTTTACCACCAATATTTATTATCTTTTCTTCAAAACTTTCGTATCCCCTATCTATGTGATATATTCTTTGAAGTTTAGTAATACCTTCAGCCATCAGACCTGCAATAACAAGTCCTGCACCTGCCCTTAAGTCACTTGCCATTATAGAAGCACCTTTTAAAGACTTAACACCCTTTATTATAGCAGTATTACCCTTTTCAACTCTTATATTTGCATTCATTCTCTGTAACTCACCAACATGAATAAACCTGTCTTCAAAAATATTTTCTGTGATTATAGAAAGACCTTTTGCAGTTGATAGCATAGCCATAAACTGAGGTTGCATATCAGTAGGAAAACCGGGATAAGGAAGTGTTGATATTTCTATACCCTCAAGGTCTCTTTTTTTATTAACATATATACTATCACTTTCTATATCTATCTCAAGTCCAGCTTCAACAGCTTTTGAAATAATATTCTCTATATGAGACGGCAAAATATTTTTTATCCTTAACTCACCACCACATCCACCAACCATAGTGATAAAAGTTCCTGCTTCTATCCTATCAGGAATAACTTTATGTTTAGTACCTTTTAATGACTTAACACCTTTTACTCTTATAGTAGAAGTTCCAAGCCCTTCAATCTTTGCACCCATAGATATTAAAAACTTTCCAAGGTCAACAACCTCAGGCTCCATTGCAGCAGGTTCAATTACTGTTTCTCCCTCAGCAAGAGTTGCAGCCATCATAGCATTTTCAGTACCCAATACTGTTGGTCCTACAGGTCCCAAGAGTATAAGAGTTTTTCCAACAAGAGAATCAGCCTTTGCTCTTATATATCCTTCTTCTATTTCTACCTTGGCACCTAATTCCTGCATAGCCTTTATGTGTAGGTCAACCGGCCTTGGCCCTATTGCACATCCTCCAGGTAATGAAACCTCAGCTTTTTTGTATTTAGCAAGTAAAGGACCTAAAACAGCAATAGATGCCCTCATAGTTTTAACTATCTCATATGGTGCTCTTGTATTTATTTCATTAGTCTGCTCCACAATAACAACATTATTCTCAAAATTAACTTTTTTACCCAATTTTTCTATCAATTCTATCATTATTCTAATGTCTTTAAGGTCAGGAACATTTTCAATAATACATTTATCATCAGTCAAAATAGTTGCAGCCAGTATTGGAAGAGCAGCATTCTTTGAACCACTTATCTTAACTTCACCTTTTAGTTTTCTACCACCTTCTATTTCATAAATATCCATATAAAAAACCTTTAAAATTTTTATATTCTTTTTTCGGTAATATCAAGTTTTTATAAATAAGATTTTAAAAAAATTTTAAATGATAAAAAATTATGATTAATTTTTAATATATGAGTACTAAACTTACTAAAAGTATCAAGTTCGGTCATAAAAATGGCATGCATATAAGGCCTGCTCAACTTATAAAGCAAATTGCTGAAATTGTTTCATCTGATGTACAAATGATACTAAAAAAACAACAAGCAGTAGTAAATCTTAAAAAAGATGGATTACTCGACATAATGATATTAGGTATTGTAAAAGATGATGAGATTGATATTGTTGTTGAAGGTGATAATGGAGAAGAAATACTAGATATATTTGTATACATATTCACGAGAGATATTCTTCATAAAGATAATAATCATGATGAAGAAATAAATATAATAAAAAACAAAAATTGGAATGAAAAAGTAAAAAGTCTTATAATTGACACTATAATGAAAAATAAGTAAAATCTTATTTTTTTAAGAGGAAAAAATGGTGAAAGAAAAAGAAGTTGAGAAATATGTAAAAATAGCAAACAAGAATGGGATACATGTAAGACCTGCAGCCTATATATCTAAAAAACTTCAAGAGTTTAAGTCAGACATATTTGTATATAAAGAAGGGAGTAATTATCCTATCAAAGCAAAGTCAGCAGTGGACCTACTGGCAAACTATTTAGTCTATGGTTCTAATATAAAAATAGTGGCTCAGGGAGAAGATGCAGAAGAGGCAATAGAAGAAGCTGTTAATCTTTTTACAAAGGAATATACTAATTTTGTATAATAATTAATTTATTGTTTAATACAAGTCTAAACAGAAAATCTTTAAATTAATATTCTTATTAATTTTAATTTTTTTATAATTCTTCGATTTATAAAATTTTAACTTAAAATTTTGATTTTTAGATTAAACTTATCCAAATTATAAATGGTATATATTAGATTTTTAGTCTTAAATAATTAGTTAATAAGAAAGAAAATAATTAATGTATATATCTTGATATATAAAAACATAAATATTATATTAACTTAAATAATAGATTAATTTTATTTTAGTTATGTAATAATATATTTTTTAGATAATTTATAAATAATAAAATTAAAAATTATAAATTAAAATAAAAAACAATCGATTATTAATTATTAAAAGGATAATGGAGAATTAGTTATGTTTAAAAGAATATTTCCTATAGTAATAGCTATTATAATTCCTATTATAATACTAACATCCTTTATTTTTATGTTAAAAAGAAGAACATTTATATTTAAAGAAGAGTTTTTAAAAAAATCCAATGAGATAACTAAAGAAATATCAAATGACTTTAAAGAAGCAATAAAAAAAGACTTATTATATAAAGTAAACAGTGTTGAAACTTTTTTTAGAGAAAAAGAAAATGAACTAAAAGAAGAAGATATAAAAATATTTATTAAAAATCAAGTGTTTGACTCTGTAATATTGGATAACATAATAATAGCTGATAATGAGTTAAACATAAAATACTCTTTAGGGCAGACTGATAATGAGATAATAAAATGGCTTAAATGGGTATTATCAAGTAACACTGACTTCATAAAAAATGACATAATAAAGATATTTCTATATAAGAATAAAATAATTCTCTATAAAAAAACAAATGAAAAAATGTTATTTCTTTTAGGTGATATAGACTTATTTTACAAAAGGATACAAACAAAATACGAGTTTTTTAAAAAAGGTTCTTTAACACTATCCAATGCTGTTATAATAAACATTAACAGCCAAATATTTGATAATTACAATAATATAATAACACCAATACTACCACAATTACTGTCATCCCAAAAATCATATCAAATAGAATTAGATGGATCATACTTACCTTACAGTAATATATTAATAAAAAATAATGAGGAAATAATATTAAATATTGTCTTATTAGTATACTGTGACCCTAAAGACTTTCCTTTAACAATATTGCATAAGTTTATACTTTTAATAACTGGGGCATTATTAATATTGATAAGTATAATATCTGCAATCAAAATAAAATATGAAATAGACAAGTTTAGGATAGAAAACTATGAGACAGAGGACTATTTAAATGAAAAAATGTTATCAGTTGCAGAAGAAGAGGAAGAAGAGTTTAAAAAGCCAATAAATAAAGAAGAAGAAGAAGAATTATATGAAATACCAGATGAGTATTTTACAAAAAATAAAACTGAAAAACCTAAAGACAAAGAACTTATAAACATAATAGAAGAGGTTGAGGAACAGGAAGAAACAGCAAAGAAATATGAATCATTATGGAAAAACATAAACTCAATATTAGAAAAAGTCTCTAATTACTCTATGGCAATATTTTTAAAAGATGAGATAGGTGTTTTTTCTCCTCACTTTTCAAAAAACATAAATGTACCTCTAGAAATAAAAGAAGAGAACTGGATATTTAAACATTATACATCAAAAGGTAAATCACTCTTTATTCCCAACAATGCAGGGACAGTAACTCCTGTTAAAGAAATATTCCTCAACGAAATAGTAGAAAACTTAAAGTCATTTTTAATTGCTCCACTCATTGAAAAATTGGAAGAAAATAGAGTAATATCAGGTGTTTTAATACTTTTTGGAGAAAATATAGAAGAATCTACAATAAGAGAAATAAATGATTTGATTAACTTAGGTTAATTTTATTAATTTTTAATTATGTTAAAATGGGGAGGGGCAGATGTTTATTAACAAGATCGTATCAAAATTATTTACAAAAAATAATCCAATAAATACTGAAAAGAAAAAAGAAATAAAAAATGATACAATTGATATTAATAGTTTTGATATAGAAAATAAAAGTGTATTAAAAACAATAAACAGAGTTTATGATAAAAATATACACAATATAGAACCAGAAAATATTAAACTAGTATTAAACGGTGAAATAAACAGGCTTGATAACTTAAGAAAAAAAGTCTTAGAAGAAGAGATAGGAAAAACAAATAAAGAAGCAGTAGTTGATAAAACAAGATTAGAAAACTTTAAGAGTTTAATAAAACAAAAAACTAAAGGATAATAGATGAAATTAAGGAAAATCATAAGATATCTTGAAATAATTGACAGGCAGTTAGAGATATTATATATAAACTTTGCTAAGTGTTTTGAAGATAAAAATATTTACAACTTTTGGATAAATAGGAGCCTTGAAAAGAGCAGTATATTTGAGGCATTATCTCTTGTGGACCAGGTCGGACAAGAATCATTAGTTACAAATGACTACAAGGAAGAAGAATTAATATGTGTAATGGAGAAACTTACAAGATACATAAAAGCAAGTCTTAAAAAAGAGTTTAATCTAGACACTTGCATAGAAATAGCTGTAGAAATTGAGACAGAACACTATGCAAAGATGTTAAACAGGTTATCTGATTATGTTGATAAAGAGTTCAAACAAGTAATAAAAGAACTTGACACAAATAAACATAACCTTTTATCTTTAAGAAGCTTCATAATAAAAAATTATTATAATAAAGAAAAAAAAGATAATCTATTAAAATCAATAGAAAATATGATAAAAAAATGATTTTAAATAACAAAAAATATATAATGGGAATATTAAACATTACCCCAGATTCTTTCTATGATGGTGGAAAATACTATAATCTTAGTCTTGCAATGAGTAGGGTTGAGCAGATTATAAAAGAAGGGGCAGATATAATAGACATTGGTGGTGAGTCATCAAGACCAGGTTCAATAAGAATAAGTCTTGAAGAAGAAGAAAAAAGAGTCATCCCAGTATTAAAAGAAATAAAGAAAAACTATAAAGATATTCTAGTCTCAATAGACACATATAAACCTGAAATAGCAAAAATTGCACTTGACGAAGGAGCCAACATAATCAACGATATATATGCCCTTAGAAAACCAGGGATGCTTGAAACAATATCAAAGTATGACTGTTATGCTGTAATAATGCATATGAAAGGTGATCCAGAAAACATGCAAAACTCACCATATTACGATAATGTAGTCAAAGAGGTAACAGAATTTTTTAAAGAAAGATTAGAATCTGTATTAAACTACAATATAAAAAGAGAAAGAATAATATTAGATCCAGGAATAGGATTTGGCAAGAGGCTTGAGGATAACATAAGACTTATAGAAGGAATTAAAAGGTTTAAACAAGAATTTAATCTACCAATACTTATAGGATTGTCAAGAAAAAGTATGATTGGTTTAATGCTAAACAAAAATGTTGAAGATAGAAAAAATGGTTCAGTAATACTTAACACTATAGCAATGATGAATGGGGCTGATATAATAAGAGTACATGATGTAAAAGAGTCATATGAAATAAAAAAAATATTATCATATTTTAGTTT
>Ga0068705_10001551_pt1 | contig 11544 bp, 6 predicted proteins | sample YNPMSTMetaG_FD_65631 | JGI IMG/M metagenome (GOLD analysis project Ga0068705, IMG submission 65631) | Anoxygenic and chlorotrophic microbial mat microbial communities from Yellowstone National Park, USA - YNP MS-T MetaG | ecosystem: Environmental > Aquatic > Thermal springs > Hot (42-90C) >... | reverse complement strand
AGCGGCATAAGCCGGGGCCGTTAAATAGAGCACACAGATCCACACCAGTGCCCAGGCAACACTTTTACGACTATCTTGTACCGTAGGTACGGTATAGAAGCGTACCAGAATGTGTGGCATACCGGCTGTGCCCAACATTAAACATAGAGAAAGGGCCAGATAATTCCAGATAGACCAGTTGTTAAACGGTTCGATGTAGCTGGTAAGACCTTGCAACTGTTCCAGCTTCTCAATGTGGTGAAGCGCCTCACCATACATAAGCTGGGGGAAGGGAATACCGGTCAATTTCAATGCCAGCCATGTTACCGGCACCAGATAAGCAAAGACGAGAATGATGCCCTGTACCCCTTGCGTCCAGGTAATGGCCTTCATTCCACCGAGGAAAGAGCAAAGAAGTACTGCGGCCAGACCGACAATAACACCAATCATATAGTTTAGACCGAGAAAGCGGCTCATTATGATCCCGATCCCGGTCACCTGTGCTGTCACATAGGTAAAAGAAATAATAATGCTCAGGATAGCAGCAATCACCCGCGCTCCTGCACCAGGGTACCGGGCGCCGATAAAATCCACCAGCGTATACTGACCAAATTTGCGCAAATACGGTGCAAGCAGCAGCACCAACAAGACATAGCCGCCTGTCCAGCCGGTAATGTAGGCTAGACCTTCAAAACCCAACAGGTAAAGAGCACCGGCCATGCTAATAAACGATGCCGCACTCATCCAGTCTGAGCCGGTAGCCAGACCATTGAGAATACCGGGCACTTTACGGTCGGCAACGTAGTAGGCATCGAGGGTGTCGGCACGCGAACGAATGCCAATAACAGCGTACAGACCAATCGCCAGTGCCAGGAAACTCCAGTCAATCAGGAATGAAGGAATGTTAAACCAGGTTTCCAACCCGATGAATAATGCCAGTAATAGGAGAAGTCCGATGACAAACCCAAGGTAACGCCACGAGTAACGCCACCGTAGCTGCCGCTCCTCCGGTGATTCAGGAAATTCCAGGCCATAACGACGATCAAGCAGCCACATACGCCAGTTATAGACAATGATCAGAGTGACGAAACAGATCAGTGTCCCTTGCGCATTCAAGAAATAACCAAGAGGAAAGCCGGTTAAAATGCTGATCTGGTTGAGCGGCACGGCCAAAATGACCGGCAAGACAACGCTGAGCAACCAGATAACCAGCAATGGCCCGACGAGGCGTATATTCTCCTGCCAGTAGTGAGGTAACCAGGTCGGTGCGAGCGGCCAGCGTAATGGCGGTGGGGGAATAGTAGTGGTTCGCCTTGATAACAGTTGGAGGGAGTCAGGATCAAGTGGCCCATGGATATGACGCATCGGCGGAAAGAGGCGGTCAATGATAAACAACGACACAGCCAGCGCACCACCGACAACGAGAAATAATTGAAATAAACCGATCCAGAGACTCGTGCTCATGAGGCCTCAACCGTATCAACCGACGCAATCGGCTCAAGCCGGATTGTCGCCATTTGTGGTGCAAGTGGTAACGTGAAGATGAATCGAGCACCTTTCCCGATCCCATCACTTTCGGCCCAGATTTCACCTCCCTGCGCATAGATCAGATGGCGGGCTATCGCCAGACCGATGCCACTTCCGCCACTATTCCGGGCACGCGATTTATCAACCCGATAGAAACGTTCAAACAGATGAGGGAGATGTTCGGCTGCAATCCCAATGCCACTATCGATCACTGCCACGCGCACCTCGTGATCATCAGTGCTCACCTGCACCGTAACCTGTCCTCCAGCCGGTGTATATCGATAAGCGTTAGCGAGAATATTGATCAGCACCTGTGCTACGCGATCCGGATCAGCCCAGACCTGGGGTAATTGTTCAGGAACATCGAGGGATAACGTGACGTGATTACTGCTGAAGAGTGGCTCAAACTGCGCGATTTGGGCTTCTAGCACCGAACGTAAGTCGATTGCACGAGCTACAACCGGCAACTGACCGGCTTCCACACGCGACAGCAGTTCTAAATCTTCGATCAGGCGTTGAAGACGACGGGTTTCACGCAAAATAAGGTTAAAAGTGGCCGGATTCGCCGAGACGACGCCATCAACCAACCCTTCCATGTAGCCACCGATAGTTGCCAGCGGTGTACGCAATTCATGGGTTACATCGGCTAACAATGCTAACCGCCGACGCTCGGTCTGATCAAGGGCCTCGGCCAACTGATTCACACTCTGCGCCAACTGTGCAATTTCATCATCAGCCTGAAGATAGATACGCTCGCGGTAAAGCCCCTGGGCCAGCCGTCGGCTGACATTTGAGAGCGTTTGGATCGGTTCTACGATACGGCGTGAAACAAAGAGGCTTACAAGAACTGCGGCGGCCAGAGCGGCAAAACCACTGATCAGCAACGCCTGTTGCACAACTGATTGGAATTGCTCTTGCAACTCAACCGCTTCGTTCGTCGTGCCGGTGTGTATCTGACCAGTCTCTGCCGCTGCTGATCCTAGTGTCAAGGGAGCAAAACTCGTCCAACCCAGACTGACCAAAACATTGGCGGCTGCCAGCAGTACAACATACGCCATCAGCACAATAATGAGATGAGAGACGAATAATTTCCAACGGAGCTGATGCAACCATTTCATCATCGTGTGCCGCCGACAAATTTATACCCAACACCGCGTACTGTCTGCACAAGCGGTGTACTGTGCTGATCATCATCTAATTTTCGGCGCAATGTACCGATATGAACATCAACCACGCGATCAATGCCGGAAAAATCAGGACCCCAGACCCGCTGGAGCAGCTCTTCGCGGGTAAAGACACGTCCCGGATAGCTGGCCAGTGCATAGAGTAAATCAAACTCACGGGGAGTTAAATCAATCCGCACCCCGTTCCGTTCTACTTCGCGTCGTTCAGGATCGATTAACAGACCCTCAAACTGCAAAACTGGACGCTGGTTGATCTCGGTTGCCCGAACAATACGATTACGGCGAAGGATAGCCTTTACTCGTGCAACCAATTCACGAGGACTAAACGGTTTCGTCAGATAATCGTCGGCACCTACCGATAAACCGATTAACTTATCGACCTCATCGGCGCGCGCAGTCAGCATCAGTACAAATACCGATGTATCCCGGTGTAGGTGTCGGCAGACCTCAATTCCATCAAGGCCGGGTAGCATTACGTCAAGAATGACCAGATCGGGTTTAACACTACGTGCCAATGCCAATGCCGACGGACCATCATACGCACGATGAACAACAAAACCCTCGTTGGTTAGATAGCTACTGACCAGATCAACAATTGGTTGCTCGTCATCAACAACGAGAATTGTAGCTGCTTCCATTGCAGCACTCCCTGCTTCCTTACAATGGACGCAATGGATGTCGTTAGGCGAGGATTTAATACTTTATCACGCTGTGATACTGGGCAAGATTAAAGTAACAATACGTATCGCGCAAAACACTGGGTTGCAGCAACCAACGTTTTCGCCTGCCTACAAGGTATCAAGATGGAACATTTCCCGTTTGTGCAGTGAAGTATACCATAATTTGCCGCAATCGTCGTCAGGGACTACGAGCGCAAAGGACTTGACAAAGTTCGCCAATTGCCCCACCACACACCTTACGTACCATCGGATCGAAAACTGCATCCTTTTGGCAGTAAGCCGAGATCGTAACCACGAGCCACAGCGTGTGCTCGATTGCGTGCATCGAGCTTTTCGTAGATAGTCTGGACATCGCGCTTGATAACCCCAATTCCCCACCTCAGGGCACCGGCAATCTCTTGATCGGTCAATCCCTTTGCCATCATTTCCAATATCTGTTGTTCGCGATTGGTAAGGCTTTCGAACTCCTTTCGCATACGCGGGACACGAACCGCATCAACAGCCTTGCGTAGAAGCCGATCAAGCTGGTCAAAGTCGTTAAGTAACTCCTTCGGTACCGCAAGATCAGCACCACGTTGACGGGCCAATTCTATCAGTTCAGTATAGGCTGTCATCGCCAGGATCGCCACCTCAGGCGCTTGGCGCTTAATACGTTCAATTGCCGCCAGACCTGCTTCATGGTGTTGGCGAGCACTTAACCCACTGGTGCGAGTATCTTTCCAGCTCACATCAATCATCACGACATCAGGCTGACGGGCGAGCGCCATTGTCACAGCTTCGGCCGCGGTAAATGCCTCTCCGATCAGCTCTAGGTCGGGTATCTCGCTCAGCATCTCTTTCAGCCCTTTGACGAACGGTAGGATGTCATCAGCAATCATCACTCGTAACGTTTCAGCCATAAACACTCCTACGCTATGCTACCTTGTACTTCAACAATAACACCCCCACCGACACGATTCCTGATCGTAGCTCTAGCGCCAATTCGCTTGGCCCATTCTTTAATGCTGTGAATACCGTATCCATTCTCAGGATGATCAAGACTCTTATCAGTGGGAAGCCCTTTTCCATTATCAGCAATGCAAAGCACAAACGTTTTCTGCTCGATCTGGAGGGTAATCTCAACACGTTCATTTGGCGAATTGGTAAATCCCGCGTGTTTGGCAATGTTTGCAAGTGCTTCCCGACAAATACGAAAGAGAATTGCTAACACCTCCGGCGATATACTCATATGATTTGGCAAACGCTTATGAATTTGTACCTGATCACCGATCCGCTCTCTCACAAGTTCAATATATTCTTCCAGCGCATCGGCGAATGATTGCTCGAGATTCATTCTCCCGCGTAAGTCATCCTGAACACGGTGCAGTTCTTGATAGATATATTTTGTCGCTCGGTTGATTGATTGTAGTTTTTCTTTCAGTTGATCAACAGTATCGCTCGATTGACGAATAAGTTTATTTATGCGAAAGATAACCGTTCCCTGTAAGAGGTTTGCTAAGTCATGGACATCCATACCCAACTGCTCACGAATACTGCGGCGCAGGTTGATGACGCTGAGGCTGTGTACAAGCTGGTAACAAAAGAGCGTAAGGAGTTCTTCAGACGACTCTGGAAACCCACTTTCATCCCAATAATTCTCTAGCAAAACGACACCACGTGTATGTTGCTGCTGGTCGCTCATGAAAGCGGCTAAGAGTGAACGACTACGACCACTGAGTAAATGATAAAAATCATCATCAGATAATCCACAATTGTCATAATACTGGCTTAGTGCTTCACCGCTCAACCGCACAACTTTATTGCTAGCAGAAATACTCTTGGCAAGTTCACTGTAACCATCAGAAAGCTCCTGACGTAACGATGAACTGATGAAGTCAAATGTCTCTACCGCCGGTGCGTGGGTGATAAAGATTGCACAGTGTTCACAGGAAAAGAGCTGAATACCCAGTTGAACATACGTATCAATAAGCGCCTGTTCATCGTTAATCCCGATAATGTCGGTGCTACTCTTAAGCAAACGACGCAAATTCTCTTGCTGGCGCTCTTGGGCTTCAACAAGACGAGCATTATCAATCGCAGATGCAGCCGCACTTGCTAGAAGTGTGCCAATAATGGTATCACTAAACCGATAGAAGTTGACAACACGACTGTTGAGCGCAATCATCCCAATAGTTTTCTGCCGATAGATCATCGGGATGTACAAAATGCTCCGAATATCATTACTCTGATAGCGATCAGCTTCAGCCTTCAAATGGGGGTAGTCTTGCCAGACATCGGCAACCGTTAACGGTGCTCCCTCCGATATAACATAAAAATTTGGAAAACGCTGATCGTTAACGTCAAATGAGATCAATGCAAGAGCATCTGGATCAGCGAATCCATCGTGTGCTACAATTTTGAGATAATTGTCGTAACGTAGTTGGATAGAAGCACTATCATAGCCGATCAACTCACGTAACGCGGTCAAGACATTCTTATAAACACCTTCAACACCATGGCTAATATGTTCATTAATCCGCTGAATGTAGTCACGTAGCTGCTCATCCTGCTCTCGGCGCCAAAACGTTTCGGCCGCCAATGCTGCATGCGTGGCGAGGGCGGTAAACCGACGCTTTTCCTCTTCGCTGAAGGTGTGTGGTGTCGGGTAATCAAGCGAAAGTGTGCCGACAATACCCAATTGACCGATTAAGGGGGCGACCATCATGGCGCCGATTGCGACCTTTCCGGCAACAAAGTCGGAATCCTGGCTGGTATCCGGTACAACCTGGATGCGTTCTTCCCGCAGTGCACGGCTAGCAACCCCTGCTAATGCAATTGGTTGGGAACCATAGTCGAACCCCCGCCGGTGACGGGCACAGATATATTCCAGTGTTCGATTTGAGCGGTTTAAACGCCGAATTTCACATTTACTCGCCTCGGGAAAAGCTGCCATCGCCTCTTCAGTAATTGTTTCAAAAACGTTGCGCTTTGTGGTACTAGCGGCATAGATGCGGTAGAAACGCTGAGTCTCGGCCAGTTGCTGCTCTTTCTCATGGCTTAACTGACGATACTCGATAGCGCGGGCCAGCCGCTCGGCGATCATTCGCAGATCAATTTCGTGCACGCTGTGAAAGCCGTGCGGATCCAAGCGGGGTGGGTTGTGATCCAGTAGACGATTGACGAGACGGATCACACCAATGACGTGATGGCGCCCGTTGATAGGCACAGCTAGCAGATGGCGTACCTCCCCGCTGGGTAATGCCTGGCGATACCTGGCAACGTTGGTTTGGAGCACTTCTGGCTTCTCGTCAAGATTATTGACACGAACAGAACGGCCAAAGCGTAGATAAGGGGTTGTGATGATCGTGAGACCGGTGACTCCCTGGCCGGGTTCATAGCTCTCGGTAAAGGGAAGTTCAGGGCCACTATCAAGCGCCCGTTCGAGCTTGCCCTCTTTGAACCAGAAGATAGCCGCCGTTTCGGCACAAAATTGCTCGCGGATTGACTGCAATAGTTGTTTGAGGGCATTGTTGAAATGCACTTCGTCGTTGTCAACAATGGTATCAAGGAGGTGTTCATACAGTTCGAGCTGAATAGTACGCGGTGGGTCGAGGAACAGCAAAATATGGTTATCTTCAGCGAGAGGGTGTACCGTTACCTCGAACTCGTGCTTGCGCCCACTCGGTGCAAGCATCGTGTGGCGAAAGGTGTTCCGAACGGCATGTTCGGGAATCATGCAGGCAGTGCAATTTTCACCAATGCAGCCAAGGTATTGGTAACACTTTATACCAGGCGTTAATCTGCCAAAATATCGTTGCAGGCCAGCATTAACAAACTGGACTCGTCGTTCGTGGTCGATAATGCAGATTCCTGAGCGATAGTGATCAAGAATCCGGGCGACCTCTGAGCGTTGATCGGCAAAAGCGCCAGGGTTTACACTGGTTCGGCGGGCAACAAAAAGAATACTCAACCCTAGGAGATTGATGGTTAGCGGAATAAATAGCCCCCATTCAGAATGTTTGTATACGAGCCAACCGGTGAACGTTGAAATTAATATTGTCAAGATGATAGAAATAGTTCGATATGGATTGTGTAAAAAGCGAATCGCGCTTAGCATTGGGATCAGATAGAATGTCCATAAGACCCCATCTGCCGAGCCAAAATGAACAATAGCCAGACTAAGTAATACAATTTCAATCAAATTTTGATACAACTTGATCCGCTGATTTTGCCAGAGTTGTGGTCGCCAGCTTCCACCAATTGCGGTTGCAATTTGAAAGACGTACATGAATCCTACGATCAGGAAACCATTGAAATATGGTTCAATATTTCCTCTAGACCGAAACACTACCCACACCGTAAGACAGATCAGACTACCGAAGCGCAATAACCATACCCAGGCCAGTGCACCGCGTTCCTGACCGATCCAAGCCCGCAGCTTGCGAAGCGCAAAGTGGGGATTGCTGGGGAACAGGGCAATAATGCTTAAGAGTTCGCGCATAAGCGATGCACCTTTCGCGGAGAGCCGTGTATAGATGTATTGTTATTGTAGGTTCGATTGTACGCAAAGCCAAGAGATGAAGGAATCGTTTAGCATACCCGGAAATGATTCGTTTGGTACGATGATGGAGTATCCGATTGGCTTGACTGTAAACAGGAGCATGAACGTGGATTTTAGCACACAGTTACAACAATTTCGCGAGCGGGTCGGTAACCGGCAGGCAGTTGCGTTGATCCTCGCCGGTAGTCGTCAGGAAGACACGGCTGCCCTTCTGATCGGCGCACTCCAACCGAAGCGAGTCGCGTTTTTACTTACTCCGGAAACCCATGATTTTTTAGAAAAGGTGGCTGCAAAGCTAGATCGGGAACCTGATCCAACGTGGATCAAGCGAATAGCCCATTATACTGATGTCAACCAGGTATACCGCGAATTACGCGCTGTGATCGAAGAGTGGTGTGATCTCGACCGTGACCAGATTCTGGTCGACCTCACTGCCGGTACCAAACCGATGACGGTAGGACTAGCAAAGGCGGCTTACGTCCTTGGTCTTGGAACCATCTACATCGAAAGTGATTATGAACAAAATCAGGTTGTGCCCGGCTCGCAACGGCTGATCGATCCATCCGATCCGTATGAAGTCTTCGGTGATCTGGAGGCTGCCCAAGCTAGACGCTTGTTTAACGCTCACGATTATGTAAACTCTGAGCGGATTTATCGCGATCTGGCCCAACGGGTAAAAGAAAATAAAGGTTATGAGCAACTAGCCCTGTTAGCGCGGGCTTACGCACAATGGGATACTTTCGGTCTTGCGGCTGCTGCCGAGACAATGGCTCAACTCCTGGCTCAGTCATTGATCACCGAACTGCGGGTACAGCAACGTCTGCTAGAAGCCCAACGTGACGCGATCAGTCGTCTGCTCAGGACGACGCAGGCAATGCGCTATTCTAATACGGACTTGTCTACTTTGGCTGATGCTGATGCGATCTTACCGCTCCTCGGCTCACTTCACGCCAATGCACTGCGTCGTGAAGCACAACGACGATATGACACGGCCGCACTGTTACACTACCGTAGTCTGGAATTGATGAGCCAGCATCGCCTGGCAACGCATGGTGTGTTGGCTGAACATCCTGATCTTGATCGGCTCAAACAGCGGCAACCACAGCTTGAGAATGAATACCGCGCTGTTGAGCGATCATTGGGTTTTCGTGAACGAGGTCTGCAACCGAATCGTGATGGTCGATACAACCCTATCACTTTACTCAACGGGTATATGTTGTTAAAAGCGCTTCAAGATCCACTCGTCCAGTCGGTCAATCCAGCCGATATTCAAAACCGCGTGAGTGTGCGCAATAAGAGCATTCTGGCCCACGGCTTTCGTCAGATTACCGAAACAGAGTATCGTGATTTCGTAAGTGTGGTTGAGCAAGTTCTTGATCAATTCTTCGCAATCATAGCACACAAGCGTGAAAATTGGGAAAAACTGTACCGATTTATCAAGTTGTAGCATAAAGAAACGGTTTTGTTGTTGGCGTTCTTTACTAGATCGCCATTCCAAACACTTGCGGGATGTTGTTAGAGCGATACTCCTCTTTCCTGGATGGCAGTCTTCTAGCCTGCACATAGCCGGCAGTTCTCATTCCCTCCCGCTGCTGCTAGGAGCGAAAGGTGAACACGTCCTTATGTGGCGTAGCGAGAAGGACAATGCTTGCCCGGTATCACGCTTCAGGGACGATCATCCCGAAGGCGCGGCAAAGCATCGGCAGAATAAGCGAACAGTCCACGGCGTGAAAAAAATTTTTCTTTTTACACCGAAACCTTGTTATACTACTTAACATACACCCCTCACCGGAAAGGAGCGATGTATGGCTGCCCGCCGAATCTTATTGACGATTATTGGGCTGTTAAGCATAGTGATTCTCATCGGCAGTCTGAGCGCAGGCGTAGTGGCTTTCCTGCTCATTACGAATCGCCCGGTTGATCAGAAATTACTGGTCGTTGGTCCGGGACAACGACTGGCAATTGTTGATCGCCAGGGGAACGCCCAGGTACTGGCCGATGATCTCAGTACAGAGTTGTTTCGCTATCCGGCGTTGGCACCTGACGGAAGTCGCGTTGCCTACATTAGCCGGAAGGGCAATGTCAGTATCCTGCAAGTTATTGATTTACGTAGTGGGACACGTACCGAATTGTATCGCTCGACAACCAATCCACCGCTCTATATGGTCTGGTCGCCTGACGGTCAGCATCTCTCGTTCTTGTCAAACCGTAGCACCGGCGGGTTAGGAATGCATATTGTGCCAGCAGATGGCTCGCGCGAGGCTGAATTAGTGAGTGTTTCGCCGAGTTCGTTGTATCTGGCCTGGCAACCTGATAGCTCGTCGGTGTTGGTACATATCGGAGGCTCTATCTTCGAGGACGGGCGGGTCATCTCGGTACAACTCGGTCGGAAACAACCGTTGTACGAAATTGACGATCCCGGGTTTTTTCAGGTTCCTGCCTGGAGTATTGATGGCGAAAGTTTCTTTTACGTAGCGCAACCGCCAATTGAAGGCCCACCAACGGTTGAAAAGGTTGAGAGCGTCTTGACCCGAGTCAAGGTTGGCGAAATGCAACCACAAGTACTGGCACGTGAACCAATGGCAGCCATCATCTTCAGTCGTTCGCCAAAGAGTGATGAGATTGCGTATACAACCGTCGGACCTGAAGGTTTCGGCCCGTTGAAGCTGGTAACGCTCGATGGTTCGGTGCGGACACTTTCGGCGACTGATGACGATGTTGTTGCCTTTTTCTGGTCACCAAATGGGGAACAGATTGCCTACCTTACCCCTGCGGGCCGTTCGAGCAGTGGTTCACCACAACTGCGCTGGCAATTGGTTGGTCGGAATGGCACTTCCTCGCGAACTCTGAACACGTTTGTTCCCAGCCAGGAGTTTCTCGCCCAGATTAACTTTTTCGATGCGTACACGCTCTCTTTCGATCTATGGTCAAGCGATGGGCGGGCATTGGCGTATGGCACTAATGACGGCGTTCACGTACTAGACATCAACCGGGGCATTGCCACTCGCCGCAGCGACGGTGTGCTGGCGATGTGGCTGCCACAACGTCCTTAATTGAGGGCACGGATGGTGAGGTTACGGAAGACCGCTGTCGTTGGATTGCGTTCAGCGCGCACGATGAGACCGTACCGTGGATCGGGGGGAGGTGAGGAGGCGGTCAACATTTCTACAATCTGGTCGTCTACAAAGAGTGTTATGCCTTGGTTCTCAAGTCGGGCGCCGAGTCGGGTAGCATCTCGCACTTCCACCTGACCTGTGGCGAGCACGATTCGTTGATCACCATTCCGTTCGTCGCAGCGATACTGCCCCTGCACCGGATTGATCAGAAAACTCAGGTAATGTTTCGGATCGTTGAATCGTAGCATGAGACCAGCCCAATCGCCGGTAACCTGCACTTCTACGTCCACAACAAAATCGCTCCCAATCGGTGAAGTCCGAAATGCCCAGATGTCGCCCAGCCCGGCGTTAGCCTGGATCAGATACCGACCGTTATCAGCACCGACACTCCAGCCGTTACCACTGGTGGTCGGCCAATCGCTGTTGGCTCCGAAGTTGGCTTGATAAACTACTGGGCCGCTAGTGATAACAGTGGGTGATGGGGCGACAGTAGGTGATGGTGTGACAGCAGGTGATGG
>Ga0068705_10001537_pt1 | contig 11599 bp, 8 predicted proteins | sample YNPMSTMetaG_FD_65631 | JGI IMG/M metagenome (GOLD analysis project Ga0068705, IMG submission 65631) | Anoxygenic and chlorotrophic microbial mat microbial communities from Yellowstone National Park, USA - YNP MS-T MetaG | ecosystem: Environmental > Aquatic > Thermal springs > Hot (42-90C) >... | reverse complement strand
TTTATTATTTCATTTTCCATTGTATATCCCATAAAATCGCTAACAAAAGCTGCACAGAAGATGGCGCAGGGCAATCTTGACATTAAATGCAAAAAAAGGTACAATGATGAAGTGGGTAAACTTGCCGATACTTTAAACCATATGGCTTTTGAAATAATGAAAAGGGAGAATTTAAAAAATGAGTTTATATCTTCTGTTTCGCACGAGCTTAGGACACCTTTGACATCAATTAAGGGATGGGCGGTGACACTAAGAGCGATAGACTTTAAAAATGTCGAAGACAAAGAACTTTTGGATGACGGGCTTAAAATAATAGAATCTGAAGCTGACAGATTGACTGAAATGGTTGAGCAGCTGCTTGATTTTTCAAAACTTTTGAACGGAAAGATTAAGATAAACAGAGAAAGAACAAATATTTACAATTTTATGAAAGATATAATAAAGCAACATTTGCCACGAGCTAATGAGCTAAAAATACATTTAAAATGCCATATTGAAAATGACATGCCTTGCTTGCTGCTTGATACAAACAGACTTAAACAAGTTTTTGTAAATATTCTTGACAACTCTTTAAGGTATACGCCTGAAGACGGAGAGATTATAATAGAAGCAAGCTATATTAAAGATGAAAAGAAAATCAGATTCGTAGTTTCAGATACGGGTTGCGGCATAGATGAAGAAGAACTTCCGCGTGTAAAAGAAAAGTTTTATAAAGGCAGAAACAGCAAATCAAAAAGCGGCATAGGCCTTTCTATATGTGATGAGATTATCAAATTGCTGGAAGGCACTTTTGATATAAAGAGTACTTTGGGCAAAGGAACCATTGTAACGTTTGAAATTCCTGCTCATGAATGCTGGGAGGGAAAAGAAGATGCAGACGAATAAAAATGCATGCTACAGGATATTTGTATTGTTGCTGGTATTTGTGCTGTTTTTTACTTCGGGATGCAGTGCGGTTGAAATGATAAAAACACAGACCGATGCAAACTATAATTATACAGATATAAGCCTTGTTTCAGCCCCAAAGAATAATAAAATTATTCTTGAGGGAACATGGAAGGTGATGGATATTGTATCTCCGGACACACCTAATGTATATGCCATAAGCAGCAATAAATCTGCAAACGAGGAAGATATTTTAACAGAAGGTATGATTGTTGGCTTTTATCCTGATAGTGTTATTGCAGGAGGTAAAACATGGGAACAAGTAACATATAAATTAAAACGAGTCAAGAAAGACGAGTATCTTACACTTAAGAATATAAATGATTTTAATTATATCGATGCCAGAAGCAAATATATATTTTCTGTCATTGTTTCCAGTGAAGGCAAATTCTTATTCGAATTTTTAATCATTAATAACACAAGAATAGCTGCCATAATAGGCAAGCAATGCTATGTCCTCGTAAGAACTATGCAAAATGATGAACAGCCTGCCATAGAAAGGAAAGAAGAAGTCTCATTAATGAGCAAAACTGAAGACAAAATTGCATCAAACGGCGTTTTGCTGGGAATAAAGACGCAGATAAAATCTACTGATGAAGACCAGATTAATACACCTGGTTCTTTTGTTTACCGGACTTTATGGATTTCATCTGATCAAAATGGCTTAAAACAAGTTTATGAGAGCCCAAATATATTTATGCCCAGAAGAGATGGTTTTTGGAGGATGTATGTAGAAAAGCAGAAAATAAACAATGGCAGTGAAGATATCTTCATTTTCGAAAACATTACTTCCAATAAATCTCGAGAGAAGACATACGAGCAGGACTCGGGAGAATTTTGGACAAATAATAAAGGGTTTATTTCAAAATCAATAACTTTTTTGGGGAATGACTATATATCTGCTTCAGTTACAGGAAAAGGCAAAGAAATATCCACTCAGAAAGAATGGAAGATATATAATTTAAGGACATATCCTATTGACGCTGCAAATAATTCACGTGGGATAACGATTACGGATATTTATAAGGAAAATGGAAGGAATGCTCTTTTGGACGCTATTTCAGAGCTGGGGGAAATCCAGAAAAACATTCAATTTGAAGAACTTGAGAGGAGTTTTGGCCTTTATAGGAACACAGGGCATTGGTTCTTGAGATGCAGGCTGCAAATGCAGGATATTGAAAGTGAAAAAATAGAAAAGTATAAAGACATAAAATTAAACCTCTTGCCAACTAAAGATATGGTAATGTACGATAATCTTGTTATACCGTGGAAGGTTATTAAAGAAAAAATACCACGAGCAAGGGATATAATAACATCTCCAAATGGTGATTTTGCCGTGGTGCTGCTGCTTAATGAAATTCATGTCTATGGCATATCGGGTGAACAATTGTCTGATAAGCCTCAGATTATTATACCTTCATACTATGGCGATGTATTCATTATGGCAGAATGGTGTACGGGGCAATATGTGGAGAAGTGGGAGAAAGCATTTATAAAATATGCAAACGGTAAAAAATTACAGTAGGGAGGTATTTAATATATGTCCAAAGTTGTTATTGTAAAATGTGCGGATTATGAATATGAAAATGTCTATAATGCTGTCAAAAGAGGGATTGAGTTATTGGGTGGACCACAAAGATATGCAAAAGAAGGAGAAAAAATAGTTTTAAAACCTAATCTTCTGTCGGCGGATGTTCCCGAAAGATGCTCAACTACGCATTTTACCGTATTCAAAGCTGTAGGTCAATTGTTTAAAGAAACAGGAGCAGACTTATATTACGGAGACTCTCCGGGAATACACTCCCCTCAGGCTGCATCAAAAAAAACACTGATAGCACAGGCTGCAGATGAGGTGGGTATTAAAATGGCTGATTTTCAAAATGGTGTTGAAGTTGTGAATGAAAAAGCTATGCAAAACAAGAAATTTGTGATTGCGAAAGGAGTATATGAATGCGACGGGCTAATAAGCCTTCCAAAGTTGAAAACACATGCTCTCACAAGAATGACAGGCTGCATAAAAAATCAGTTTGGCTGTGTACCCGGACCATTGAAAGGTGAATTTCATGTTCGCATACCTGATGTTAATGATTTTTGCAGAATGCTTGTGGATTTGAATTGTCTGATAAAACCAAGACTATATATTATGGATGGCATATATGCCATGGAAGGAAACGGACCGAGAGGAGGTACCCCAAGAAAACTTGGAGTTATTCTTATTTCAGAAGATCCGGTGGCACTTGATGCCACAGCATGCAGGATAATAGACCTCGATCCTATGCATGTTCCTACGATAAGATTTGGGATGGAATCGGGACTGGGTACATATGATGCTAATGAAATAACTATCTTGGGAGAAAATATTGAAGACTTTTACTGTCCGGATTTTGTGGCAAGACGTGAACCTGTTGCCGCCTATAGATATGGCAAAGGTCTGCAGTTTTTAAGGAATATTTTGGTTCCAAAGCCTTATATAATTCCTTCAATGTGTGTAAAATGCGGAATTTGCATAGAGGCATGTCCTGTAAAACCAAAGGTAATCAATTGGAAAAATGATGACAAATCAAGACCGCCTGTGTATGATTATAGAAGATGCATCAGGTGCTATTGCTGCCAGGAGCTTTGTCCTGAGAGTGGAATAAAGCTAAAAAAGCCGCTTGTTAGAAAATTGCTAAGTATAGGGAGAAGATAATATGCATATTTGCTGGAGAGAAATAAGAGAAAAACAAGAAGAGACGCTTTCTCGCTATGCCGCCAGAAGCGCAAACTCACTGGGAAGACTTATAGATGAAGAGAAATGTCCTGTAAGGACAGATTTTGAAAGAGATGCAAACAGAATATTATATTCAATGGAGTTTAGAAGGCTAAGACATAAGACGCAAGTGTTTTTCAATGCAAAAAATGATCATATCTGTACGAGAATGGAACATGTTTTATATGTTGGTTCCATTTCTGCAACGATAGCAAGAACGCTCAATCTTAATCAGGATTTGGCTTATGCTGTTGCATTAGGGCATGATCTAGGTCATGCTCCTTTTGGACATAGCGGGGAAAAGGTTTTAGACAGATGCCTAAAAAGAATCAATTCAAACTTATCTTTTCATCATGAACTGCATAGCTTGAGGGTGGCAGACAGGATTGCCCAGAGAGTTTCAAGAGAAAGAATCAACGATAGAAGAGGGCTGAACCTTACATATGAAGTGAGAGACGGTATAGTTTGCCATTGCGGCGAAGACTATGAGCAATACTGTTTTAAAAGAGATATATCAAAAGATTTAAAAAGTCTTGATAAAATGACACAGGATTTATGCATTCGCTATGGTGATTTTCCAAAAACGCCATATACGCTTGAAGCATGCATAGTTAAGCTAGTGGACAAGATAGCATATGTGGGAAGGGATCTGGAAGATGCGTTGAGAGTCAAGCTTATTGATATTAATGATATCAGGCCTGATATACGTTCTGTATTAGGACAGACTAACGGTGAAATAATCAATACACTTGTCATGGATGTTATTGAAAATAGTTTTGACAGGGATTATATCAGTTTAAGCAAAGAAAAAGGTGAAGCACTGCATGAACTTATTAAAGAGAATGTTAAACTCATATATCAGGCTGAAAAAATAAAAAGATATGAAAAAACTGCTGAGAATGTAATAGAAGGTTTATTCTTTAATTTAATGGATGCCCTTAAAGATTTAGAAAAATTGAAAAACAGTGAGATTAAAGTTTATAGACAGTTTTACAATTTCATTCAAGATATGAATTATACGGACAAAGAGCCTTTAGAGCAGAAAGTAGTGGATTTTGTAGCAGGAATGACCGACAATTTTGCACTTGCATGCTTTGAAGAAATTTTTTGGATGTGAGGGTGCATTATGGAAAAGAGAAGCAGCAGAAATAATCATTTTTTTGCTTTTTTGTCAAGGATGAAGTACATTAACAGATGGGGATTGATGAGAAACACACAGGTTGAGAATATACAGGAACACAGCTTGCAAGTTGCTATCGTAGCTCATGCTCTTGCTATAATTGGCAAGAGATATTTTGACAGGCAGGTAGATGAAAACAAAGTTGCAGTATTGGGTATTTTTCATGATTGCAATGAGATTTTGACGGGTGATATGCCAACTCCTGTTAAATATTTTAATCCCGAAATAAGCAAAGCATATAAAGCGGTTGAAAGGGTATCCAAAGACAAGCTTTTATCAATGCTTCCTGAAGCAATAAGGCAGGATTATGAAAAAATAATTTTTATTGAAGAAAATGCAAGTGAGTATGAATCTTCACTTGTCAAAGCTGCAGATAGAATATCGGCTTACATAAAGTGCATAGAAGAAATGAAAGCGGGGAATACTGAGTTCAAGAAAGCAGGAGAATCTATATTGAAGACCATTGAAAATCTAGATATGCCTGAAGTTGATTTTTTTATGAAAAATTTCATTGACAGCTTTTCGCTTTCTTTAGATGAACTGGATTGAACATTTATGTTGTATAATTTGCATAGGCATAATATAATGGTTTTAGTATGAAACATGCATAAGGGGGTATATCCATTTGTTTTATGTATTTGTTGGTGCAAGCATTATATTTTGCTTTTATTGGGGTGCACAGATTTTATTTGCCATTAAACACAAAAAATATTCAATGACACTCATTGATTCTGATGAGCAAGATTTGAATACGCCTGTCAGCATAATTCACCCTATTAAAGATCTTGATTTTGAGCTTGAAAAGAATCTTGATTCGTGGATGAAGCAGAATTATAAAGGAAAAGTAGAACATATTTTTAGTTTTCAGGATCCAAATGACCCTGCAATACCTGTGGTTAAAGAACTTATGTCAAAATATCCTGATATAGATTATAAGATAATAGTAAACCCTGTAATGCAAGGTCTTAATGGAAAAAGTTCAAACATGGTGCACGGAGTAAGGCAGTCAAAATATGATATGCTTCTTTTTATAGATAGCGACATAAGAGTAATGCCGGATTTTATTGTAAAAATGATTAGACCTCTTAAGGATGAAAACACAGGCATAACTACATGCGGCCAGATAAATATAGGCGGTAAAGACTTTTGGACAAGATTTTTTACATTTATGCAAAATACTGAAACAGATTTCATGTGGGCTATGTTTACAAAAATAGGCATGGATGTAGGTGCGACAGGTGCCGCATTCGCCATGAGGAAAGATCTTCTTATGAAAATCGGAGGGCTTGAGGCTTTTGGAGGGTCGCTGCTTGAAGATCTGCACTTGGGAAATACTTTGTATAAAATGGGATATAAAATAGTTCTGGGACCGTTCATCGAATGCCATGTCGATAAACTTGGAAAAGAAAAATCTTTCAACTATGCTAAAAGAATAGCTACAGGCATTAAAGCACATATAGCATTGGAACTGCCTGCATTTGTGCTGATGCTTTTTTGGTACTGGATAATATTATTTGCGGGGATAATTATGTCAGACAGCAGAATAATTTATCTTGGTTGTTTGCTTGTATTGATAAGAATGATACATTCGGCTCTTACGCGTATAGTTACAGGAAATAAACTATATTTAAAAGATTTTATAATGGGGCCTATGCTTGACATGATAGGCACATTTTATCTAATTTTTGCAAAGGGCGTATCAAGTGTTGAGTGGAGAGGAATTAAATATGACGTAAAAGCAGGCGGATTTATTAATGACGGGTCTATCAGCGTTGATATTGAAGAAGACAAGCTCGACGCAACACTTAAAGATAGATAGGCGTGTACATGAAGTGTTAACGTCCTTGCTCGTGACTTTAGTCATGAGCAAGGACGTAGCAACATATGTTGCTTAAAGTATTAAAGGTTAAGACCGTATACCCTGTATGTTTTGTATTTGATTCCTCCAAAACTTTCAATATCTTTGCGCATCCTTGTATTAGTTTCTCCTATGGTTGAACCTTCTCCATAATGGTATCCTTTTTTTGTTCCATTTAAAAATATCTGATAATAAATTGCATAGGAAACACCTTTAGTTCTATATTCAGGTACGACAAACATCGTAAATACCCTTGCCATATTTATCTTGCGCTTATATACTAAAAACTTCAAAACACTCAAAGGGGTAAGCCTGCCATTAAGCTTCTTTAAAACCTGGTTATAATCCGGAATTGCTAATCCAAAACCCACAGGTTCATCCCCTGAACGTGCTATAATAACGAGATCGGGATCTGCCAAAGGCTTTAGCTTCAGAGCCATTTCTTTAACTTCTTCCAGAGAAGGAGGAACAAGATCGGGCCATTCGTCAGGGATTGAAACATCAAGCACTTTTTTTATGTCATTTATTTCCCTGTCTAACTTTGTAAAATCAATGCTTTCTACCTTAAAACCATACTTTTTTTTGGCATATTCAATTATTTTCTCGGGATTTTTCCTGAATATCAAGTCTTTATCCAGATAATACGCGTAAAGATCGTAGTCTTTAACAAAACCGTATTTTTCAAACAAATCAGCATAATAAGGAGGGTTGTAAGAATTCATAACTACAGGGGGTCTGTCAAACCCTTCAACAAGAAGTCCTTTGTTTTCATCTCCATCGCCTCCCGTCATTGAGACAGGACCTCTTACATATGTCATCCCTTTTGCTTTGAGCCATCCGCAAGCTCCATCAAATAGCATTTTTGCAGCATCATAATCGTTTATGCATTCAAAAAGGGAAATATAACCGGCATTGGTTCCTTTTATTTTATTCATTCGTGTATCTATGCCTGCAAATATTCTTCCTGCTATTTCCGAATTCTTATATAACAGGAACATTGTATGGGGTATTTCTGAAAGCACACATTTAGGTCCAGGCAATAAAGAACGCTTCATATCGCCTATTAGCGGAGGAACCCAATTTGGATCATTTTTATATATTTTCCAGGGCATTTTAATAAACTGCATAATCTCCTTGGAGTTTTGTACTTGAACAATAGAATATGACATATGTACCATCCTTCCTGTTGATAAATTTATTTTGCATTATAAATGCAAGATGAGCACCTGCTAATTGCAGCGAAGCTTAAGCATAAGGAGCTTTTCAGCCATGACTAATTAATGAGTTAATTATATCATTATGCGTTTCATGCTTCAATAAGTGCTTCATTTTGCGGGTGCATTTTGCACTTCAACTTGACGCAGACATTAAAAACTGGTATTGTTTATCTTGAGAATTTATAGCATTATTAATGCATAAAATTTATGAAGGAAGTGTTTGCTTCATGAACCCGAAACTTAGAGACCCTGTAATAGACAGGTTGTTTGAAGCTGTGTTGTCTTTGAAGACTATTGATGAATGTTATAGATTTTTTGAGGATATATGCACTATTTCTGAGATTAAAGCCATGGCTCAAAGGCTTGAGGTGGCAAGAATGCTTGAGGATGGTTATACTTACAGCGAGATTAGTGAAGCTACAGGAGCCAGTACAGCTACTATCAGCAGGGTCAACAGAGCACTTAATTATGGTGCCGATGGTTACAAGACAGTATTAAGCAGATTGAAAGATTCAACAGGAGGGTAAATGATTTATGTTGAAATTTATAGAAAAAATATTTGGCAGTCATAGCGAGAGAGAAGTAAAAAGGATAATGCCGATAGTTGAGCATATAGAAAGTCTTGAACCAAATTTTGAGAAGCTTTCAGATGCTGAATTAAGAGCCAAAACAGAGGAATTCAAAAAAAGAATTAAAGATGGAGAATCATTGGATGACATACTCCCGGAAGCTTTTGCAACAGTACGCGAAGCTTCAAAAAGAGTACTGGGGATGAGGCATTTTACTGTCCAGCTGATAGGCGGAATAGTGCTTCATCAGGGAAGAATAGCCGAGATGAAAACAGGAGAAGGAAAGACACTTGTTGCTACATTGCCGGTATATTTAAATGCACTCGAAGGCAAAGGCGTACATGTTGTTACGGTTAATGATTATCTCGCAAAACGTGACAGTGAATGGATGGGCAAGATATATAATTTTTTAGGTCTTTCAGTAGGGCTGATTGTTCATGGGCTTTCGAATGAACAAAGAAGGCATGCATATAATTGCGATATAACATATGGTACAAATAATGAATTTGGGTTCGATTACCTAAGGGACAATATGGTTATATACAAAGAAGACATGGTTCAGAGGGATTTGCATTATGCAATAGTGGACGAGGTTGACAGCATACTTATAGATGAAGCCAGAACCCCTCTTATTATTTCCGGACCAGGCGATAAATCAACCGATTTGTACAAAAAAGCCAATGCGTTTGTTTCAAGGCTCAAAGCCCGTGTATTTACAGAAACGGATGATAAGGTAAGCAACGATGAAATTGAGGAAGATTATATAATTGATGAAAAAGCACACACAGCTGTGCTTACGTCTCATGGCGTAAAAAAGGCTGAGCAGTATTTTGGGCTTGAAAATCTTTCTGATCCTGAAAATATAAGTATTCTCCATCATATTAACCAGGCGCTTAAAGCTCATGGGCTCATGAAAAGGGACAGAGACTATGTTGTGAAAGATGGAGAGATTATAATTGTAGATGAATTTACAGGGCGCCTTATGTATGGCAGACGCTACAGTGAAGGACTGCATCAGGCAATAGAAGCTAAAGAAGGCGTAAAAGTTGAAAGAGAAAGTAAGACGCTTGCAACTATAACATTCCAAAATTATTTCAGAATGTATAAAAAATTGTCAGGAATGACAGGTACTGCTTTGACTGAGGAACAGGAGTTCAGAACCATTTATAATCTGGATGTAGTTGTGATACCTACAAATAAGCCTATGATAAGGATAGACTATCCGGATGCTGTTTATAAAACAGAGAAAGGCAAATTTGCTGCGGTAGTCAGGGAAGTTGAGGAGAGGCATAAAACCGGGCAACCTGTGCTTATAGGTACTATTTCCATAGAAAAATCAGAATTGCTTAGTTCAATGCTTAAGAAAAAGGGTATTGCCCACCAAGTTCTGAATGCAAAGTATCACGAGAAAGAAGCGGAAATTATTGCCCAGGCAGGAAAACTGGGAGCGGTGACTATTGCTACAAACATGGCAGGACGTGGTACTGACATCATGCTTGGTGGCAATCCCGAATACCTTGCAAAACAAGAAATGAGAAAATCAGGATATGACGAACATTATATAAATGAAGCCACAGGTTTTAATGATACCGATGATGAGCTGGTTCTGGAAGCAAGGAAGAAATTCAGGGAACTGTATGAAAAGTTCAAAGCTATAACTGACAAAGAGAAAGAAAAGGTTTTAGAATTAGGTGGATTATGCATAATAGGAACTGAACGTCATGAATCCCGCAGAATTGATAATCAGCTTAGAGGACGTTCAGGAAGGCAGGGTGACCCTGGCTGTTCAAGATTTTATATATCTCTGGAGGACGATCTAATGAGATTGTTCGGTTCAGAAAGACTGACAGGGATTGTAAATGCTCTTGGACTGGGTGAAGACGAGGTTATTGAACATAAAATGCTTTCTAATGCCATAGAAAACGCACAAAGAAGAGTAGAAGGAAGGAACTTTGACATAAGAAAGCACGTTTTGCAGTATGACGATGTGATGAATAAGCAGAGGGAGATTATATACAGCCAGAGAAAGCAGGTTCTTAACGGAGAAAATCTTAAAGATTCTTTTGTCAAGATGATATCAAGCATATGTGAAAATATTGTCAGCACTTATTGCCACGAAAGTCCTTATCCTGATACATGGGATTGGGAAAGTCTTAAGAATATGGCATATTCTATTCTGGTGCCTAAAGGAACTCTTGAATTTACAAGGGAAGAGTTTGAAAACCTGACTAGAGAAGATCTTAAAGAAAAATTATGCAGTGTTGCCTTGAGCGAGTATGAAAAACGTGAACAGGAATATGGAAGCGAATTGATGAGAGAGATCGAAAGAGTTGTGCTGCTTAGGATTGTCGATGAACATTGGATGGATCATATTGACGCAATGGATCAGCTCAGACATGGCATTAACCTTAGAGCTTTCGGCCAGAAGGATCCTGTCATAGAGTACAAGATTGAAGGCTTTGAAATGTTTGAAGAGATGAAGAGAAATATACAGCAGCAAGCAGTTAGAGTATTGCTCAAAGCTAGTTTCAAACAGGATGATGCTCCTCAAAGGAAAAAAGTAGCCGAACCTGTTTCTGAATCAAGAGGAGATGAGCCTGCCAAACCTGCAGCAAGGAGTTCTGAAAAAGTAGGAAGAAATGATCCGTGTCCATGCGGAAGTGGCAAAAAATACAAAAAATGCTGCGGCAAAGATAATGATTGACAATCAAGGAGAGAGGAACAGGTGAATTACCAACAAGCTATTGAATATATACACGGTACACTTAAATTCGGAAGCAAGCTTGGCCTTGAGAATATCTCAAGGCTTCTTGAACTTATGGGCAGCCCTCATAAAAAACTAAAATATGTTCATGTTGCCGGTACTAATGGGAAAGGCTCAACGGTGTCTTTTATCAGCAGCATATTGATAAGCCAGGGGTATCGAACAGGGATATATATTTCACCCTATTTGCAGAGGTTTACTGAGAGGATTAAAATTGATAATGAAGAAATAGGGGAAGACGATTTGGCCAGAATAACGGCTTTTGTAAAATCAAAGATTGAAATAATGATATCACAAGGATATAACCATCCTACAGA
>Ga0068705_10001536_pt1 | contig 11605 bp, 7 predicted proteins | sample YNPMSTMetaG_FD_65631 | JGI IMG/M metagenome (GOLD analysis project Ga0068705, IMG submission 65631) | Anoxygenic and chlorotrophic microbial mat microbial communities from Yellowstone National Park, USA - YNP MS-T MetaG | ecosystem: Environmental > Aquatic > Thermal springs > Hot (42-90C) >... | reverse complement strand
CGACATCACGGCCGTGTCATCGGCAAGAGCAATCTGAAAGACTGCCCAAGACCAGTTTGATTGAAGAAGTTAGGGAACCGGACATGCCCGAACCAGGTTTCATCGATGTTTCAACGACTGCCTCCGCGACGAATTGCGCCTCTGGTGACGTAAGTTCCACGCCCGTCCGGCCATCCGCGCCACTACTTCCTGCCATTATGGCAGATGCAGTGACCGAAATGACACAGTTTCAAATGGAGATTCGAACGGAAATCGAGAGACTCAAAGAGGCTATCGCCGATCTGCAAACCAAGCTGGCACACTGGGAGCAAACAACCGACAAGCGGTTCGAAGAGTTGAGCCGCGCGGTCCCTCAACTGGGAAGCATGCTCGAAGAAACGCGCCAACAGCAATCCATGGCTGAGGACATGCTTCTTCAGGTCCGGGCCGAGTTCGAGCGGCTCCATCACATGGACACTGAACTTGTGCGGCGGCAGATTGATCTAGCCGCAGAGCAGACCAAGCTCGACACCAAGGCCGCGATGCTTGTTTCGCGGGAGGCGGTTTTGTCGTGCTCGGCTGCACTTCCATGGGAAGTTTCCTCCGGATCTCCGAGGGAAGATGATGCAGATCGTTGGAATTCGGGCAACCAAGTTATTGGTACGGCTGTCGAAGCTGACGGGCCAACCACCAACCGAACCACGGACTCTTCCGCCAAAGGCGTATTTGTCGCCACACAGACGTATGTCGACCCGCCTTTGGAGGGGGAATCGCAAAGCGACAATTCCTGGAAACAGGGGCCCGACAAGGACGCAAAAGCTGCAACAATTATGCAGCAGAATGAGCCATCAGCGGATGGAGAATCGCGTGGCGATTCACAAGTGGTTCACGAAAACGTCACCATTGAGAAAGCCCCGCCGGTCGGTTCCCGGTCAAACGAGTGCCAACAGGTTCCCGACGATTCCGGGGAGGCAAGTCAAGAGTCGAATCAGGAGCACCAGAAACTAGTTCAAGAATATTTGGCTCGGCTATTACGGCGATCCGCGGGTGGTGGTCACCGCGAAGGGATGAACAATGAAGGGGCAAACAACGTTGCCGCCTCCGATCAGTCCACAATCGCCCCAACTCTCGTGAAAGAAGAGATAGGAGCGACCTTCCCCCGGACGGCAGGGGTTTCTCGACAACGTCGGCTTGCGAGAAGACGGGCAGGGGCACCGGAAAAGACGAAAGACTTCGCGGCGATGCGGGAATTGGCAAACCTTTCCTCCCAGGCAGCTATTGATCGCTATGCCAAGGCCAAATTGCGTCAAATTCGCCAGGAAAAAACGATCGTGCTCTTGGTTGCAAGCCTCTGCGGCGCGGCTCTTCTCATCCTCCATTCCTGGATTGGTCTCGGACCGTTAGGATGGAGTGCCCTTGCGTTGGTTTTTCTGGTGATCTTGGTGTACGGGATGCAATACGGCTTACTCTCAGGTCGTCTGATCATCAATTCCAAAGGGCAGCTCCAATTAGCGGAACGCCGCATTGGACGGGAAATGCGGAAGTTGATACCCAGCAGCAAGCCGTCACTGCTTGAAGCAGACGAGGCTCGCCCCAGTGATTCCGCAGAATCAGAATGTCCTGGCGCGAATCTGCTGCCACCCGTTTCCCGTGCCGATTGATTGGGTCATTGTCCGTTTTGGTGGCGGACTATTGGACCCATACACACCAGATTCACTTTGATGGGATTGACGCAAGGCCAGCGTCAAGAAATACTCGCAAGCATTGGGATATCTTGCGTGTTTCCCATGATATGTGCGAAAATCCGCAGTAATTGACCTGATTCACGCGAAACGTTCATCCCTCGGCGCTCGAGACGTATCGAGAGCGCGTTGCTCTGTTAGTTTGTCGTGCCCTGGGAAAAGGAGCCTAGCCATCGACGCGACGGATTTTGTTTTCCAACGGTGTATCTTTCCCAATTGTCGAGCAACATTTGGTCTTGACGAAACCCACATTGGTTGCACGCGATGTGGCGGGTTGCTTGAGGTCGCATATGAGTGGGACAAGCTCGCCGTTCCCTCTTCGCTAAAGGAATTCGAGCGTTTTTGGGGGGAACGCCATGACCCGTTTGCCTTTAGCGGTGTTTGGCGATTTCACAGTCTGTTACCTTTCGCCCCGCGAGACAAATGCGTCACCATTGGTGAGGGGCAGACGCTCCTGCTTCCTTCTGATCGGGTGGCACAGTACGTCGGAGTCAACGGGGGGCGACTTTTCCTTCAGTACGAAGGGATGAATCCCTCGGGAAGCTTCAAAGATAACGGCATGTCAGCCGCGTTCACACATGCGAGGCTCGTAGGTGCCACTCGGGCTGCGTGTGCCTCGACGGGAAACACAAGCGCATCCCTCGCCCTTTATTGTGCCGTCACAGGCATCATGAAGGGGATTATTTTTGTCGGTTCCGGAAAAATCGCGTATGGCAAGCTTTCCCAGGCCCTTGATTATGGCGCTCTGACGGTTCAGATCGCCGGCGATTTCGATGACGCAATGAAGCGCGTGCAAGAGGTCAGCCGTTCGCTCGGCATTTATTTGGTGAACAGTGTCAATCCCTTTCGCCTGGAAGGTCAAAAGGCTATCATGTTTCGCGTCCTCGAAGGATTGCGATGGGAGGTTCCAGACTGGATCATTGTGCCGGGAGGCAATCTGGGGAATAGCAGCGCTTTTGGCAAGGCCTTTCGAGAACTTAAAGAGCTGGGGCTGATCGATCGAGTCCCAAGGTTGGCTGTCATCAATGCGGCAGGGGCAAACACGTTATACCGTCTTTACGAACAACAGGGTGTGAGGTGGAACCAGGGACGGGTCAATCAGGCACAGGTTGATGAATTCTATCAGGTGATGGATCAAGAGGGGCGTCGGGCATCGACCATCGCAAGTGCCATCGAAATCAATCGCCCGGTCAATCTCATGAAGTGTCTTCAGGCCCTCGAGACGTGCCAGGGGGTGGTTCGCGAGGTCACCGATCAAGAAATCCTCGATGCCAAAGCCCAGGTCGGTGCAGGGGGGCTAGGGTGCGAACCGGCAAGTGCGGCCAGTGTGGCAGGTGCTAAGCGACTTGTTGCCGAAGGAGTCATCGGACGGGATGAAAGGGTTGTGTGCGTTCTTACAGGACATCAACTCAAAGACCCCACAGCAACGGTTGCCTATCACACAACCGATCAGGATATGTTCAATAAAGTTCTGGGGACACGGGGTGTGCATCGGGCAACTTACGCGAATCGCGCCGTCACGGTTGCCAACGACCTCAATGAAATCATAAAGGCGATTCAAATCTACGGGTGAGGATGATTTTCGTTGTATCATGAGCAAACTCCCCGTTGTTTGGTCATGAGGAGATCAAAGAACAATGGATCGAATCCGTCTCGTTGTTTCCGGAGCTGCCGGCCGTATGGGACAACGTGTGATTGCCCTGGCTATTAATGAACCGGATATTCAGATCGTTGCAGCTATAGAAGCACCAAACCATCCTCGATTGGGTGAGGACGCGGGCACCATCGCTGGGCTTTCTCCTCTTGGCGTCCCTCTCAAAAGTGCGGTTGATATTACGGCAGACGTCATGATCGACTTCTCGCATCCATCAGCTTTTGATCAGGTCATCGAATCTTGCCGTGACCATCGAATGGCCTTGGTCTTTGCTACGACAGGCATCAGCCCAGATCAGGAAAAAAAGCTGGAGGAATTGAGCCAATTGGTCCCTGTTGTCCGTTCACCCAACATGAGCCTGGCGGTGAACCTTGCTATGAAGCTATGCGAGATTGCTGCGAATGCCCTGTGCCATCATGATGCCGACGTGGAGATCATTGAACGGCACCACCGTTTCAAGGAGGATGCACCCAGTGGCACGGCCCTGCAATTCGGCAAGATCATTGCCCAGATTATGGGGCAGACAATACATCGACATGGGCGCGAGGGACGACCTGGACGACGTCCCCACGAGGAAATCGGATATCATGCGGTCCGCGTTGGCGATAATCCGGGAGAACACACGATTATCTTCGGAATGTTAGGTGAAACGCTGGAAATCACTGTTCGCGCGAGTCATCGCGATGCCTATGCCAAAGGCGCGATTGCCGCGGCCCGATTCGCCGTACAGCAAGCCCCAGGCCGTTACGGAATGCGCGAGGTCTTAGGGCTGTGACAAGCTCTCGTCACACCGGCTTGAGACCGTCGCGTCGGGGTTATCGATCACGGCCTTTTGTTGTTCCGTAAACCGCAGCTTTGAATCGCTCACCCGTCTTCCGTTCCTCGCGAATCCATTCGGCAGCAACCGAGGCGACATTCTCAAGCCGGTGCATTTCCGCCGTTTTTTCCCATCGCCATTTGATTTCCACATTTCCCTGGGCAAGACCGCGTTCGCCAATAACGATCCGCAATGGAAAACCAATCAAGTCGGCATCCTTGAATTTAACCCCTGCCCGCACATCGCGGTCATCCAGAATCACATCGATCCCCGCTTTTGACAACTCGTCATGGAGGGAGGTTGCGACCTCTCGGGATCGCTCATCAGTCACGTTGACAGGTATTACGACGACTTCATAAGGCGCAAGGGCCACAGGCCAGATAATCCCGTTCTCATCATATGTTGTTTCAATCAAAGCTGCGAGAATTCGATTGATTCCGATTCCGTAGCACCCCATGATGATCGGCTTGAGCTGTTCATCAGTGTCAAGGAATCGAGCGTTCAAGGCTTCACTGTATTTGGTGCCTAGCTTGAAGACATGGCCGACCTCTATGGCAGGCCGCAGTCGCAAGGTACCAGTGCAGCGAGGGCAGGGATCGTTGTCCACAGCGCACCGCAAATCAGCAAATTGGCTCACTTGAAAATCACGACCGAGATTGACACCACAATAATGGGCATCGGCCTTGTTCGCTCCAGTGACGCCATTGCGCACATACTGAACGTCATAATCTGCGATCAATGGGACATCCTTTTTCAAGCCGATCGGCCCGGCAAATCCGACAGGTGCTCCAGTCACCTCTTCGATCGTCCTGGGGTCGGCAAGTGCGATCTCTTTTGCCCGAAACGCCCGCCGAATCTTATTCTCGTTGGCCTCGTGATCACCCCGCAGCAAGACGGCGACGGGTTGTCCATCGGCCAGGTAAATCAGCGTCTTGATTAAGTCCTGTGGTCGGCAGTGCAAGAAGTTGCTGACTTGCTCGATTGTGGTTACACCGGGAGTCGCCACGAGTTGCAGAGGTAAGAGCGACGTCGGTGCATCGCTTCCTTGACGCGAACCGATCTCAGCCCTTTCAAGATTGGCAGCGTAACCGCACATCTGGCAATGGACAATTTTATCCTCGCCATTATTGGCGGGTACCATGAACTCGTGGCTTGCATCGCCACCTATTGGACCACTTTCGGCTTCCACAGGGAGATAGGCCAAGCAACATCGGTCGAAGATTCGACAATAAGCGCGATACATCGCCTCATAACTGCGATTTAGTCCGTCAACCGACGTGTCGAAGCTATAAGCGTCTTTCATCAAGAACTCGCTTGTCCGCAAGACGCCGAAGCGGGGCCGCTCTTCATTCCGGAATTTGGGCGTGATCTGGTACAGTGTGATAGGCATTTGGCGATAACTGGACACATGATGCGCCACCAGGTCGGTAACGATTTCCTCGTGCGTTGGCCCGAGGACGACGGTGACCTTGCGATTATGACGCTTCAGCTCAACCCGGACGAGGACATCCCCAAAGGCCGCATCCCGCCCTGTTTGCTCCCAAAGCCCGATGGGGCTCATGCTTGGCATCATCAACTCGATTGCCCCGGCTGCGTCCATTTCCTGGCGAACAATCGACTCCGCTTTGCGGAGCGACCGCATCCCCAAAGGCAAATAGGTGTAAGCACCTGCCATGACCTGATTGATCAGCCCTGCACGGAGCATCAAGACGTGACTGGGAATCTCCGCTCCCTCTGGTGATTCTTTCAAAGTTGGGATAAAGGTCTTCGTCCAAAACATGCTTGTTTCCTCAACTTCTGCACGAAAAACGATGCCATAACTCGAGTGTGTTAAGGCAAATCGCAAAAGATTTGCCGGCATCTCTGTGATTCCGGCACTCTCATCTTTCAAATCTCCCGAAAACGACGATTCTAGACCGGCGGGTCGGAATTGGACAAGGTCGTCCATGGAAAAGTTTAGCGACAGCGATTGATTGCCTTAAAATGGTCCGGCTGCGCTCATGCCCCATGCGCCGACCAGTATCCGCGCGGGAAACCTGGTCAATTCCTATGCGCACATCGTGAAAGCTGAATCAGGGGTCTCACAGTGTGAGCGATATCAACTCTGGGGCGAAAGCTGCCCGCGAGTACGGCTACTTCGCGAAATCGCGTTGTTTGGCAACCAATTCGGAAACAACTCCGCGGAGTTGCTTCATCGTCACGGGCAAAGTCAAGACCAGGCGGTGATCGGAACGATTTGCCAACGAGACCATGTCATGCTGGGGTTCATCGAGTAAGAGTACAGTCGGAATCATGTGCGTTCGCGGATCATCGCCAATTTGGTTAAAGGCCGTAACAGCCGATTCGCCTAGCTCAGAAGCATTAAGGATGATGCAATCGATCCCGTCCGGTTCATCCTTAATCCTGTCGAGAGCTCTCTGGGGAGCTGAAATGATAAGAACCCGGTAGCCGAGTTTCTTCAGTCCCTCTCGCAAAACGTTTTGCATCTCCACATTAGGTTCCACAATAAGGACCGTTGCCTGGTGAGTCTCTTCATTCTTTTGTTTCGCCGCAGCGAGATCGACATCCGTTTCGCCCTGAGCAAGCTTCTTTGCGGTAATCCGCAAATCGAACAACATATCGGCGGGAGTCTGATACCGAGCTTCCGGATCGAGCGACATCGCCTTGTTGATCACGCCTGCGACAATCTTTGGGACCGACGGTTCTTTCTCGTGGATGGGAACAACCTCGAAAAACCGATTTCGGCTCAAGCGTTTCATCCGGTCTTTTGTTTCGGAGAGAGGCGCGTCCCCCGTCAGCATGTGATAATACATGCACCCCAAAAAATAGATGTCACTGCGAGGATCATTTCGCTGAACGCCCGTTGCTTTTTCCAAAGCGGCGTAATCGATAGCCCGTGCGTTTGCGGGGATCTCCGGTAGAGCGGCTTCCAAAAACTCGTCCACGGCCGCAAGCCCAAAATCCACCAATTTGGCCGTCCCATTGCTGCTAATCAGGACGTTACTCAGCTTCAAGTCACGATGGGTTGATCCCTGTCGGAATGCGTAGTCCAGTCCCGACGTGATATCCACCATAATTCGGGTCGCGACAATCGGGTCTAACTTCCGTCGGACTTTAACAAATTCCCGAAGGTTCTGCCCCTCGACGAATTCCATCACCAGAAAGTGTGTTCCGTTATACGAACAGACATCGTAAACCGGGACAATATTGGGATGACGGAGCGCCATTCCCAGTCGTCCCTCGCGAACAAACTGCTGAAAACAATTGGGATTGTCGCTATATCGCCGCCTCAGAACCTTTAAGGCGACGATATCCTTGGTGTCCTTGTGAACAGCCCTGAAGACACGGGCAAACGTGCCGGCACCAACAAGATAGAGAACCTTGTAATCCTTGTAGAAGAACCCATCCCGATCGCCATTAAGGAGTTTCTCGGCCTGATAGTTTGTCAGGTATTCCCGTCGCACCAGGAATTGAACGAACTCCTCGAGAGTTACGCTTTTCCTGCCCAACTCCGACCATATCTGTCGGATCTCCCAATCGGTGAGTAATCCGACGTCATGAGCTCGCTCCGCCAACACCTCTGCGGAAACCTCGACCATAATTGCTCTTCTCTCCCTCTGTTCCGACTGACAGCTTAACTGCACCCAGGGCGGTTACTCGAAACAACAAGCGGTATCGGAGATGCCACGACCGTCTGCTTTGTGACGTGCAGCCTACCCCCTAATAGCGGTACTCGACGAACCTGTTATGCTTTATCTTACTTCGAGAATCAAAGGCTGGCAACGAACTTGCGTGCTCTATTAGTCTGGAAAAACGCTCGGTTCGTTCAGGCCGCCGCAGGGAAGCATGCCTCGTTCCCCCCCTTGCGTGAACGTTACCCACCCGTATAATGCCAACAAAGAGAGACTAATGAGTGTCTCAGGACAATCACGATTTGAAACGTATGCGGGTGTAGCTCAGGTGGTAGAGCACGACGTTGCCAACGTCGTTGTCGTGGGTTCGAGTCCCATCACCCGCTTTTTCGATTTGTAGGTCACGTTGAATTGTTTTTCAGGGGTTTCCATGGCTGCCTCGGATAGTTTTCGTCAAGACGACCAAGAGATGGAGCGACGCCCGGATTCGTCTTCTCTGGAAGAACCGGATTTGGCGGCGCCTGTGGCTGAGGAAGAGTCGGCAGAAGGTGAAAAGGAAAAGGTCGCTCTTGATTTCGAGTTCGATGTTGAATCTGTCGGTCCGTGCAAACGGAAGGTGATTATAACGATCCCCCGAAAAGAGGTGGATCGTTATTTTCAAGAAGAATTTGACAAAATTCGCTACGAGGCACAGGTCCCCGGTTTTCGGCCCGGTCGAGCACCTCGAAAACTCCTCGAGAAGCGCTTTCGTGGCGAATTACGGGAGCCAGTCAAAGCCCGATTGATGCTGGATGCTTTTACCGTGCTTGCTGAGCGGGCGAATCTCGCCCCGATCAGTGATCCTAATCTCGACCCAGATGGGATCGAATTGCCGGACGAAGGTGATTTCGCCTTCGAGTTCTCGGTGGAGGTCCGCCCGGAATTCAATGTCCCTAATTGGCGTGGCCTCAAGCTAACGCGGAAAGTGTATTCTTACACGCTTCAGTACTTTGAAAAATACTGGCAGGAGCAACTTTACACCCTGGCGAATTTGATAGAAACTGAAGAGCCGGCGCAAGTTGGGGATTATATCGAATGTGATGTTTCGCTCTGGCACGAAGGGCGCCTCCTGAATTCGGCCGATAAGGAGCGTCTCCTCATCCGCCCGAGGTTGACATTCCTGGATGGTGTCATCGAGGATTTTGCTGAAAAGATGGCCGGCGTTCGTGCAGGGGAGGCCCGGACGTGCGAGGTACGGGTGTCTGAAAACTGTGCAGATTCGGAGATTGCCGGCAAGACGATTCAGGCAAGGTTTAAGGTCCATTCTGTATTACGACGCCAGCTTGCAAAGGATCCGAATTTTTGGGCTCAGATGTCCGGTTATGCTTCAATCGAAGAAATGCGGGCAGCGTACCAAGAGCGGCTTCGCGCTCGATTGGAGCAAATGACTTACGAAGACTTGCGCGATCAAATTGTCACCCAGCTCCTTGATGTTGTGCCGTTCGATTTGCCTGAAGACCTTGTTAAACAGCAAACGGAGCGGGAGCTGCGGCGGCGTGCCGTAGACCTAATCCGTGCGGGATACTCCCAGGAAGACATCCAGCCGCATCTTAATGTCATCGCAAGGGAAGCCCAGACTCGCGTGGTTCGGCTCCTCAGGGAGCACTTCCTCCTTGAAAGGTTGGCCGAAGAGGAGAAGATCGAAGCCAGCGAGGCTGATATTGAGGACGAAATTCAGAGGATTGCGAAGCAGACAGGTCAGTCACCGCGGCTGGTGCGGGCCGAATTGGAGCAAGAGGAAGCCTGGGACGTCTTGCGTAACGCTATCATCGAGCGAAAGATGATCGAAGAGATTGTCAAAGCGGCTGAGGTTACCGAAAAAGAAGAAATGCTTGCGGTACCCGAAGAAATTGGTGAAACCGCCCTTGATCTGGAGATTGCACGAACAAAAGCTGCCAGCGAAGAATCGTCCGAGTGATACGAGTGATAAGTGTGTTCCAAAAATTGGGAAGATGGCACGAAGACCGTCAGCGATGGCGGTCTTTTTTGTCACTTTAGCAAGGAATTGCGGACGGAGGGATTTGAACCCTCACCCCTTGCGGGACAAGATCCTAAGTCTTGCGTGTCTGCCGATTCCACCACGTCCGCAGCGATGGGTTAGAACCCCTGCTGTACAGTCTCGTCGGCTATTTGCGACCGTCTTGCTTGATTCTACCGTCTCCACCGCTCAATGGCCAGGTCGGGTGTAATCGCCCGTATCCGAAGAGGATCAAAACGAAAAGGCATTTCCAATCGGCGATGATCTCGCAGCGGTTCAGCGGTCGCGACAAACGACAAACATGGCCAACTGCCGAACCGCATCCAGAGCCGGACTCGGTGCAAAATGTGATAGCCGTCCGATTGCAGCAGTCACGAAATCGCGGGCACGTTCTTGTGTGTATTCAATTGCCCTCGCTTCCATAAGCTTCCGCCGAATCGCTTGTCGGTATCCATCCGGCTGCTCTCGCAGCAGCACCAGCAACTCCTTTCTCTCGTTTTCCTCACAGCTTGACAACAGGCGAATGATGGGGAGCGTCGGCTTCTGTTTGTCCAGGTCACTTCCGAGGGACTTTCCCGTTGTCTTTTCGTCGCCTAACACATCGAGCACGTCGTCAATGATTTGGAAGGCAATGCCCAAATCCGTTCCAAACAAATCAAGATCAGCCACTTGTTGGGCACTGGCACCCGCATAAGAGGCACCAAGACGACAACAAGCCCGATACAAAGAAGCCGTTTTCTCGCTGATAATCTCAATGTACTCGTCTTCGGTTGCGTCGAATCTTCCGCGCGTTGCGATTTGTCGCAATTCCCCCTGACACATTTCATGGCTAGCCTGGGCAATGACCCGACAGGCGTAGGCCGAATCCAGGGAACTGGCCAAACAGATTGCCCTTGCCAGCAAGTAATCACCCAGCAAGACGCTCGCTTCGTTGTCCCAGCGGGCATTCATCGTCGCCATGTGACGGCGGACCCTGGCTTCGTCAAGAACGTCGTCGTGAATCAGACTTGCTGTGTGGACAAGCTCGACTGCTGCGGCCAGCGTGATATGTGCTTGATTGACTTCACCACAGATTTTCCCGGCGAGCAGTAACAGTGCCGGCCGTAAGCGTTTCCCTCCCAGTTGCAAGCCATGTTTCAGCATTTGGTCCAGATATTGACAGGAATTCTGCAATTCACGGCGCAGAACGCGATCCACTTCGTCCATTTCATCGGCAATTACCCGATAGACGTCGTGCAACGGCGACGCATCCACTGCCGTGTGATTGACACTATCTCTCATGAGGTCATCCTTTGAAATCACCGACGGTCGGCCAGGAATACCGCTCAATACTCTACCCCACTCTCCTCACCACCCGCTATTTCGGTTCCCAATCGTGTCCGAGAACAGGAGGAAGCAATAATCTCGCAGCTCTATGCGGCGTCCAACAGTCCAGTTCGTCCGGGCAACACATTAAGTGTACTTGGGATGCTAAAACAATGACAACGTCTCGTGTCGCTGTTTTCCCTTACCGATCTGGTCATTTCGCAGGTCCCGGATCAGCCCAACATGCTGAAAACCCGCGCGCTCCCCACTTCTTTACTACACTGGGATGACCAAAATTGTTTGAAATTTCCGCCGACATGCGATAGCATGTCTCTTAACTCAAGGGAAATCGTCAAACTGCAACCTGCAAGATGGGATGAATCCGTTTACCTGCACCAGCAAATGGACGAAGAAAAATGCCCATGTCAGGATATTCCCGGATGCAATGGCATCGCATTG